>TARA_B110000046_G_scaffold42220_1_pt1 | contig 9850 bp, 8 predicted proteins | sample TARA_B110000046 | Tara Oceans TARA_B110000046 (sample SAMEA4397157) | marine metagenome | biome: Polar Biome; feature: [DCM] deep chlorophyll maximum layer (ENVO:01000326); material: water (ENVO:00002006), including particulate matter (ENVO:01000060) such as... | depth 40 m | reverse complement strand
AAAATCAAGATTCATATTTAACTTAATAATTTTATAATGTTCGAAATTTCGGAACTGAAGGCAAAAACTCTTGCTGAATTGCAAGGTATTGCCAAAACTATTGGTCTTTCCAAAACAAGTCAACTAAAAAAATTAGATTTAGTATATCAAATTTTAGACACACAAGCTGCAAATCCTTCAAAAGCAACTGCCGTAATAACTCCTCCTAGCGAAAACGGTGTTGAAAGAGCGGAAAAGCAAAAAAGAAAGCGCGTTGTAAAAAAGGCTGTAGCCTTTAAAAGCACACCTATCTTTGACAATAAAAAACCTACTGAAAATGTTATAAACGAGGTAACAGCAGCAGCACCAGAAGTAGCTTCTGCAACAAAATCTATTGTAGCTCCCCAAAGGAAACCACTTCCTAGAAAAGAAACTAAGGTTGAAGAAAAGAAAACCGAGATCGTTTCCAAAACGCAGGAAGAAAAGCAAGAAAAAAAACCTACAAATCAACCCAACAAACCTCAGCAAAACAGGAACAATACACCTCAAAGCAACAAGCCTAAAAATAGCAATCAAAGTAAAGACAAAAGCAACGCTGGCAGAAATAATGGTAATAAATCGACAAATAGATATAAAGATCCAGACTTTGAATTTGACGGTATCATAGAAAGTGAAGGTGTTTTAGAAATGATGCCAGATGGCTATGGTTTCCTGCGCTCTTCTGACTATAATTATTTATCATCGCCAGATGATATCTATGTTTCTCAATCTCAAATTAAACTCTTTGGATTAAAAACTGGAGATACTGTTCTGGGAAATGTACGTCCACCAAAAGAAGGTGAGAAATATTTTCCTTTAATAAGAGTTTCTAAAATAAACGGATTAAACCCTAATATTGTGAGAGACCGTGTCTCTTTTGAACATTTAACCCCTTTATTTCCAGAGGAAAAGTTCAATTTAGCAGAAAAAGGAAGTTCTTTATCAACTCGAATTATCGATTTATTTTCTCCCTTAGGGAAAGGGCAACGTGGTATGATTGTAGCACAACCTAAAACGGGTAAAACAATGCTGCTAAAAGATATCGCAAATGCAATTGCAGCAAACCACCCAGAAGTATATCAGATTGTTTTATTAATAGATGAGCGCCCTGAAGAAGTTACCGACATGAAACGTAATGTTCGTGGAGAAGTTGTTGCTTCTACATTTGATGAACCTGCAGACAAACACGTAAAAGTTGCAAACATTGTTTTAGAAAAAGCAAAACGACTGGTAGAATGTGGGCATGATGTAGTGATTCTTTTAGATTCAATTACACGTTTAGCGAGAGCATACAATACTGTTGCCCCCGCATCAGGAAAAATACTCTCTGGAGGTATCGATGCCAACGCTTTGCACAAACCCAAACGTTTCTTTGGAGCGGCAAGAAATATAGAAAATGGAGGGTCTTTAACTATTATTGCAACTGCACTTACAGAAACAGGTTCTAAAATGGACGAAGTAATTTTCGAAGAATTTAAAGGAACTGGAAATATGGAACTACAGTTAGATAGAAATATATCGAATAGAAGAATTTATCCTGCTATCGATTTAATTAAATCTTCTACAAGAAGAGATGATTTATTGTTAGATGCAAAAACTGTACAAAGAATGTGGGTTTTACGTAAATATTTAGCAGATATGAATCCCATAGAAGCAATGGAATTTATTAATGACAGAATAAAGTTCTCTAAAAATAATGATGAGTTTTTAATCTCAATGAACGGATAAAAAAAATTAACAAGATACAGACGAAAACCTTTTTGAGCAATCAAAAAGGTTTATTGTTTACAACAACTTCCTCATTGCATCACACGCTATTTTAGGTCCTTAAAAAGAGGCAAACAACACAATCAGTCGGTGCTATAAACCCTATAAATTACCACTCACCTATTTTTTTTAAAGTATCTCTAAACACCAATTGAAAAAAACAACACTAACTGCAAAGGAATATTTTAAAATAAGTATAAAAAAATCCGTTCAAAATTAATTGAACGGATTTTTTATATTGTTATGTCGCAGTCCTTAATTAGAAACGTACATACTTGCTCTGTTATCTTCTATATCCGAAGCGTTCTTAATTGCTTCATAGATTTTGAAAGTCATGGCCTTTCTTGCTGCTGAAATTCTCTTTCTATTCGCTTCATAATTTGGCAATGCTGTTGGTACCTCTTTTTTATTTAATACAAAAGAAAATACACCTCTATTACCCGCTATACCATTGTATACTTCGTTCAGTTCTGCACCATACATTGCACCTACAATTTTAGGCGCTACTCCTACTCCAACTAAAGAAGCTGTCTTTAGGTTTATGTCTTTTGCACTTCGTACTGTTGTATTGTTTGATTTTGCTGTTTCAGCTAAAGAACTCCCGTTTAACGTCGCTGCTATTAAAGCTGCTTTCTTTTTATTTAACAAGATTGGTCTTACCGTATTGATCGCTTTTTCAACAGACATCAGTCCTTTTTTTGTTTTTGCAGTTACCACCGCAACCACATAACTTCCTGCCAAATCAAAACGATTGAAACTTCCGGTCTCTGAATCTCCATTAAACGCCCAAGCAACAATTTGTCTTTCATTTCCTAAACCAGGTACATTTTCATCCAATACCTTTAAGCCAACTGCTGCTCTTAGATTGTAATTGTTTTCCTTTGCTAACGCACTGTAATCTGAAGTTTTTGAAACTGCCAAAGCAAATTCTTCTGCTTTCTGAAAAAATTCATTTTCTGTTGCTTCTGACGGTATTATTTTACTTGCAAAAGTCGCTAATTTCAATACTTTTTGAATATTTTTAACGTCGTCTATACGGATCACGTGGTAACCGAAAGGAGTTTCAACCACACTTAGCGAACCTTTTTTATTTGTAAAAGCATAATCTCTAAATGCAGGAGTCATTCTCGCATAATTGAACCAATCTAAATCACCACCTTTTGCACCTGAACCTGTATCTGAAGATAAGCTTTTTGCTAAAGAAGCAAATTTACGAGTACTTCTTTTTACAACACTCAAAACACTATCCGCTAACTTTTCTGCCTCTACCTTGGTTCTTGTAACCTCAGCTGCTACTCTTTGAGAACCCACAAAAGGAATTAAAATATGGCTAGCTCTCACAGAATCTGGCATTTTTGAAACTGCAGTAATTTTAGAAATTTTAAAGAAGCCTTGATCTTTATAAGGACCGAATACATCCCCTTCATTTCCTGAGAAAATCTCATTTGCTACCTTTTGATTTACAGAAGCATTGAATTTAAATGCTTCATCTAAATTAAGATCAGAACCATTGTCTGTTAAAAAAGTTTTGTATTCTGTTGTGTTCTTAAAACCAACAATTGTCTCATTATTCCTATCTACAGAATCACCAATCAACAAGCCTACTCCTTGCTTGAGTGCTTCTTCATCCTCTGGAGACGCTGTAACATCAAACTTCACGTAAGAGATATCTCTTGTGGCAGCTGTCTTAAATTCCTTTTCATTTGCTTTGATATAGGCGGTAACTTCAGATTTTTTAATTGAAACAAGCGTATCCGCAATACTTGTATAAGGTACATAAACAAAATCACCGCTTAGTTTTGTATTTTCCATAAGATACTCCATTTCACCTTCTTTTAGGGAGGCTCCTAAACCTGCAGTAACTAGAGTATTGTAAGTATTTGTTTCTGTATTTTCTTTAATTTGACCCAGATAATTAGACCATGCAGACCACAAAGATTCGTTGTTTTCTTTTGTATCTGCTAAAAACTGTTTGAACTTTAACTCATCAAACAATCCAGCTTCATTTTGAAACTGTGGATTATCTTTCACAGAGGATGCCTTTAAAACCTCTGTCCAAACATCTTGTTCGCCAACAGTAATTCCTGCGTCCTCTAATTGATTCTTATATATTTTTTTTCTTAAAATATTATCCCAAACCGCCTTTGCTGCTTGCATTTCAGAAACTTCAGAACGGCTATTTTGTTTGTACTGATCTAACGCCTCTGCAAATTCTTGTGTAGAAATCGCTTCTCCATTTACTTGTCCTACTTCATTCACTTTACTTGAATTGAAAAAGTCTCCTAGTGTAGAAGGATCTAATACAAAAGCAAATAGTGCTAAACCAATTATAATAATCAAGAACATTGAGCGTTCTCTAATTTTTGATAAAATTGCCATACGTTTTAATTTATTTTGGTGGGCGAATATACGATTTGGTATTTAATTTTGCAACCACTTTTAATCTAAATACATGGAAGCGCACTCTTGTTTTTCATTCAAACGTATAAAACAAGTTTGCTAATCTTCTATATCGGCTATTTTAATGGTTACTGCCTCTATTTTTGCACCACTTGTTTTGAGGATTTTAATTTCAAAACCTGCAATGTCCAACACCTCATTTTCTTCAGGAATATTCTCTGTGTGCTCTAATATAAACCCGCCTAAAGTCTCGTATGCTTCCGATTTAGGAATTTCTAAAGCATAGGTTTCATTGAGGTAGTCTACTTCCAATCTTGAAGAAAACTTAAAGGTAGACGCGTCTATTTTTTCCTCTAAAAACTCTTGAGAATCGTGCTCATCTTCAATTTCACCAAACAACTCCTCTACAATATCCTCTACTGTTATCATTCCAGAGGTACCTCCATATTCGTCCACAACTATAGCAACGCTTTTGCGTTTCTTCATTAAGATATTTAAGATATTATTAATCATCATAGACTCCGGTACAATTTCTACTGGAAGTAAAATAGATTTGATAGTTTTTGGTTTTTTAAAAAGTTCAAAAGCATTTATATACCCAATTACATCGTCCATAGACGACTTATATACCAAAACCTTAGATAGCCCGGTTTCAATGAAAATACTTTCTAAATTAGTTACCTTTTCATGAATTTCTACTGCTGTAATTTCGGTTCTGGGCACCATTACCTCTCTCCCTTTTACATTATGAAATCCTAATGCATTTTGAAATATCTGAATTTCAGAATCCATTTCATCGTCATCATTCCCTGTTTCTAACTGCTCTATAATATAATTTCCTAACTCTTCTTTACTAAATTCTACTTGCTGCTCATCTGCATTTGTTTTGAAAAAAATACGCAAGAAAAAATCTGAAATTAGGGTGATGAACTCAGAAAAGAAATGAAAAAGCACATAAAACACATATGCAGGCACTGCGAATATTTTCAAAACTTCATTTGCATAAATTCTAAAAATAGCTTTTGGCAAAAACTCTGCGGTCACCAAAATTATAATCGTAGAGATGATCGTTTGTGTTAAGACTATGGAAAATTCATTAAAGGCTTCCAAAGGCAACACTCTAATTAAAAAACGCCCCATATAATAACTATAAACAACTAGTGCTATGTTATTACCCACTAACATGGTAGTAATGAACTTTGAAGATTTTTGTGTAATTTTATTTAAAATTTTCGGGATAAAACCTTCACGCTTCTTTTCTAATTCTATGTGCAGTTTATTTGCAGAAACAAATGCAATTTCCATCCCCGAAAAAAATGCGGAAAGTATGATGGATACGAGTATAATAAGAAGTTCAATTCCCATTCAGAAATTTATAAACTAGCGATTCTGGTTATTTCTTTTTTCTACCTTTTTTCTAAAGTGTCTTTTAAAGAAAAACACGAAGATAATTAAAACTGCGAAACCTAGAAACAAATAAGATCTACTTCTGTCTGCGTTCCATCGAACCACACCTTCTACAAAACAAATAAATGCCACCATTAAATACCCGTATTGAAAAAATTTCCAAAGTTTGTTCATATTTTTTATTCTTTTATTTCTATTCTTTTGTTTCTATTCTTTTGTTTCTATTCTACCTGTTGTTTTTTTAGCCAAGTGCTTACTCAAATCTTCTTTGCATTCAAAACCAACTCCTACAATTGTATCCTGTTCTTTATACAAAGTAAATGCTTTTTCAGATACAAAGTATTTTGTTTTTTGGTCCCAAAATAACTGCGTTGTTTCTAGCCTCGATTTATCGGTATGATTTAAAACCACTACATTTCCCTGAATCTCTGAAACTTCTGTTTTAGAATAAGACAGTGCATAGTCGCCGATAATGGTTACCGAGTCTTTCCCTTTATTTTCGAAATTTATAATTTTAATTCCTTCAGGAAACTCGTTATATGGATGCTTTTTCCGATTGCTAAAATCGAGAAGCACCGGCGCTATTAGCTTGGATGTAATTCTACCTGAATCTTTATAAACATGGTATGCCTCCTTAGCAATGGCAATTGGTAAATTTTTTTCTTCTAGGAAATTCCGAACCTCTTCCGAATTATTTGAGCAAGCAAAAAGCATTGTTGTAAACCAGGTTACAACAATGCTTTTTGCTATTATTTGTTCGTAGTTTGTCAAAGCACTATTTATTTGGTATAGTAACCGTTTCTCCAATCCAACATTTTATTGTAAATTTTCCTCCTGGAATTGCTGTTGCATTAAATATATCTTTTTGACTAGGCACGTTTGCAGCGTACGTTCTGATATACTTTCTTGCTTTCGAAGAGATACTAGGATCTACAGCAGCGGCTCTTTTAGCCATATTTAAAGCAGCAACATACACCATTCTTTTTTCAAATAAATTCGTTCCACAGTTATTTACACTTCCTTGGTATAAAGTCGCAATAAAGAGATACGCTCTTCCATAACTTGGATTAAATTTTAGCGCCTCTCTTGCCAAACTTCTTGCTTTGCTCAATTGACCTCTGTCTTTAGCCGATTGTGCAAACTTTAGTTTGTACTTGGCTTTCTTTAATGGGTCCGTCTCTAATTCAAAAGATTTTAGTCTCATTGCAGTGGCTCCTGAAGCGTCTCCATTATTCTCTAATACATTTGCTAAAAAAGAATACGCTTCTGGAGAAGGGGAAGCTTCTGCGTACGATCGCACTAACTTCTCAAATAGCGGTTCTTTTTGACACCCTTTGTTAAACATTCTAGAAACCGATCTTTTTAACCAAACTGCGTTTGATTTGTTCGCTTCGAAATCTCTTTCATAAAGCGGAACTAAGCGCTCACAAGTAGCAATTTCTGAAATTATTGCATCTAAACCACCTTCTACGGTTCCTAAAGCTTTAGAATTTACTGTATATGCCCTTTTTAATTGCTTACCTCTCTTATCTAATACTTTGGTCGTATCGTTGTATTTAATTAACTTTTTCGCGTACCCCGCAAGTTTGATATTTACATTTTCTAAGACGTCATCATACGTATCGAAAACTTTCTGTGGATTTGTATCTTTATTTCTATCCGTTACCCCTTGAAAATAGATATACAAATTCTTAACTCCCATTTTCGTAGGATCTATAGCATATCCTTTTTCCAAAATCGAAAAGATAACAGCATCTGACGCCAATTTATTTTCAAATAAGTAAGTTGCATAATCGCTGTGTACTTTTGCAGGATTTTTACTGGGGTAATATTGCAATCTCTGCTCATATACTTTTTTTGCTAAAACAGGATCTTTTCTAATATCTTCTGCGAGCGTAGCACCTATTTTATAAATATTCACAGATAAATCTTTACAATTATCTAGCAAGAAAATCCAATTTGTATAGGCTTCTTCATATTTTTTGGACTGATAGTCGCCCTTGAATAAATTATACTTGATGGTACAATCTTGACTTTCGTTTTGTGCAGTTGTTTCTAATGTTGTTGTCAGTAACATTGCAGCTAGTAAAAATATAATTTTATGCATCTTAAAAATTTTATAAATTAATCAATTTTTCTTTTTCTAAACCAAGATTGTGCGCCGGAGGCAGTCAGAGACAAACTAATTCTTACATTGAAATAATTTTCTTCAATTAAATTATTAGCAGTGGTACCTCTTTTACCAAACTCAAAACCTAAGTTTACACTAGAGGCTTGTTTCAACGGTAATCCAAGACCAAAAGACATGCCAAAGTCTTCAATTGATGTAAAATTTGAACCAGTACTCATGCCATTTACCGCCAATCCTAACTTCTCATACCTCAAACCAGCACGGTACGTAACTCTTTTAAAATAACTTGAAATTGAATTTATTTTCGGTAGATAAAAGCCTCCTAGAGAAAATCTATTGGATTGCTCATACCGATATGCGGAAGCTGAATTGTTAATAAAACCTTCTGCTTGCAGTGCATCCTGATTTTGAAACTCTGCACCTACATGCCATTTGTCATAAACCCCCATACCAATTCCCAGAACAGTCTTCATTGGAAGTGTATACGCACCAGCTATTGCACTACTTGCGATGGTATCTCTTGGAATGTCTGTTCCTGCTCCTGAAATTGTTAATGAATATAAATATTCATTCCCAGTAGTTTTTAGATCATTTCCTAATTTTAGAGTTGCCCCTGCATTTACGTACCTTTTATTTTTTAATAGTGTATTGTATTGTGCTCCAAAAGTGATAGCACTTCCTCGAATAACAGTTTCTTCCTTATACCGCGTTGCTAAAGCAACCGCTGCCCTTTGGTTAATGATACTGTTTTCTATGGCTCCAAAACTATAATCTACCTCAATCCCCAAAGCCAATGCTTTCGAAACTTTCATTCCAAAACTACCAAAAAGTCTATTTACCCCCCCTTCACCGCTATACACGGTTATCGATGATAACGCATTCGCTGCATCGTACGCATTATTTGATAAAGAGTAGCCTACAGAAGATTGCGGCTGCACTCCAAAAGAAAAACCCGCTTTCTCACCAATAGGAAATCCCAAAGCAATATAATTTAAACTTGTGGATATTGAACTCTGCTCTGTATCCGCGGTTTTCAGCGTAAGGTCATTGTTTAAAACGCCCACAGCATAGGTTGTTTGTCTTAGAAAGGCATTTGCCGCAGGATTTGTAAAATTCAAATACTTGTAATGATTAAAGGCCACACCAATACCACCCATTGTTGCATTTTCAACTGTTTTTGGAGTGTATTGATCCCCGATTCCGAAAAAGGAATACGGAGAAGAGCTTGTTCTTTGACCAAGCACAGCTGTTGTGCCTATCAATAAAGAAACTATTAAAATCTTTCTAATCATTTTTCTGCGTTAAATTTTAATATTTCATTTAATCCTTCTAGGAGAAAATTTTGATTGGCAAATATGCTACTTTTAAATTGTTTTGACAAGAATTTTGTGTCCCCTCCTGTTAAAACTACTGTTAAATCTAAATATTCTTGCTGATAGTCTTCTATAAAGCCATTTATCTCTTTTTGAACGCCCGTTAAAACGCCTGAAATAATGCTCTCTTCCGTAGACGTTCCCATAAAATTATTACTTTCAAAAACATCCAATAATGGCAAATTTTCGGTAAAAGCATGCAAGGATTGATAGCGCATTTTTATTCCCGGAGAAATTGCGCCTCCTAAATATGCTGCCTCCTTGGTTACAAAATCATAGGTAATGCAAGTTCCTGCATCAATCACTAAAACATGCTTCTTTGGAAACTTTGCTACAGCGGCCGCTACCAGCGCAATTCTGTCCACCCCAAGTGTCTTTGGAGTTTTGTATGTGTTTTTAAAGGGTACTTTTGATGCCGAAGAAACCACCTGAAAATCTAGGATCTCATTCAATTGTACCCATTGTATGTCTGAGAGGGCTGCAACATTTGATATAATTCCAGTTAAAATATTGTTTTCATTTGTAATTTTCCTTATTTCTGAAATAATTTCTCCTTTGTCAAAAACAGCCAAAGAGACGCATTTATCTCCCTCAAAAACAGCAGCTTTAACGCGAGAATTGCCAATATCAATTGCTAGATTCATCGGGCAAATTTAGCTAAAAAATAAAAAATAGCACAATTTTTGAAGTTTTCTTTAGCAGATGTAAAAAAACATTTTATATTTGCATCCGCTAAGGCAATGGTACCTTAGCT
>TARA_B110000046_G_scaffold45143_1_pt1 | contig 9864 bp, 12 predicted proteins | sample TARA_B110000046 | Tara Oceans TARA_B110000046 (sample SAMEA4397157) | marine metagenome | biome: Polar Biome; feature: [DCM] deep chlorophyll maximum layer (ENVO:01000326); material: water (ENVO:00002006), including particulate matter (ENVO:01000060) such as... | depth 40 m | reverse complement strand
TTGAAACCTCACATAAAATAAATCAATAAATATTTGAATTACTAAATATTATTTTTTTTTATAACCATAAATTACAAAAAATATACCTATTAAAATCATTGGTAAGCATAAAAATTGTCCCATAGAAAGGTCAAGATAAAGTAGACCAATATGTTCGTCGGGTTCTCTTAAAAATTCAATAAAAAAACGAACAACTCCATAAAAAAATATAAATAATCCCGTTAAAATACCTGTCTTACTTCTGATATAACTTAATTGTAAAAAAAGAAATAAAATAAAAAATAAAAACAAACCTTCAAAGCTAGCTTCATATATTTGGCTTGGATGCCTTGGTAAATCCCCACCATTTGGAAATATTACTCCAAATGGGTGTGTAGTTATTCTTCCATAAAGTTCTCCATTAATAAAATTTGCCACTCGACCAAAAAATATACCAATAGGAGCAACGACTGCAACTAGATCAGCTAATTGTAATAAAGGAACCTTATATTTTTTACTTGTATAAATTGTTGCAATTATTACTCCAATTAAACCTCCATGAAATGACATGCCACCATTCCATATTTTAAAAATTTCTAAAATATTATTTATAAAATATTCATTATTATAGAATAAAACATAACCTAATCGTCCCCCTAAAATAATACCCAGTATACTATTACTAATTAATTCACTAATAACTTCAGAGTTAATTTGTATTTGTTTATTTTTTATTATGCGTAAAATTAAAAACCAGCTCAATAATATCCCTGTCACATAAGAAATTGCATACCACCTTATCTGGATAAAACCTAAATCTATTGCAACTGGGTTAATATTAGGAAATTCAATCATCATATCAAATACTATCATAATAAATTAATTTACTAGGTAAAATTAATAATTTAGAATGAATAATGTAATCAAGCAACTGCTATAAGAAAATTAAGGATTTCAAATGAAAAACTCAAAGTTTTTTTTAAAAGATACAGCATCGATTCTTTCAGGTGCATTTTCAACTTTTTCAGCTTTAAAAAATGAAATTGATAATATTGTAAAAAGTAGATTTGAAAAATTTATTAATGATCAAGGTGTTGTTAGTAGAGAAGATTTTGAAGCGCTTGTTGATAGACATGAAAAATTAAATGCTGAATTTAATTTGTTAAAAATAAAGTTAGAAAGAAAAATAAAAGTTAAAGATAAAAATAAGAAGTAAAATCTATTATTTAAGAATGTAAATTTAATATATATATGGTATTAACAATTAATTACCTACTATATATTGTGGTTTGATATGATTAATGATTTAAATAATAATATTATTTCAGATAAATTTTCAAATATTTTCCAAAAATATAATTGGAAACAAATTAATTGCTGTAATGGTTCATTTTTTTTTAACCGTAATGGTATAATAGCTGATTACTATTTAAGTATTAGTTATAAGAATGAGAGATTGTTTTTGGAATGTGTTGTAGATATGGATTTTCCTGAATCCATTATCATTGATATATATAAATTAATGAATAAAATAAATGATAAGAGCCATGATGGTTATTTTACTTTTGATGAACAAACAAAAAATATTAAATATAAAGATTCAGTAATTTTTGCTGATAAATTATCAAATACATCGTTATATGATATTTTAGACTTTAATTTAAGTATTGTTAATGAACTTGTTGAATCCTTTACTTTGTCTATACATAAGTTAATATACACAGAGACAACCGTTGAAGAAATGTCACAATTGATGTTTGTTAAAGCTTTAGGCCACGCATAAACTTTCAATTTTCTTAGTTATATTATCTTCAAGTTTTGACTAGAGATGAAAATGAAAAATGTAATTTTACTTGGATATGGAAAGATGGGATCTTCCTTAGCAAAAGGTTGGTCTTCAAATAAAAATTATAGTTTTTTTGTTATAGAAAAAGATACTACTCTCAAACAAAAAGCAGCAGAAGAGGGCTTTGAGTCGTTTCAAGGTATAAATGAGTTACTTAATAATAAAAACATTAAAAATATAGATATAATTTTCTTGGCAGTTAAGCCTCAACAAATGAATGTTGCAATTCAAGAAATAGTAAAATGTTATAATCAAAAAACTCTTTTTATATCAATAGCAGCAGGATTATCATTTTCATGGTTTCAAAATGAAATTGATCATAACGTTAAAATAATAAGAGCTATGCCAAACACTCCAGCATCTGTTGGAAGAGGTATTACAGGCTATTGCAAAAGTGAAAGTGTAACTGAAAATGAAAAACAAGACGCTCAAAAATTATTAAATTCAATCGGTAAAACTATATTCTTAAGTAACGAAAACCTTATTGATGTTGTAACTGCTATATCAGGTTCAGGGCCAGCATATATATTTTATTTTGTAGAAGCACTTGCAGAAATAGGAATGAATGAGGGTTTAGGAGAGCGGGATGCTAATCTTTTAGCAATTGAGACATTAATAGGGTCTGCAAAACTATTAGACAACGCTAATATTAATCCAAAAACCTTAAGACAAAATGTTACAAGCCCTGGTGGAACTACTGAAGCTGCATTAGAAAAACTAATGTCTAAAGAAAATGGACTTCTACCTTTATTAAAAGTTACTATTTCCAATGCAAAAGAAAGAGCGAAGTCTCTAAACTTAAGTAACTAAAAGTATTAAAAATTAGGATAAGTATTGTCAGATATTAAATCAAATTTATGTGAAGCATTCTTCTCAATTATGAATCACACACTCAACGAAGAAATTTTGATAGAAGATTTATGTGAAAAGAGTGGCATTCAAATTGAAGAGGCTCAAAAAATTCTTCCATTATCACAAAAAGATTATAGTTCATTTTTTTTAAAAATTCTTATAAAAAAGCTTGATCAAAAAACCATAGAAGAACTTCAAAAAGAGTTTAATAATGATAAAATTTCAAGTGTTTATGATAAAATTCTTGAGGGCATTATTTTGAGATTCGAAATTTATACACCCTATAAGTTGTCACTAACAACCTTAAGCAGTGGTTTAGATATAAAGACAAAAAATTTTTTTAATTTATTAAGCTCTAATCAAAATTTCATGCTTAAATTGCTAAATCTTGCCGAAGGCAATAAAAATGAATGCAAAAATATTATAAAATCATTAGCCCTTAACATTGTATATTTTAAAACAATGGATGTTTTTTTAAAAGAAGAAAAATCTAATTTAGAAAAAACCATTAGAATCTTAGATAATAATCTTCGTGAAATTCAGGATATTGGGGATGTTTTCGGTATTATTAAAAAATAAATTTATTTTATATATGTTCTACAATGGTAATAAAAAACGAACTCTTAAACCACCAAGAGGGCTTTCGTCAAGTATAAGTTCACCACCATGAGAAAGTGCTGCATTTTTAGCTATGGATAAACCTAATCCAGTACCTCCTGTTTTACTGTTTCTAGAATTTTCTAATCTTGTAAAAGGTAAAACTACTTCTTCTCTTTTATCGCGTGGTATTCCAGGTCCGTTATCGTCTATAATAATTTCACTGTGATCGTCAAAAATTTGAATTTGAACATTTGCTTTGCCTGCATATCGTATCGCATTAGTAAATAAATTTATTAGAGCTCTTCTGATTGATTGAACTTGAATTGGAAAAATAGGAAGTGAATCTGGTGGAACTGCTATATATATTTTATTACCTTCGGGGTCAGATGATTTGGCTGCTTGCTGAAGTAAATTAAATAGGCTTGCATCAACCATTTGTTCTTCTCTCTCGTTTCTTGCAAACTCTAAATATCCGTCAATCATATTTTCTAATTCTAATAATTCATTTTCAAAGTCAAATTTTATACTTTGATTAGTATCCAACATTTCTAATTGTAAGCGCATTCTAGTAAGAGGAGTTTTTAAATCATGACTTACACCAGCTAATAGAGAAGTTCTTTCTACAATCTGTCTATTAATCCTATGCTTCATTGCTTGAAAGGCTCTTCCAGCTAACCTAACTTCTGTGGCACCTTCAATATTATAATTACTTACTTCTCTTCCAAATCCAATTTCTCTTGCAGCATTTGCCAACCTTAGTATAGGCCTTACTTGACCTCTGAGAAAAATTATTGCTATCGAAAATAGAATTACTGAAGATCCAATTGACCACATTATAAATGTAAAGCCAGTGGGAACAAATAATCTTTTGTTGTCTATATTCATTCTTACTATTCCATTAGCGAGTTGAATATCAACATAAAATTGATTGGAATTGCTTATTTTTGAAAGATAAAAAGGTTCTTTTATTCTTGTTTCTAGGGCAATACGAAAGTTTTTAAATCTCTTATCAAATGACTGGTTTGGTTTAAGAATACCTTTTTCAAGCCAATAAAAAATTATATCAAAATATTGTCGCGCCCTTGCAGCTGATAGGGCTCTTTGATCATTTGAAGGAGTGTTTCCCAATTCATCAATTAAAAAACCTAAATCTTTAGCTAAGTTTTTAGACATATGCCTAGAAACCCAATCCCAATGTCTTTCATAAAAAATTGAAACAGAAATTACTTGTACTAGTATTATAGGAACTAAAATAATGGCTAGCATTCTTCCAAAAAGACTTTTAGGCGTCACATTTCTTAGTCTCATCAACTATTCTCTAAATTAATTATAATTAATTTCATCTTCATGTGTTTGAAGCATCCAACCGATACCTCTAACAGTTTGTAAATATACAGGATATCTTTGATCATATTCAAGCTTACGCCTTATACGAACAATAGCCACATCAATAGAGCGGATTTCTAACTTTCCTCCAAGTAAATTACTAATATCATCCCTCGACAAGGCTTTATTTGGAGATTTAGCAAAACAATTTAGAAGTTTTTGTTCCGATGTTGTTAAGTGAACGGATAAACCATCTTTATATAGGTTCATTGAATTTAGATTAAACGAAAATGGTCCAAATTGAATAATTTCATTTTTGGAGTTATTCGACAATGTAGGTAGGGATCTTTTTAAAACATTTTGTATTCTTAATAATAATTCACGTGGCTCAAAAGGCTTAGTCATATAATCATCAGCTCCTAATTCCAGACCATCAAGCCTATTTTCAGGAGAGGACATTGCTGTAAGCATCAACGCTGGGACATTATTTTTTAACCTTATTTCCTTTAATAAATCTAATCCATTTTGCCCAGGCATCATAATATCAATTACTAACAAATCAAAAATTAAACTTTTCATTATTTCCTTTGCGGCATTTGCATTTTCAACATCGGAAACTCTAAAGCCATTTTTTTCTAGAAATTGTTTAAGTAAATTTCTTAGCCTCTCATCATCATCAATTACTAAAATATGAAAATCAAATTCTTTAATTTCGTTACTAATCATTTTAAATACCATTATTAAATTTTATTAAAAATAAAACCTGATAATTTATATTAACAAGTTAGGGTAATTTTAAAAACATTTTTCTAAATATTTGATTATTTCAGAATAATGTGGATTATATTGATAATAAAAAAATAAGTGAAATTGGAGGAAGATTGTTTGTTAAATATGTCGTTTGATAACAGAGAAGGTTATATTTGGTACAATGGTAAAGTTGTAGATTGGAAAACTGCAAATATACATGTTTTAAACCATGGTTTGCACTATGCAAGTTGTGTATTTGAAGGAGAGAGGGCATATAAAGGAAATATATTTGAAACTGAACAACATACAGACAGGTTATTTAATTCAGCTTTATCATTGGATATGAAAATTCCATATACAAAAATAGAAATTCTAGAAGCTAAAAATGAATTAATTAAACAAAATTCTCTTAAAGATGCGTATGTTAGACCAGTAGTCTGGAGAGGTAGTGAAATGATGGCTGTTTCTGCACAAACAACAAAAATCAATGTCGCAATCGCAGTTTGGGAATGGCCAAGTTATTTTGATCCTGAACAAAAGATGCAGGGAATTAAACTGGATATAGCTAAATGGAAGCGTCCAAGTCCAGAATGTGGCCCTGTGCATGCTAAAGCTGCAGGATTATATATGATTTGTACTCTTTCTAAGCATGAAGCTGAGGCAAAAGGTTATAGTGATGCTCTTATGTTAGATTATAGGGGACAAATTGCAGAAGCAACTGGAGCTAATATATTTTTTAAAATGCCTGATGGTAAGCTACATACTCCTTTGCCGGACTGTTTTTTAGACGGTATTACTAGAAGGACAGTAATTGATATTGCTAAAAACTTTGGAATTGAGACTATTGAAAGAAAAATAATGCCTGAGGAAATGAAAGATGCGGAAGAGTGTTTTTTGACAGGAACGGCTGCTGAGGTTACTCCTGTGCGTGAGATTGGAGAGTACAAATTCACGCCAGGAGAAGTATGCTTAAAGTTAACAGATGCTTATTCGAAATTAGTTAATAGAGATTAGGTTAATTACTAACCAGAAAAAGTTATTTTTTTTGCCATTTTTTTGTAGCATTTATGTCTGATGAGTTGAAATCAACCCATTTTTTGTGTTTTGAATTCTCTTCTAACTTCCAGAATGGTGCTTTGGTTTTTAACCAATCCATAATAAAGTTACATGCATCAAAAGCATTCTGTCTGTGCTTTGAGGAAACCCCAACAAAAACAATTTGATCTTTAGGTAGTAATTTACCTACTCTATGTATGACACATACTCCAGATATATCCCATTTTGTTATACATTGATTTATTATATTCTCTATTTCAAATTCAGTCATTCCAGGATAATGTTCTAATGTCATAGAATTAATATCAAGGTCTCTTTCTTCGTCTTTTCCACGAACAACGCCAACAAAGTTAACAATTGCTCCAGTTTGGTCTAGGTTTAGTATTTGTGTTTCTTTTGAAACATCAAAATCTTTATTTTGAATTTTTATTTTAACAAAAACTTTATTTTTATTCTGCACTTAACCTCCTGTTACTGGAGGGAAAAAAGCTATTTCATCTTCATTAAATATTTGTGTAGTAATATCTGAATATGATTTATTTACAGCAATTTTGATTATTTCTTTATTAGCAAAAGCTGATTTATAATTATCATTCAAACTAGCCAAATATTTAATAAGATCATCTATTGTTTTTATATTATGGGGTAATTCAATTTCTTCTTCAGACTTACCTACATGCTCTCTTATCCAAGAAAAATATTTGATAATCATTCTTTTTCCTTACTTATCTTGTTCTTTTAAAAATAAAGCTGTTTTTAGAATATATTCAATACCTGTTACAATAGTAATTATTGCTGCTACCCATAGTAATATTTGCGAAATCCAGCCTATAATTTGTATTTGAAAAAAAAATGGGTCAGATCTCCATACTAAGAAACTTCCACAAGCAAATAATTGGATGGTTGTTTTCCATTTAGCTAAAATAGAGACAATTATTGAAAATTTATATTGAGCCATATTCTCTCTTAAGCCTGAAATAAATATCTCCCTTAATATAATTATTAGCGCAGGAATAAAAGATAAATGATAGCTCAGCATATGATCTGATGCCAATGCAAATAAAATACCTATTACTAAAAGTTTGTCAGCTATAGGGTCTAATATTTTACCAAAATTTGAAATAACTTTATATTTTCTAGCAAAGTACCCATCAAAATAATCACTTAAAGCAGCTAATATTAATAAAGGTGGTGCCAATACAGCTCCAATATCACCTCCAAAAATAATAATTAATGGTAGTATAATGGAAGAAGCACACCTAAAAACTGTTAAACTATTAGGAATGGCTTTTTTTATTACATTTATTTGTGACATAAATGACCCTCAAAATTAACCATTATTAAACTTTTACTTCAATAATGAATATAAATATAGCTATGATTAAATTATTCATTAAAAAAATTAAATATTTTTTTAGCTGAGGATTTATTTATTCCTTCAACTTTTAACAAATCTTCTAAATTTGCTTCTCCCACAGATTTGGCAGAACCAAACTCTTCAAGAAGGGATTTTTTTCTAGTTGCTCCTATTCCTTCTATTTCGTCTAATGGGTTAGCAAATAATACTTTTTTACTTTTTATTCTATGACCTGCTATTGCGTATCTGTGAACTTCATCTCTTAAGTTTTGTAGAAAGAATAATATTGGATTATCTTTATCAAATTTAAAATTATCTCTATCTTTTGTATAGAACTGTTCTCTTCCTGCGTCTCTCTCTCTTCCTTTTGAAATAGCTAAGACATTCATATTATTAATTTTTAACTGTTTTAATACAGATAAAACTGTATTTAAATGTCCTTTACCACCGTCAATAATTAATAGATCTGGAAAATTTAAAGTGCTTTTCCCAGTGAATCGTCTTTTCATCACTTCTTGCATCATTAAATAGTCATTATTATTTGTTATTTCATCATCAGAGATTGGTATATGTTTTTTATAATCTATTTTAATGTTGTATCTTCTATACATAGATTTAGAAAAGCCATCTTCGTTAAAAGCAATCATTGCGCCTACAGGAGATTTCCCTTGATTATGAGAGTTATCATAAACTTCCACTTTGTTTATTGAATTTTTGAAACTAAAAGTTTCTTGTAATTTTTTTAAGTTATTCTTATTAGAAGATTTCTCAAAAATTTTTCTATTTAAACTTTCATTAGCATTCTTAAGAACCAAGTTAATTATATCTAATTTCTTTCCTTGTTTAGGATATTCAATTTTTACTTTGTGATTAACTTTTTTAGAGAGCAACTCTTCAATTAATTCTTTTTCTTTTGGATATTGGTTAACCATGATAATTGATGCCGGTTCATTTTTATTGTAAAACTGACAAATAAAAGCTTGCATCACTTCATCTTCATTAACATCACTTCCATTTTTTCCTATTTTAGGAAAATAAGCCTTAGATCCATAGTTGCAACCTCCACGAACAATACTCATTTGAATAACAACTTTATTATCTATTTTTTTTAAAACAAGAAAATCTACATCATTTAGATTAGGAACGTTTATGTTTTGATTAGCAGTTGCACTTGTAAGTGCTTTAATCCTATTTTTATAAATTCCAGCAGCTTCATAATTTTGATTATCAGAAGCTTCATACATTTTTTTTATGAGGTTCTCTTTTACATACTTAGAATTACCCGAGAGAAAATCAACAGCATGGTCCATAGTTTCTTTATATGATTTTTTTGATATATAATTTACACAAGGTGCACTGCATCTTTTAATTTGATATTGTAAACAAGGTCTTGTCCTCGACTTAAACATATTATCATTACACGTTCTAAGTAAAAATGCTTTTTGTAATGTCTCTATAGTTTTAAAAACTGTGCCTCTAGAAACAAATGGACCAAAATACTTTCCTTTAATATTTCTTATACCTCGATGTGCAGATAGCTGAGGAAATGAATGTGATAAGCTAAGTAAAATAGAACTGAAACTTTTATCATCTTTTAATAATATATTAAAAGTAGGTTCAAACTTTTTAATCAAGTTTGATTCTAAAAGTAACGCTTCCATTTCTGACGAAGTGATAACAATTTCCATACGAACCGTATTGGCTACCATGTATGTTAATCTTGAATTCAATCTTTTAGGTTGGGTATAGAAGTTAACTCTATTGCTAAGATTTTTTGCTTTTCCAATATATAAATATTCCTCATTTTTACCTATCATTTGATAAATTCCAGGTTTACTAGGAATAGTAATTAACTCGTTTTTTATGACCTCGATACCATTACTTAAAGAGGTTTCGGCTTTTTTAGTCATTATTCTCATTCTATATAGCAAATTTAATTCAATTGAATTTTATTTTTAAATACATGGAATAGCTATTCAATTTTAGCTTTAAGTTTCTATTTCTTTTTAAAAGACTTTTTTTTATAACTTTCTTTAGGTGCACTCATTAGACCTAATTCTCTTTGTTGCAAACGTTTTAATTCGTCTCTAAGCTTTGC
>TARA_B110000046_G_scaffold98483_1_pt1 | contig 9871 bp, 4 predicted proteins | sample TARA_B110000046 | Tara Oceans TARA_B110000046 (sample SAMEA4397157) | marine metagenome | biome: Polar Biome; feature: [DCM] deep chlorophyll maximum layer (ENVO:01000326); material: water (ENVO:00002006), including particulate matter (ENVO:01000060) such as... | depth 40 m | reverse complement strand
TTAAAGAAAGGTCAAACTTATTACTTTAGAAATACAAGTAGTGGTCATCCTTTTGAAATTAGATCAGCTTCTGGTGGTAGTGCATATAGCACAGGCGTTACTAATAACAATGCTTCAGGATCTACTGGTGTTGTTACATTCCACGTGCCGTTTGACGCCCCAGCAACATTGTATTATCAATGTTCTTCACACGCAGCTATGGTAGGAACAATTAACATAACTTAATGAAAAGTAGTATAAATATAAGAAAGAATTAGGAATTATGCCAGCAATTATAACAAATAAATTTAGAATAAACAATGCTGAACAATTTTCAGAATCATTTTCTGAAACAGCAAATCAAGTGTATTACCTAGGTATTGGTAGACCACAACCTTTTGGTACTTTAACAAGAGCTGACGGAAGAACAGATTACGAAGGTACTGATTCTGCTCCTAACACACCAGGAGATACTGTCGGTAGAGAATTTTATACATTTGACGATTTAGTTGCTGCCAAGAGAGTACAATCTTCAGATGTATCTTTTGTAATACCAAGAAGAAACTGGACTGCAGGTACAATTTACGATACTTATTCACACGACATTGGAGAATATACAACAGGATCAACAAGTGTAAGAAAAACATCAAATAGTGGTGCAACAACTTTATTTGATTCTACTTTTTATGTATTATCTTCAGCAAGAAATGTTTACAAATGTTTAGATAACAACGGTGGTGCTACTTCAACAGATGAACCAACTGGTGTATCAACTTCAGTAATCACAACTACTGATTCATATAAGTGGAAATTTATGTACACACTTTCTGCTGCTCAACAAGCAAATTTCTTATCAACAGATTTTATGGGAGTTTTACCAAACTCTAGTGCAAGTTCAGATCAATCAAATGTTATGTCTGCTGCTGTTGATGGTTCAATAGATATAGTAAAAATTAAAACACCTGGTTCAGGTGGTACTAACGGAACATTTACTGGTATCTCTATTAAAGGAGATGGTTCAGGTGGTGTTGCTACAGTAGTAGTTGGTGGTGGTGTCGTAACTTCGGTAACTGTAACTACTCCAGGTACAGGATATACTTTTGCAACAATCAGTAATGCTGAAATAGTTGCTGCTGGTGCAACAAACTTAGCAGGTTCAGAATTAGATGTAATTATTCCACCTAAAGGTGGACACGGTGCAAACGCACAAGAAGAATTAGGTGCTTTCTTTGTTATGATGAATACAAGTTTAGAAGGAACTGAAAGTGCAAACTCTGGTGACTTTTCTGCTGTAAATGATTTTAGAAAAATTGCATTATTAAGAGATCCTACAAAATCTGCTTCTGCTGTAACGGCTAATACTGCTAGATTAACAAAGGCAATTAAAATTGCTGATTCTCCATCACCAGGAACTTTTACACCTGATGAAGAAATTAATCAGGCAAGTACAGGTGCTGTTGGTAAAGTTGTAGAGTGGGATTCAACAAACAAAATTTTATATTACATTCAAACAAGACACAATGATGCTGGTGTGGACGCAAATGGTAATTTAACTTCGTTCTCAGGTGCTAATGTTATTACAGGTCAAGGTGGTAGTTCTCCTACAGGAACACCAGATACTTCATCAACAGGAACAGTTGCTAATGTTTCGTTTACTTCAGGATATTCAGTTCCTGAAATAGACCACGATACTGGCGATGTACTTTATATTGAAAATAGAACACCGATACAAAGGGCACCGGATCAGACAGAAAACATTAAACTGGTCATAGAATTTTAAGGGGTATTTAAATGTCAAGTCCAACAGACTTTAACCTCTCGCCTTACTATGATGACTTTGCAGAATCAAAGAAATTTCATAGAATACTTTTTAGACCAGCATTTGCTGTTCAGGCAAGAGAGTTAACACAATCACAAACAATCTTACAAAACCAGATTGAAACTTTAGGTGACCATTTCTTTGAAAAAGGCGCTATGGTCATTCCTGGTGAGATTGGTTATGATTTAAGTTATTATGCTGTAAAACTTTCAAGTATAGAGAGTACAAATACTTTAGCACAATTTACTAATGGTACTGTATTAACAGGATCAATTTCAGGAGTTGAGGCAACTGTTGTTAATCAAACTGCTAATGACGGAACAGATCCAGATACTTTATTTGTAAAATATAGTAAATCAGGCGGAACAAATAAAAATCAATTTGCATTTTCTGATGGAGAAACTATTACAGGAACAAATAGTGAAGCAACAAATGTAACTGCAATAGTTGATACAACTGCTGAAGGTGCTGCTGCTCAAGTAAATGCAGGATCATATTACATAAATGGATTTCTAGTTAATGTTTTAGAACAAACAATTATACTTGACAAATATACAAACACACCTTCATATAGAGTAGGTCTATTAGTTACAGAATCTTTTGTAACTCCTACTGAAGATAATACTTTAAATGATAATGCACAAGGTGTTTCAAATACAAATGCTCCAGGTGCTCACAGATTTAAAATAGATTTAACTTTAACTAAAAAAGCTATTGGTGCAACAGATGACGCAAACTTTGTAGAGTTATTAAGATTAAATTTAGGTATATTACAAAATCAAGTTAGAACAACTGAATACGCTGTATTAGAAGATACTTTTGCTCGTAGAACATTTGACGAGTCAGGTGATTATTCTATAAGAGATTTTGATTTAGATTTAAGAGAACATTTAATATCAGCAAACAATAGAGGAATTTATACTGCCGTTAATGGTGGATCAGAAAGTAAAATTGCTGCTGGTCTAGCACCAGGTAAGGCATATGTACGAGGTTATGAAATAGAAACTATCGGTACTAGATATGTTGATGTAGATAAGGCAAGAGATTTTGAAACACAAAATGCTTTTCCTACAAGATTTGATTTTGGTAACTTTGTTAATGTAACTAATGTTTATGGTTCTCCAGATGTAGGTTTTATAACAGGTGAAACTAAAGCACATAGAAATATGTTTTTATATAAAGAACCAACTAGTGTTCGTGGTACAGGTAATGCAGGATCAGGCGCAAGTATCTATCAAATTGGTCGTGCTAAAACAAAAGGTTTTGAATATAAATCTGGTACTGCTGCTAGTAATATCTTTCCTAATTCAAGTTCAATATTTAAACATTATCTTTTTGATATTACTATGTTCACATATTTGAACACAACAAGTGGTACTGCTTTTACAGTAGGAGAAAAATTAACAGGAAATACTTCAGGTGCAACTGCTACTTTTGAAGATGAATCAACTGTATCAACAAGTGCTGTTTCAACTATTTCAATTGCAAGTCCAGGTGTTGCAAGTGCAACTGCTCACGGATTTAGAGAAGGACAACAAATAAAATTTGACGCTATAGCAGCACAAGATCAGACAGTTGTAATAACAACAGATGATGTATTTACAGTTAGAAATCCAAGTGCAAATGATTTTGAATTATACAGAGCAGATGGTATAACACCTACAAATATTAATCAATACACATCTTCAGGTAATGCTTTACACGGAGTTGTTGTAGTTACAGGTGTCAATGGAGAATTTAGTCCAGGAGAAACTATTACAGGTAAGGTTTCATCTTTAACCGCAACTATACAATCAGATTCAGTAGGATTTAAAGGTGTAAGAAGTTATGACTTTTCTGCTGTTAAACAAATATATCAAGCAGGAACGGCAACTTATACTGCTGATACATCTTTAGATACTAACGGAGAAAATGCTATTATTTCAGGATTTTTAGATATTGCAAATTCAAGTGATTCTGTAACAGGTGTTAATTCTAAATTTACAACAGAATTAAAAATAGGTGATTCAATTTCATTTACAAATGATAGTGGTACTACTGAAATAAAAACAGTAGAGGCAATTATTTCAGATAATATTTTAACTTTAGATTCTAATGTTGCTGCTCAATCTACTAAAACAGTTGCAACAAGACGAAGAGCAAAATTACAAGAAGCAAATAAAAATATTTCTATATTTAAATTACCATACGACAATATTAAAACATTAAAAACTGCTAGTAATTCAAATATTACTGATACAAGTTTTGCTGTTAGAAGACAATTTATTGTAACACTATCAGGTGGTTCAGGTCAGATTACTGCAGGAACAAATGAATCATTTCCTTCAAGTGCAAATGATTTAGATTATACAATTTCAATACAAGATGTTGCTAGTGCAACAGATGGTGCTACAGGAGATGTATTAACGACAATAGGTAATAACCACGAGGGTAATGCTATATTTACTCAACCATCAGGTGCAGGTACAAGTGTATTTGATTTTGGTGCTAACTATGCAAATGCAAAAATTAAAATTATTGCAACAGTAAATAGATCAACAGCAGGTTCTAAATCAAAAACTTTAGTTTCTGGTTCTACTAAAGATGTAACTTCTTTAGCAGATTGTATAAAACAAGGTGGTATGAATTTAGGTCAGGCAGACATTTTTCAATTAATTTCTGTTAAAATGGCAACTTCTTTTGGTACATATAGTGCTTCAGGCGAAGTTGATATTACAGATAGATACGATTTAGACAACGGTCAAAGAGATAACTATTACGACATAGGTAGAATTAAATTAAAATCAGGTGAGTTAGAACCATCAGGTTCTTTAAGAATTACATTTGATTTCTTTACTCACGGTTCTGGAGATTACTTTGATGTTGACTCTTATACAGGAGTTGTTTCATATGAAGGTATACCAAATTATAATTCAGATACAACAGGTCAAACTTTAGAATTAAGAGATAGTTTAGATTTTAGACCTAGAGTTGCAGATAACTCAACTATTAATTCAGGTGGTTTTGATAGAGATTTTGATCCTACTGATAATGCTTCAACAGTAGATATTATTAAATTTGGAACAGATATAACTACTGATTTTGAATATTACTTACCTAGAATAGACAAAATATTTTTAGACAAAGAAGGTGTATTTAAAGTATTAAAAGGTGCTAGTGCTTTAGACCCACAAGTTCCTAAATCTTTAGATGGCGCAATGCACCTATACACTTTAGATATTCCTGCTTACACTTTATCAACAGACGATATAAAAATTACTCCTGTTGACAATAGAAGATATACAATGAGAGATATTGGTAAATTAGAAAGTAGAATTGAAAATGTAGAATACTATACTCAATTGTCTTTACTAGAAACAGCTGCACAAAATTTACAAATACAAGACGGTGAAGGTTTTGATAGATTTAAAAACGGATTTATCGTAGATAACTTTACAGGTCACAATGTAGGTGATCCTAGAAATAGAGATTACAAAGCCGCTATGGATATGGCAAAAGGTGAATTAAGACCAACTTTTAGTGAGGACGCTGTTAAGTTAATTGAGGCAGACGAAGACGGTACTGCTATATTGGCTGAAGATAGAACGGCTGCAAGTTATCAAAAGACTGGTGATTGTTTAACTTTACCATACACAGAATCAACTTTAATAGATCAACCTTTTGCAAGTAAAACTGTAAATGTAAACCCTTTTGATGTATTCAATTGGTCAGGTTCAGTTGCATTAACTCCTCCATCAGACGAATGGAAAGAAACTAACAGAGCACCACAATTAGTTATTAATAATACAGGTGCGTTTGATAGTTTAGTTTCAGGTTTACCTGCTGACCAACAAAATCAAGGTATAGAAATAGGATCAGTATGGAATGAATGGCAAGATATGTGGTCAGGTTCTCCTGCAGATGTTTCAAGTAGAGATGTAGGTGGTGCTAGACGAAGTGGTAGACGAGTATTTACAAATACAGAAATAACTACTCAACAATCGGTCAATCAAACAAGAACAGGTATTAGACAAAGATTAGTTCCTCAAACAGTTAGAAACTCTATTGGAGATAGAATAGTTAATGTTGCATTTGTTCCGTTTATAAGAAGTAGAACAATTAACTTTACTGCTACTAGAATGAAACCTAATACAAGAGTTTACGCTTTCTTTGATGATGTAAGTATTTCAGCATATGTAACTCCATCATCTGGTGCAAATTTAGATACAGATAATAATGGTTCTGTATCAGGTACATTTGTAATACCTGATCCAGCAGTTAATTCAAATCCTAGATGGAGAACAGGTACAAGAACATTCAGATTAACAAGTTCTCAAAACGATACAAGATTTGATATAGAAACTTCAGCAGAAGCAGATTATGTTGCTAGAGGTATTTTAGAAACTGTACAGAATACAATTATTTCTACAAGAGAACCACAACTTGTAAGAACAGACACTACATCCGATAGAACAATTAATAGAGTGTCAACAAGACAATCTACTAGAACAATTGGTTGGGTTGATCCATTAGCACAAACATTTATGGTTGATGATCCTGGAGGAGTTTTCTTAACATCTATGGATATGTACTTTGGAAGTAAAGACGCAAATATACCTATAACTTTACAAATTAGAGAAGTTGTAAATGGTTATCCTGGATCAGTAATATTACCTTTTTCAGAAAAGACAATAAATCCAAATGTTGTAAACACTAGTACAGACGGAACAACTGCTACTACATTTACTTTTGATAGTCCTGTTTACATACAAGAGAATACAGAATATTGTTTTGTACTATTAGCAAATTCAAATAACTATACTGCTTATGTTGGAAGACTAGGCGAAAAAGTAATAGGTTCTGATAGAACAATATCACAACAACCTTATGCTGGTGTTATGTTCAAATCTCAAAATGGTTCTACTTGGACTGCTGAACAAAACGAAGATGTTAAATTTAAAATTAAAAGAGCAGAATTTAGTAATGTAACTGGTACTACTACTCTAGTTAATGAGGCGTTACCTGTTAAGACATTAAAAAATAATCCTATTAGAACATCAGCAGATAGTACACCAATATTAAGAGTATATCATCCAAACCACGGTATGCACAGTACAAGTAATAATGTAACTATCGCAGGAGTTCCTACAGGTGGTGCATTAAACGGATTAAGTGCTGATCAGATTAACGGAACATATACTCAAATTTCAAATGTAACTTTAGATAGTTACGATATTAATCCTACACACAATACTACTTACACAGGATCAATTGTAAATCCTACTTTATCAGGAAATATTGGTTCAAATGCTGTAACAGCAACACAAAATAGATCATATGATTTATTGAATTTAAGTATTCAAACTATGACTGTATCAGGAACAAATTTATCTTATTCAATAAGACCTACAACAGGTAGATCAATAAGTGGTGGTGAATCAGAATTCCAATTAACATCTAGTGCTAGTTCAGAAAATGTTATTGCAGGTGACAACATTTACTTTACTGCTCCTCAAATGGTTGCAAGTTCTATAAATGAAACAAACGAAATGAGCGGAAGTAAATCTTTATTTGTAAATTGTACTATGACAACTTCAAATACAAAACTTTCTCCTGTAATTGACTTACAAAGATGTAGTGCGTTTACAATTCAAAACAGATTAAATAAACCACAATCAGGTGATATAAATTATGTTCCGGATACAGAAAATGTAGGAACATCAAGTGCTGCTGCTTACTTAACTAAACCAGTTGTACTAGAAAATTTATCTACTGCTATTGATGTAAGATTAACTTCAAATATTAGATCAACTTCAAGTGTAGAAGTTTATTATAGAACAACATCTTCCGAAGAGGCAAGAAATATAAATGATTTAAGTTGGATACCTTTCAACACGACAGGTACTTCGGATTCAACAGTTACACCTTCTGAAGATAATGAAACATTTAAAGAATACAAGTATTCTGTAACAGGAGTAAATGAGTTTACAGCTTTTCAAATTAAAATTTGTATGAAAGGTACTAACTCATCTTATCCACCTATTATAAGAGATATGAGAGGAATTGCATTGGCAGTATAATGAGTAGATTTTTAAAAGTTGAAGGATTTGAAAACATAGTAAGAGATACATCATCTAATGCTATTATATCAAATAGTAAAACTGAATATCAAATCTATATGCAAAGAGCACAGAAAAGAGAAAAACAAGGCGATCAAATAAGAAACGCAGTAAAAGAGATAAATACTTTAAAGACTGAATTAAGAGAGATCAAAGATTTAATAAAGGGTTTAGGTAAAAACTAATGGCAGTAAAATTTATAGCAGAAACAGATACACTAGAAAAGTTTAGAACGGAGTTTAACGACTTATGTTCTTTAGACTTTGGTGATAAAGCAAATTTATCTGCTTCAATTTCAGCGACTAACTTGGTTGACGCAATGAATGAAACTATTAGTATTGCAACATCAACTGCTGGGTGGACTATTAGAGATGAAACTTCAACTACACAGATTATTGGTGGTGGAAATACTTTATCTGTATTAGGTACTTCTAACCAAATACAGGCAGTTGTATCAGCAACAGATACAATTACTTTTTCTTTACCAAATGATGTAACTATACCAAATAGTTTAACTGCTTTAGGTACTACAAATACATTTGGTTCAGTAGAAATTAGTGGAAACAATATTAGATCAGTTGATACTAATATGTTAACTATATTAGATACGACAAGAGTTAGTGAATTACAAACAGGTAGTGGATTATTAAGTGTAGATGAAAACTCTAGTATACCAAGATTTACTTCTTCAGCAACTGGCAAGGCATTAACTTTTGACGCTGTTCCACTTTTTAGTGGCAATGTTGAATTTGATGGCGCTACTGCTGGCACATTTAAAACTACGGTAACTGCAACAGACCCAACAGCAAATAATACAATTACTATTCCTGATATAACAGGTACAATAATTACATCTGGAGACTCAAATACAATTACAAGTGCTATGATCGCTCCTGGTGCATTATCAGGTAGTGATCTTGCAGATGATTCAATTAACGAGGCTAAAATTGCTGATGACGCTGTAGGACAAGATCAACTTAAATCAGTTGTTAACTTACAAATATTAAACTCGTCTGGAGGAGTTCTTAAATCAATATATGGCGCTGGTGCATAATTAGAAGTCGTATAAGTATATGAGAAAGAATATATTATGGCAGTAAGATCACCTTTAAAATATGATAGTGGAAATCTAAAAGAGATGTCCTCAGCAGAGGTCACTCAAATAGTAAATCAAATAGTCTATCAATATTCATTAAATCCAAGTGTATCATTATCAGTTGTTGGTTCAGGTGGTAGTTTAGGTACTATTACAGATACAAGATTACAGGCAGGTGCTATGAGTCAAACCAATAGTTCTTTTCCTAGTGAGGGTACAACAGCAGAACCATCTATCATAACTGTAAACTATGATAAAGTTAGTCAAACAATTGCAAGTGTAAGTCCAATAAATGATACAGGAACAACTTTTCCATTATTTTATAATTCAGGAAATATGCAGGCAATGTCTTTACAAGATGTTAAAGATACATTTTTACATCCTGCAGTAGATTTATTAACTGCTTCTACAACAACATCTCAACAAGCTGGAACATATCACATTAGCACAAGTTCAGGTGTTTCAGGATCAACCATAGTAAGTGCAACTCCTATATTTTTAGATACAAGAGCAGATACTTCAGCATATTCAAATGCTGGTTTAGAGGATGCTTCTGGTGAAACACTAGATCAACCTACTACAATAACAAATTTTTATTTACAACAGATTGATGGATCAGATACATCATATACAAATCCGGTTTATATAAATGCTTCAAATAATGTACAAGAATATGCTGATAGTAATTTTAAAAGTATATTGCAAGGTTGGATAAGACAAACTGCAGCTGCGTCTAGTGATGGCTATAAAATAACTTATAATTTAGGTGCTTCAGGATCAGGCGAAATAAGAGGCACAGGTATGAGTGATACTAGATTAAACGGATCAGGTAATTATCAAACAAGACAAGTAAGTGATGATTACAGAGCACAAGAATTT
>TARA_B110000046_G_scaffold161182_1_pt1 | contig 9875 bp, 2 predicted proteins | sample TARA_B110000046 | Tara Oceans TARA_B110000046 (sample SAMEA4397157) | marine metagenome | biome: Polar Biome; feature: [DCM] deep chlorophyll maximum layer (ENVO:01000326); material: water (ENVO:00002006), including particulate matter (ENVO:01000060) such as... | depth 40 m | reverse complement strand
GAGAACTCAGAGTGCTCGCAGTACTGCACCTTGTGCATTTGTGAGTCACGGGGATCTTTTAGTTCCTTCAATCCAAAGTGCGTACTGTAATTCCACTCTGCGATGATGGCTTTACCAGCCGCGTTCCCGCTAGCTGGTATAGCATTTAACTTCGCCAATGATACAGTGGATGTTCCCAATGCCCATCTGCTCAATGCTTTCTTCCCTATGATCAGTACGGCTAATGCAGCAGCTGGCACTCGTGATATTCCTATTACCGTCCTCCAAGGACTGGCTTTTTCATTGTCTCGCCGAAATCCTAATAATGCCGGTGAGCTCGATAACATATCTTATGGCATGCACGCTCTGGATCTTCCAGCCATTTTCCAGACTTTGGAAGCTGCAGTCAATAACGGATTTTCCCCTGGCTTGGCAGCTGGCAACACTCCCTTTCAGTGTGGCTTTGCTATTTTACGTAAAGCCCATGCTTGGGCGCAGGCAAATGCTTCTTTGTTGCGGCCATTGATGGCCGCGGATTTTTACGCACTGCCTGCATTGCCGGCTGGCGCTATTCCAGTACAATTGCGCATGTCCTATGCGTTATTGGTTGAGCCAAGTAACTTACTCATGCGAACTGCTGCGGAAATCGTGGGCCTCGCGGGCTATGTACACACGGTGGCGTCCAGAACGGCCAACAGTCGCTTTACCCACTTCTTTCAACTTGTAGTGGACCAGCTGGGAAATCCAGCAGTCGCCTCGCAACCTAATGCGGTAGCGCATGCTATCTTGCATAGTGGCATGCCAGTGGAACTACTAGTCTATCCAGAGTTTTTGGGCGAACGTTATCCTCATACCCTGCTACGATTGCACTATGTCGCTGGCAGTTTGGCAGAACGGCGGGCTGGCTTTTCTAGTTACGTTGGGCTGCTCAACATGCTGTATCCATCACTGAGTATGTTCCTTCTGCCTAGTACGGGAACCGACCAAATGGTCGATTCGTACATTCATATGGCGCGAGCTATTTTCCCCTCGAATTCGATTGCTCCAACTGATCAATCTCTCTTTCATTTGCCAACGGCCAGTTCACTCTCTGCTCTTTTGGCCGAGATGCCTGGTATTCCAGCGCAAGCCAACGGCATGGTGCCGCCAGCCAACGCGGCTTGGCGCTCTCACGAGGCAGTGACTGAGTGGGCCAGGCGCAGAAGTGTTGCTGGGGTTGGTGGTCAAGGTGCTGTCGTTGCGGATCAGATCAATCCAGATGGCCCGCCTCGAATCGTAGCGAGCCGTGGCATCAGGCAACAAATGCTGCAAGACCTTTTGCCCATGCCCTTTTTCGGCCCTGCGGATGCACAGATCGTGCAGCTGCAAGCGGCAGCCCCATTGAATGATTTTCCTCTGCTCAAATTGGCAGTGGATACTCGAAACGTGATATTCATGCAAGTGGCAGTTGGGCGTCTAAGTGGAGTGGCCGACGTGGCTCCCAGCCTTCGCATTGTCGAAGGCGCGGCGCAAGCCTTTCCCAAGTTCGTTGATCACTATACTGTTATGGACAAGGCACCTCTTATCACAGCAGGTACCAGGCAGCCTCATACTCTTTCCTACAATCAAGAGTCTTTTACGAGGCTGTTTTTGGGCAACAATCGAGACCGCTTTCTGAAACTTGATTTCCTGGGTGTTAGCAACGCAATCCGCTGCGCGCGTGAACAAACTCTCACGCAGGCGCTAAAGGGCACCGAACTGCTTTTCGAAGAGGCAGAGAACCTGCTTGTTCTGGACTACTTTTCTCATTATCTTGAACCCTTTGGCTTCAACGTTGCTGGCCCCGGTTCGTGGAGCGAGGGCATCGATCGCCTCGCGAAGTTTCGCGCCAACGGTCTAGCTATGCCTGGGCAGAGCAAAGTTGAGCACTTTCGCAATTGCCTGACGGCGTACCACGTTTTGTTGGGGGAGCTTTTTGATGCGGTGTCTCATTTTGCTCAATCGAAGGAGGCACCCAATGTTCAGTTTTCTCTTACCCGGTTGGTCTACGAATCGGGCAGTGCTTTCGATGATCATGTCAAGTATCAGAATGCTGCCACAGCGCAGCTCAATCAATTTCTTCTGCTCAATCCAGCGTTTCAACAAGTCCTAGGTGGCTCGTCGTCTGGGGGAGGCACTTCTCGGGCAGTTGAAGACCAGGATGCGGAAGATGGTGGGTGGGGCTCGTCCTCCAAGCTTTCGAAAAGCTCTGCTCGCTACCACTTCACTGCGGCTGGGGATTTGTATTTTGGCAAAGGCAATAAAGGCCCATGCTACGATGCAAAGGCAGTCCTCAAGGAGATCCAGAAAGTGGTTCCGAATGCGTCGCGCAAAAGCTTCTGCCTTATTAATTATCTGTCCACGCAGTCTGGGACGTGCCAGTTGGCTGGCCATTCTGCAAAGTGCCGACAGCATATTGTTTCGAAGGCGGTGAGAGACCTGCGCCCCAAGTTTGAATTCGCTCCCTTCCGCAAGGATGGCAAGGGCAAGGCGGCCCCTCTGGATGCTGGATGACGGGTAGGCCCTGTCGAACCGGAGGTGGAGAGTGCGCCATTGGATGTGTTAAACGTCACATCAACTGCGCACTCTTCCCTCCGGGGAGACAGGGCGACGATTCCTTGTAATGGTGGTCGATCTGGCTCGCGACCACCGGTGGCCAAGGCCGGGCCGGTAGCTGTTGCCACCCAGCCGATGGTGCGCCCCCAGCCGGATGGGTTTGGCTCCTCAGCTAGGCGGGCCCATCCGGAGAGCTACGTTGTGGTTCGACCTCAGTATCTAGCCATGACGCCGGCACGCTTGCGGGCTCGCTGGCAGCAGTCTGGAGATCCATTTGCGGAGCCAATCTTGTTCTATGATGAGAACCCAGCTTTGCTCCCTCGCTTCCATTTCTCCAACTGGCACGTGGGGCATGAATTTACCTTCCAGTTGCCTGTGTGGTGCCACCAAGCATGGGTGGCCGCGCAGGGGGCTCCAATCGAAATCACGGCAACTTTTGGTGAGAAGCCGCTCATGCTTTGTAAGGCGGCCCTCATGCGAGATCTGCCATCGTACAGAGCAATTTTGGAGGCACCGACGCCGGCCCAAGTCAAGTCGCTGGGCAAGCGTGTATCGCCCTTCAACGAGCCCCTGTGGCTCAGCCGAGTCTGTGCAGTGGACGTGGCAGTAGTTCGAGCACGTGCAAAGTTGCCCTCTGTGCTTAGAGACGACATGCTGCGTTATCGCGGTCGCACGATCGCGGAGGCGGCTCCTACCGATCTGCTGCACGGCATTGGGCTAACTCACACCGACCCACGGGCGCTCCACCCTAACCGGTGGAGAGGAGCCAACGTGTTGGGTTGGGCCTACATGACTGTTGCAACCGAGCTCACCCCGGGTGAGCAACCGCAACAGGGCAAGCGGCCGAGAGCTCCAGTGCACACAGATGACGCCGTCCTGGACGCGCTGGCTGAAGACATCATTCAGGCTGAGGACAAAATGCAAGGGGGCCTTGCCTCCCTGGGGGAGGGGCCATCAGTGCAGGCGCTCGGCGATCGCTGGAACACTAGGGCGCCCAGAGCGGCGCTTGAGTCGAACACTCACGCGCACGTATCTGTGCCAGAGACGCCGGTTATCGACGCCCCGCCTGCTCCAGACCCTCCGCAGGTTTCTGGAGGTACGGTGGGCAATCTGGTGCCTGATGCGCTCGCAGGAAATCTGCCTACGGTACAGGTCTCCGCCCTGTCTGCACAAAACCTGCAGTGGGCTTTCTGCGTGATACTCACTACGCTCCTCGAGCCTCTAGTGTACACTCACGTGGACGGTGACACTCACATGGCTGTGCCCTTGCCGATCAGCGAAGACAGCGGGCGCGGTCGCGACGATCGGGCGCTGGATCATGCCGAGCGGGCCATCGCCCCGCTGCTCAGTACGAGCAAGCCCTTGCTCATCCCAGCTGGCATGACCTACCCCGAAAAGGCTCCAGTCATTGCTGCGCCGGTGGCCTTTGCGCCGCCCGCGGAGATGATTGTCCGAACGCCTCAAGGCCGTCGCAGCAAGCTGCGGGCAGGCTTATCTTTCCTCTTTCTTACCATGGCGGCGCTCTCGGGCACGCCGGCATATCGAGTCGCAGCGCCTGCGCTTGCCAGGGTCAACTCGTTCGTCAGGCCGGCCCTCGACTTGCAAGAAGCCTCGCTGGCCGGAGCCGTCCTGGGTGACCAAGTACGTTTTATATTTGGAGGCACGGAGGTGGGCAGTCTGGTGCGCGATGTTGTTCCTCAATCTGGGGCGAACGGCGACGCGGGCCAACAGTGTCGTCGAGTTCATCAGCACGAGCATGATCTAGTGCGTGCCCTCCGCGGAGCTGAAGGTGAAGGCGAAATCGCTAGGTACCAGCGTGAGTCGGCAGAAGCAGTCCATTTCCTGGACTTGGATTCGGTCCCCGACCAACTATGCCGACCAGCCACGGAGTCGTCAGACCCACGCCTCGATTCGCTGCCCTTCACCCACGACTGCCCTGTCCCCGTCACTGACTACGTCCCCAGGAAGGCTCAGCAACCCTCGAGGTGCCAGGCCTGTGCGGATACGGTCTCGAGGTGCGAGGAGTTTATCCTGCCCGTCCCTGCTTGCAGAGGACTGGTGGATCAATGGTGGCAGAATGCGACGGCGGACTTCGAGCGCCTGCGACTGCAACGGCGCCTTGAGGGAGTGCGAAAAGCTCGCACGATCTCACTGGCGGACGATTGCATGAGGCCCTGCACTCGAGGGTGCTGGTTTGACTGTCGCAGCGAAGAGACGGAGGGCGTGAAGGTGTTGGACTACCAGCAGGATGTGGGGAGCCAGCTCAACAGGGAGAAGGTGCGAGAATCGATTCGGGGGTGGCCAGACCAAGCCTTGGCCTCCTTCGTCGAGTATGGCATCCTTTATCCGGAGCTTCCTCATATCCTTACGTTGGCGCCACAACTACTCAGCTTGGCCGATGGTTTTTGGCGTGCACAGAAGGAGTTGGCAGAATTGGTGCAGCGTGGCTGGTACGCCCTCTTTCGCCATTTTCCCTTCTTTCCATTTCACATGTGCCCAAATGGGTGCACCGAGCGCAAGCTGGAGATCGAACGTCCTCGACCGACGACTGACGGTTCCAACCCACCTTGCTTCCCGGATGGCACCGCAAGGGTGTTTGACACTTCCGGTCAACCGGTGTACAGCCCCAACTGGCATGCCCGGCGGGCAGGTACGCTTCCGACGGAAATCCTATGTGGCGAGTGCCACACAGATGCTACCGACCAGTGCATAGCTTGTCAGGATTGCGGCGGCGAGACTGACGACGGTGCAGAAGTGGACGCGCCGACGTGGTGGCAACCATGGCGCGAACGCAACAATGCTCGCCTGTCGCGTGCACCTCCATCAGGTTGGGAGAGCAGGACAAGCGAATTGTGGACTCCGTCGTTTTGGCAAGGGTACGCCACGTGGGGTTGGCACGGGGGTCGTACACCCGAATTCAAACCCAATCTCCGCGGCCTGTTGCGTGACCAAGCCATCCTGCGGCGTCCCGCTCATTGCCTCAATCTCCCAGTCTTCCAGGCAGGCGATGACTGGAAGAATGCCTTCAACCACCTCCGGGTGCGCCCAGAAGCCCTTCCGCGCTCTGTCACCGCCTCTTACTCCTCTCCTCATCTGGACGAGGACGCGTTGCCGCATATTTTGTTCACCGCCGAGTACGTCATGGGCTTCGGCCACACTGACAACTCGGGCGTCTTCCAACGCCTCGCAAGCTTTGTGCAGCACCGCGTTATGAAGAGAATGGATGAGCTAGAGCGGCCAAGGCTGCTGCGGCTACGCAGGTCTCACCGGTGCTTCGACCGGTGGGCTCAGTCAAGGATTGCTCTGAGTGTGAGCACGAAGCGTAATGAGTTTCGGCTCTACACGATGCACACCTACAGTGACGATCCGATAGCCACGTGTGTGGGCTCCCAGTGCGTGCTCAACTGGCTGCAGGCGTGGCGGGAGATCAACGTCGAATTCGACATGCTGGCTGCTATCGTGGCCAAACGATCCGTCGGCACTCAAGTCAAATGGCTAGGAGCTCTGCCGAACGCGCACTTGGGCTACCTTACAGTGCCCAGAGAAAAGCTCCTGCGGGTGCAAGGCATGCTCGATAAGGCTTTGGCAGGCGAACTAACCAAAGCCCGATATCGCAGCCTAATGGGCTTCCTCGAATGGTTCGCGTGGTGCTTCGTACACGCGCGCTCTCGCATGTGGGGGCTTTATGCCCCGCTGCGTGGGATGGACGACGGCACGGCGGTGCTGGTACAGCCAAACCAACAGATGCAGCAACAGCTGGAGAGGTGGAAACGCGATCTCTGGCAAGTGGCTGGAGTGGCTGTTGAGGCCGCGCTGCCGCACCGGCGCCGCACGTTACCTACACAATCCGCTACTTTCTTCGTATCAATGGATGCGGCGAAAGAAGGCACGAGCACCCCAGGCATTGCTGGATGGTGTCATGGCTTCACGTGGGCCTGGTTTTACCCGGATGACTGGTTACAGCTGCCCATTGCCGTGCTCGAGTTCTTGGCCTTTGCAGTGAGCGTCATCCAATTTGCGCCTATGCTTCGCTCCGCCCCCCGAATAGTCTTCGAGACAGACTCTATCTCAGCAGCCTTTAATTTGCATAAGGAGAATGCCAACTCGCCGTTGATGCAGGAGGCATTTGGGCTTCTTCTGCAAACTGAAGAATGGCAGCATCTTATTGTGGAAGCAGGGGAGGCTGAGCGCGCCGTCCGTCATATTAAAGGCAAGCTCAATCTCTTTGCCGATGGCGAGTCGCGTGGATACCATGCCTTGGTATCGGATCTGTGCCACCAGCTCGGCATCAATCGGCGCGCGATGCCCCTCACTTCAGCATCAGTGGACTACCTGCAGGCGTTTGTAAGTGCGGTGAATCATTTGCTACCTCTCCCGCTGCGTGGATTAGGAGTGGCCCCGTCCTGCATAGCCAGGGACGGTCCGACACTCTTTGGCTTCATGCCGGCGCCCGTCGAAGCCGACTCGCCGGAGCGCCCGTCCTCGGCCAGTCGCACACTGTCGGAAGGACGCCATGCAGCCCCAGAGGCAGGTAGGCGAACGCAATTGACGCTACCGCCAGCCTCGACCGCCAACGAGTCCACCATTGGTAGGCACGTGCGTGCGGCCATCCTCGCTATCACACAGGATGGCATCTCGGAAAACCATCCAGCGGTTGGACAGCTCCGCCTTCTGCACGCTCGGTTTGGTACACGAGCCTCGGGGAGCGGGACGGAGAGCTTGGCTGCCGAGCAGCCTCGTGGAAGTCGTATGGAGCCGGTGCAAATCTCAAGTGACTACTCGCTGACGGGCAGGCAGGTGGCCACCGCGTATGCGCCGCCCAATCCAGAGCAGCCAGCGGCACGTGGATATGCGCCGGGCTCTAGATACTCTCTCAATCCTCCGGAACACCTATGGCAGGAATATCTCCAGCGGAGGCAGACAGCTCTCCAACAAAGCTTCCCTGAATCGTCGTTGCAGGGCGCAGACTGCCATTGGAAGTTTTGGAAAGCCCATTGTGCACGATGGGGGTGCTCTACGCCGATTCGTGACAACTTTGATGCAATGTCAGGCCGCGACCCTCTTGGCCTGAGAGATGAGCTAGACTTGGCAGCCAGTTTTGTCGAGTCAAGGTACTTCACCATGCATGCTCGTCGCAGAGGCGATGTTCCAAAGCCAGAGTCGGCGCTGCAAAGCTACCTCCATGTGGTGCGTCTCATGAGTTCGCGCTCAATACCGAGGCTCCCACTCAAAGAGCTTCGTCAGATTGTCAAAGGGCTTACCAACTCGGTTATTCGGGACCTTGGAGTCGAAGTGCTGCTCCCGACGCGGAAGCAGCCGATCAGCAATGAGCTCCACGACCAGCTCCTCAACAGGATCCCAGAAGGCTCCAAAATGGGCACGTTCATTTACAAACGCGACAGTCATTTTGGCCGCTCGTGGCGCCGAGCCCTCGGCATCCTTGACCGGGCTGGTTTTCGAAAGGCAGAGTGGACTGCTGTTTCGGCGAACGGGCCGACTGCGCTGACCTTCCGACAGGTCGCTTACTGTATTGACGGCAACCCAGAGCCGGTGCGACGACCTCCGTTGGAGCAAGCGACCGCACTCCGTAACGATCAGCGTCGAGTATGCTGGCTCTATCTCTATCCGGTGCCCAGCAAGTGTGATCCAGATGGCTCGAAGTTCTGCACCATCGCCATTCCGTACCTGCGCAACCCAGCCGAAGACGTGGTCAACCTCTTCCTTGACGAGGAGATCCGTATGTGGGAGCAGCAGTATTCGGGAGAACAGCGTGCCAGGGAACCGCTGTTTTCAAGTGAGCCAGGGGTGGCATTCCACCGATCGCAGATTGATGATGCTCTGCGCGACGCGTTGTTGCTGTTCGTGCTACTGGCAGTCGCAATGCATATCTCGTGGCACAGCTACCGCATTCGTCTGGCATGCAAACTAAAAGCGGCTGGTTTCGACGATCCGACCATTCAACGCATGGTCCGCTGGAACACCGACAAGGCCATTAACATCTATGGCCGGCCAGAAAAGGAGTACTATTGGAACATGTTGGTCAAGGCGGACCAGCATGATGCCACTTCCGTCCAGTTTACGGCGCTGCCTGAAATCGACGAGATGCAGCGGCTGTTGCAACGCCTCGACTTGCAAGACAAGCCTCCAGAGGAAATCGAGGCAAAGGTGCTGTCGATCGTAAACGGCGCGGAAGGCTCCTCCAGCGTTGCCCAGCTGTTGTCACAGCTGCCGGCGCCAGTGGCCGCGCCCGTGCCAGCACCAGTTGCAACAGCGGTGCAACCTCCCGCCCCTCGCAGGCGGCCGCGGGGTGAATTGCCGGCAGGCTGGGAGAGACGGGTAGTGCACGCCAAGAGCCGTACGTACCCAGCCTTCCATGGCCCAAACGGCGAAACCGCACGCTCGTGCGTAGAGGCTTGGCGCTTTGCGCCTCCAGGCCACCCACCGACTCTATCTGCAGTTGGCTCCGCGCCAACTCATGCAGCAGGTAACCCTGTGTTGCAGTCGGTTTCACTGTCGAGAGCTGCGGCCTTGCCGTCAGAGGGACACTATGCGCCCGTCTCCTCGACAGTGTCGTCTCCACCCCGCGCCAGAGACCCTCAAGTCTCTCATGGCAACATTGGCGGTGCGCAGAACGATCGGTGTGGCCCCAGCAGCCTTGCTGCTGGCGGAGAAACCACCAACCCATCCCGCGGCCTTTCGCAGGCTGCGTCACGGGATGCGCGGGGACGCAGTCAACCTGTGCGCCCCTCGCGGGCAGCAGCGCGACAAGACTTACAATTACCGTTACCGCTTCCGGCACCTCCACAGGCGTTCTATGAGCTCGTGCGGGGACTTTGTGGAACACCTGGCTGTGGACTTCCCGATCACCATCCTGGGGTCTGCTTACCGCTACGGCCGCAGTCGCGACGGCGGCATTGAAGTTTATCCTGCTTCTTTCTTTTATCTTTGCTTTGCCTCCTTTCTTTTTCTTTTTACTCCCACCCGACCCACCGCGCTACTCAAGAGTACTGGGATACTTTATTTCTACTCTCGACTAATGGGATTTTGTATGTAAGGCGAGAAGAATCAATAATCCCTCTCTATGATTAGCGACTGTTAGTACAAGGAGTTTGGTTGTTGCGCAGCAACATAGTACTTCTTGTGCGAGGAGCATGACCAAAGGGGGGAGCGGAGGCCGATATCGGGGAGGCCTAAAGCGAAGTGGGGATGGCGCTCGGGCCGGAACGGGGGGGAGCGCGCGCGGGGCAGCCTGCCCCGAGAGAACTGCGAGGCACGAGAGAACTCAGAGTGCTCGCAGTACTGCACCTTGTGCATTTGTGAGT
>TARA_B110000046_G_scaffold167737_1_pt1 | contig 9887 bp, 10 predicted proteins | sample TARA_B110000046 | Tara Oceans TARA_B110000046 (sample SAMEA4397157) | marine metagenome | biome: Polar Biome; feature: [DCM] deep chlorophyll maximum layer (ENVO:01000326); material: water (ENVO:00002006), including particulate matter (ENVO:01000060) such as... | depth 40 m | reverse complement strand
ACATCAGATTAGCAATCTGAAGCTTTCAACCACTCAGCCACCTCTCCGAGAACAGTCGTATCTACTTCTTATAGTAGCATTATTCGTGAAAAGAAGAAAGAAGAAATTTTTAACACGCCCTGAGGGACTTGAACCCCCGACATTAGGTTTTGGAAACCTACGTTCTACCAACTGAACTAAGAGCGCTTTTATCTTATCTAGTAATAGTATAGGTTCGCAAACTTTAATCCGTCAAATCTTCTTCGTTTTTGTTATAAATTTTTCTTTGATGGAAAGTACTTTTACTTCCGAAAAACATGAGTTTTTTGCTTCACCTTACCTTATATATTAATAATTTTGTGCTATGATAAAAGTATCAAAGATAATTAGATAAAGATAATCATCTCGGTAGCCGATCGAAAGATGTTTGAACGTTTTACGGAAAAAGCAATTAAAGTTATTATGCTAGCCCAAGAAGAGTCTAGAAGGCTTGGTCATAATTTTGTGGGAACAGAACAAATTCTTTTAGGGCTTATTGGTGAAGGAACTGGTGTTGGTCCCAGAGCACTTAAAACTCTAGGCGTTACTTTAAAAGATGCGCGTGTAGAAGTTGAAAAAATAATTGGTCGTGGTTCCGGGTTTGTTGCTGTCGAAATCCCATTTACACCGCGTGCAAAAAGAGTTCTTGAATTGTCGCTCGAAGAAGCTCGTCAACTAGGTCACAATTACATAGGGACAGAGCATTTATTATTAGGTTTAATTAGAGAAGGTGAAGGTGTTGCTTCACGTGTTCTTGAAAACTTAGGGGTAGATTCTTCTAAATTACGTGGGCAAATTATTCGTTTTCTTGGTGAAAATAGTGAAATTTCGACCGGTAATACTACAACACGTAGTAAAACTCCAACATTAGAGGAATTTGGAACAAACTTAACTCAAAAAGCGACAGAAGGAAGACTGGATCCTGTTGTTGGTCGTGCCAAAGAAATTGAACGTGTAATTCAAATTTTAGGTCGAAGAACAAAGAATAATCCTGTTTTAATTGGTGAGCCTGGAGTTGGTAAAACAGCTATCGCAGAGGGGTTAGCGCAGCGTATTGCAAACCGCGATATACCAGATACTCTTGAAGATAAGAGAGTTGTTGCTCTTGATATCGGTTTACTTATTGCCGGTACAAAATATCGAGGAGAGTTTGAAGAGCGTCTGAAGAAAATTATGGATGAAGTTCGTACAGCTAATAACATTATTCTTGTTATTGATGAGGTACATACTTTAATTGGTGCTGGTGCTGCGGAAGGAGCGATTGATGCTGCAAATATCTTAAAGCCTGCACTTTCTCGTGGTGAGTTACAATGTATTGGAGCTACAACACTGGAAGAATACAGAAAGCATATTGAAAAAGATGCGGCACTTGAACGACGTTTTCAACCAGTAATGGTAGGTGAGCCTTCTGTAGATGAAACAATTGAAATCCTATACGGTCTTCGTGAGCGTTATGAAAAACATCACAAATTAGAAATTCTCGATGAAGCTTTAGCTGCTGCAGCCAAATTTGCGGATCAGTATATTGCCGATCGTTTCCTTCCAGATAAGGCTATTGATCTTATTGATGAGGCTGGATCACGTGTTCGACTAATGAACTCGCAGTTACCGGCAGCTGCGAAAGAGTTAGATCAAGAACTGAGAGAAATCTTAAAATCAAAAGATGAAGCTGTTCGTGGTCAAGACTTCGAAAAAGCTGGTCAATTACGAGAGCGTGAAATGGAAGTTAAAGCTCAAATTAACGCCATTGCTCAAAGTAAAAAAGGTGCAGCTGAAGATGTCAATAAAACACCACAAGTTACAGAAGAAGACATCGCAGAAATTGTAGCTGCTTGGACTAGTATTCCTGTTAACAAGTTAACAAAAAGTGAGTCGGAAAAACTTCTTCAAATGGAAGAGACTCTACATGGGCGTATTATTGGACAAGATGAAGCTGTAGTTGCCGTTTCGCGTGCTATTCGAAGAGCTCGTGTTGGTTTAAAGAGTCCAAACCGCCCAATTGCAAGTTTTATTTTCTCGGGTCCAACCGGGGTTGGTAAAACAGAACTAACTAAGGCATTAGCAACTTATTTCTTCGGATCAGAAGAAGCGATGGTTCGTCTGGATATGTCTGAGTATATGGAAAGACATACGGTTTCAAAGTTAATCGGTTCACCACCAGGTTATGTTGGGTATAATGAAGGTGGTCAACTTACCGAAGCTGTTCGTAGACGACCATATACAGTTGTATTATTTGATGAGATTGAAAAAGCACACCCGGATGTTTTTAACTTAATGCTACAAATCTTTGAAGATGGGCGTTTAACAGATTCAAAAGGTCGTACAATTGATTTTAAAAATACCCTTTTAATTATGACTTCGAACGTTGGTTCGAAAGTTATTGAAAAAGGCGGTGGTGGTCTAGGTTTTGAACTTTCTGAAGATCAGTCAAGTTCTCATTATAACCGTATCAAATCGTTAGTTAATGAAGAACTAAAGCAATACTTTAGACCAGAGTTCTTAAACCGTTTAGATGAAATTATTGTATTCCGTCAATTAACAAAAGATGAAGTTGCTCAGATTGCTGAAATTATGCTGAAAGAAGTTTTCGAGCGTATTTCACTAAAAGGAATTCAACTTGAAGTTACTGATCGCTTTAAAACAAGACTGATTGATGAAGGGTATAACCCTAGCTATGGTGCACGTCCACTTCGCCGTGCTGTAATGCGATTACTAGAAGATAGTTTAGCCGAAGAAGTACTATCAGAGAAAATTAAAGCTGGTGATACTGCGGTTGTTGATGTTGGTGAAGATAATAAAGTTAAAGTTTTACTTGGTGAAAAGTTTGAGGTTCTTCAAGAATCATAAATAGACTAACTTTAGTTCCAGAATTCGATACTTATTTTATGGTCAATAAAAAACCTATTCTTAGATTAATAAATCTAAGAATAGGTTTTTTATTGCATTTTAAGCAACCGCCTGAAGACGGGCTTTAGCTTTTCTTAATTCAATTGTGGCTTCAATTTTTTCTTTTTTAGTTGTTGCTTCATCAACTAATAAAGTAACCTTTTCAAGTTCTTCTTGAGCAGTCGCTAACTCAATTGTACTTCCTTCTTCTGCACCGTTGCAAAGAATTGTTACTTTATTATCTTCAACTTCAGCAAAACCTTCCATTAAAACAATTGACGTCCACCCAGCATCTGATTTTAAGCGCATTACGCCAATATCTAGTGCTGTTAATAGTGGTGCGTGATCTGTTAAGATACCAAGTTGGCCTGTACTACTAGGAAGAATTAATTCTTCGGCCATTGCATCCCAGACAACTTTATCTGGGGTAATTACACGAACATTTAGACTCATGGTTTTATTATCCTTTTAGCTTTTCAGCTTTCTCAATAGCCTCATTAATATCACCTACAAGGTAGAATGCTTGCTCTGGTAAATCATCATACTTACCATCTAAAACATCGTTAAACCCTGTAATAGCATCAGCAAGCGCTACGTACTTACCAGGTGAACCTGTAAATACTTCTGCTACGAAGAATGGTTGTGATAAGAAACGTTCAACTTTACGAGCTCGAGCAACAGTCATACGATCTTCTTCTGAAAGCTCATCTAAACCTAGAATTGCAATAATATCTTGAAGCTCTTTGTAACGCTGTAATGTTTCCTTAATACGCTGTGCTGTATCGTAGTGTAGATCTCCAACGATTTCAGGTTGAAGCATTGTTGATGTTGAATCTAGAGGATCTACCGCAGGGTAAATTCCTTTTGATGCTAAACCACGTGAAAGTACAGTTGTTGCGTCTAAGTGAGCGAATGTTGTTGCTGGAGCAGGATCCGTTAGGTCATCTGCTGGTACATAAACGGCTTGGATTGAAGTAATAGAACCTTCTTTTGTTGAAGTAATACGCTCTTGTAGAACACCCATCTCTGTAGATAGCGTTGGTTGGTATCCTACAGCTGACGGCATACGTCCAAGAAGTGCTGATACTTCAGAACCCGCTTGTACAAAACGGAAAATGTTATCGATGAATAGTAATACGTCTTGCTTGTTTACATCACGGAAGTACTCCGCCATTGTTAAAGCCGTTAAACCAACACGCATTCTTGCACCTGGAGGCTCGTTCATTTGACCATAAACTAAAGCAACCTTAGAGTCTTCTAACTTATTTTCGTTAATAACTCCAGATTCCTTCATCTCACAGTAAAGGTCGTTACCTTCTCTTGTACGTTCACCAACACCACCGAATACAGAAACACCACCGTGTGCTTTTGCGATGTTGTTAATTAGTTCCATAATAAGTACTGTTTTACCTACACCAGCACCACCAAATAGACCAATTTTACCACCACGTCTGTAAGGAGCTAGAATATCTACAACTTTAATTCCAGTTTCGAAAATTGCTGGCTTTGTATCTAGATCGTCAAACGCAGGAGATGGACGGTGAATAGGTAATCCTGAAGGTGCATCACAATCACCTAGTTCATCTACAGGTACACCTAGAACGTTAAAGATACGACCTAAAGTTTTTGTACCAACAGGAACAGTAATTGGAGCTCCAGTATCAGCAACGCTTGCACCACGCTTTAAACCATCAGTTGATGTCATCGAAACGGCACGAACTTTGTTGTTACCAAGAAGTTGTTGAACCTCACAAGTAATACCTTCACCATCTTCAGTTGTAATAACTAAAGCATTGTAAATCTTTGGAAGTTCACCACCTGGAAACTCAATATCTAGTACAGGGCCGATGATTTGTGATATAAAACCTGTTTTTGAAGCAGTATTTACCATGATAATAATTTAAGAATTGTTCAAATTAAGTGAATAGACACAATTTCAAAAAAACCGAAAAATTAAAATTTCCGGTTTTTATTTGTATTTATTTAAAAGTCCTATTATGGCTTATCTAAATCCAACTGATGCTTGCCAAACGAATGCAAGTAAAAGAAAAAATACTGGGATTGCTGGCATAACGTCAACGATAGGACGGAATGCTGTGTATGGTTCAGGTAAAGCGGATAGTAAAAAACTCATATCCATTGATAATTAACCTCGCTAGTATTAAAAAAACTCTACGTAGATTATATAACAATTTAGTTTAAAGAACTTGTTAAAATTTTATTAAAAAGTGTTATAAAATAACGTTAAGAGAATTATTCTTACAAATTTTATGTTTGTAATATAATAATTTTAATATTGTATATCAAACGTTAAAGGATTTTAAACTTCGCATGGTCGGAATCGTTCAAGTATTTGTTCTTCTTCTTATATTAGTATCCTTTGCACTGGTAGTAGCAGTACCTGTTATTCTAGCAACACCAGGAGAATGGGAAAAGTCTCAAGGTATTGTTTGGAGTGGCGCTGGACTATGGTCTGCATTAGTTATTCTAACAGGTATTTTCAACGTTGTACCTGCGTAATCGAATAAATAAGACCTAAGTAATAATAAAGGACCTATTATACAAATTTATAATGGGTCCTTTACGTTTTAATAGTACTTATTAAATTCTTCTTTATTTCACAAACCCCAATACAGAGGATACTCCGTAAAAACGTGCAACAGTTATATTGTTTTAGTTTACGTATGAAGCTAGGGCGTTATAACAGGGTCAGTGGACTGACAACAGGTCCTTTGTTAGGTGAGGGTCAAGCGAAGATAGGCACCGTCATAGAAGAAATGATTAGATTAAGCTTCTTTGGTTGCCTAGTACGGCACAATATAGAGGAGAAGCCCTTATAAAATTGATGAACAACCAAGATATCGATAAAATTATTAGGATAAGTTTTTATAATCTCCCCAGGTAGGATTTGAACCTACGACAAACCGGTTAACAGCCGATCGCTCTACCCCTGAGCTACTGAGGATTACTATATATAGTATAAGCCAAATTTTTTGCTTTTGTCTAGTCCTCTTCTTTTACTTAATTACCAGAACCGCATAGGTATCGGTGAAATAATAACATTTGTTGCTTATGATACAAAAAATTTCGCCTTAAATTGCTCTCAAGTAATACAAGTTATTTGTTTTTAGTATGAAAAGGACAATTAATCTTCGCCCAGCGTTAACTATCATAAATAAGCGGGTGACGCGATTCGAACGCGCGACATCAACCTTGGCAAGGTTGCGCTCTACCCCTGAGCTACACCCGCTGTGTACAAGTTATATTGTATCATACAACACATATTTTTAACAATACATCAAATTAGAAATTATTATTCATTGGCAATATCAAGTATGGGATTTTTAAAGGAAAATTTCCTAAATAAAAAAGCATTTTTAGATGTTTCAGACTATAATCTTTATAACAGAATTGTAATGATAATAATGACTATTAGGTCATTCAAACTACACTGTAACAAACGTAAGAAAGTCAAAGATTTTTCTATAGGAGGAATAAACAAATGGCACTACCTTGGTATCGTGTACATACTGTAGTCCTAAACGACCCTGGTCGATTAATTGCTGTTCACCTAATGCATACAGCATTAGTGGCAGGTTGGGCTGGTTCAATGGCACTCTATGAACTAGCTGTTTTCGACCCATCAGATCCTGTGTTAAACCCAATGTGGAGACAAGGAATGTTTGTAATGCCATTTATGGCACGTCTGGGTGTAACTGATTCTTGGGGTGGTTGGAGTATCACTGGAGAATCTGTTTCAAACCCTGGTATTTGGAGTTTTGAAGGTGTTGCACTAACACACATTGTCCTTTCAGGAATGTGTTTCTTAGCTGCGATTTGGCACTGGGTTTACTGGGATTTAGAACTTTTTAGAGATCCACGTACTGGTGAACCAGCATTAGACTTACCAAAGATTTTTGGAATTCACTTATTCCTATCAAGTCTACTATGTTTCGGTTTTGGTGCATTCCACGTAACAGGTACTTTTGGTCCTGGAATATGGGTTTCAGATGCTTATGGTGTAACAGGTCGAGTTCAGGCTGTAGCGCCGGCTTGGGGTGCAGAAGGTTTCAACCCATTTAACCCAGGTGGTATTGCTTCTCACCACATTGCAGCAGGTATCCTAGGTATCTTAGCTGGTGTTTTCCACTTAACAATTCGTCCACCTCAGCGTTTATACAGAGCGCTTAGAATGGGTAACATTGAAACAGTACTATCTAGTAGTATTTCAGCAGTTTTCTTTGCTGCTTTTATTACTTCAGGTACAATGTGGTATGGTGCAGCAGCTACACCAATCGAACTTTTTGGTCCAACTCGTTATCAGTGGGATAGTGGTTATTTCCAACAAGAAATTGAGAGACGTGTAGAAACTTCACTTAGTGAAGGACTATCATTAAGTCAAGCTTGGTCAAGAATTCCTGATAAGCTTGCTTTCTATGACTATATCGGTAATAACCCTGCAAAGGGTGGTTTATTCCGAGCTGGTCCTATGAACAAAGGTGATGGTATTGCAGAAGCTTGGTTAGGTCACCCAGTTTTCCAGGATAAAGAAGGTCGAGAGTTAACTGTACGTAGAATGCCTGCATTCTTCGAGACTTTCCCAGTAATCCTAGTAGATAAAGATGGTATTGTTCGAGCAGATATTCCATTCAGACGAGCGGAATCAAAGTATAGTATTGAGCAAGTTGGTGTAAGTTGTAACTTCTATGGCGGTAAGCTAAACGGTCAAGTATTTACTGACGCACCAACAGTGAAGAAATATGCTAGAAAAGCTCAACTAGGGGAAGTTTTTGAGTTTGATAGAACAACGTTAGAGTCAGACGGTGTATTTAGAAGTAGCCCTCGTGGTTGGTATACATTTGGACACGCTAACTTTGCACTATTATTCTTCCTAGGTCACCTATGGCATGGTGGACGTACTCTATTCAGAGACGTTTTCGCTGGTATTGGTACAGAAGTACTGGAGCAAGTAGAATTTGGTGCCTTCCAGAAACTTGGTGACAAGAGTACTAAAAAACAAGGTATTGTTTAATACAAAGTTTAAAGTTAATTTATTATTAGTTAATTAAGTCAAAATGGAAGCATTAGTTTATACTTTCCTCTTAATCGGAACTCTAGTTGTTATCTTCTTTGCGATTTTCTTTAGAGATCCACCTAGAATTGTTAAAAAATAGCCTATCTAAAAATAGGATTATTTAAAATAGAAAAATCATTCGTTATTTAAATTAACGAATGATTTTTCTCATATTAGTTTTTAGTCTTCGTGTTCCTCAAAAGGATCTCTAAGTTCCTTTGATACGGGTCCAAATGCTGTATATACAGAATAACCTGTAATACCTAGAAGAAGACCGGAGATAAAAATACTCAGAATAGTTGCGGCTTCCATATATAAGTTAGCTGTTCGATAAAATGTAAGAAAAAAGCAAAAATCTGCCTATAATATATATTATGAGTCAGATTATCCGTTTCTACTATTAATTTCTTTTTAAGTTTATGGCATTAAGAACAAGACTAGGTGAAATTTTAAGACCACTTAACTCAGAATATGGTAAGGTAGCACCTGGTTGGGGTACTACACCAGTAATGGGTGTTTTTATGGGACTATTTCTAGTATTTTTAGTTATCATCCTACAAATTTACAACTCATCAATTATCTTAGAAAATGTTGATGTAGATTGGGTGACTGTTAGTTAAATTGAACGGTCCTATTTATAAATGTTGCATGAACTAGTAATTAGCAAATGCAGACATCTGAAGTAATAGTTTTTCTTTTTTTTTGTAAAAACTATTACTTTCAGATTAATCTTAGAATTAAGAATTTGTATACTCCATAAAATTTCTATTAATTCGTTTGTAATATAACCTAACCTTTAGTATAATTATTTTATACACAGCGCGGACGTGGCGAAATTGGTAGACGCACTAGATTTAGGTTCTAGCGAGTACCCCTCATGAGAGTTCGAGTCTCTCCGTCCGCATTTTTTGATATTTTGTCCGTAATTACTAGCTAAATTTTTAAGTTTCGAAGTAAAAATTCCTTTTGTTCAATCCTTTTTATTTTAAATTTACTAATAATTAGTCATTCTATTGTATTCAATTTTATAATATTTAAATCGGATAAGATTGTTTCGTTAAGGTCAAAAAAATTTATAATATTTAGTTGCTGGGTATGAAAACCTACCGCACATTTATTAGTAATTATTGAGTAGTAGTATTTAAACTATACTTTTCTGTTAAGTACCAGAAATTTTCCTACAAAAGTAAAAAGCTACCCAAAAAAAATATTGTTTTTAATTTGGGTAGCAATGATAGTATTTGCAACTTTAAAAAATTCATGAGATTTGTTTCAAATCTCAAAATATTTTAATAGTAAACTTACGTTAAAGTTTATAAGTTGCCACGCTTAAAATAAAGAAGAAAAATAATCGCAGGACCTGATAGAAGAACAGCGCCTAGTGATAATAGTTGGGCAATAACATTCCAGTTAATCATATTAATGAAGACCTAGTAATTGAAAAAAATATTTTAATAAGTTAAGCCTAAGCTACGTGTTGTTTCACTACCTAAGTAGACACGAACACTTAAGAAATCGGTTGGACAAGCTGTTTCACAACGTTTACACCCAATACAATCCTCCGCACGGGGAGCAGAAGCGATTTGTCCGGCTTTACAACCATCCCAAGGTACCATTTCTAGTACATCACAAGGACAGGCACGAACACATTGAGTACATCCAATACAAGTATCATAAACTCTTACACTGTGGGACATATTGTTTTGGTTATCTAAAGATAATGTTTTCTTGTATTACACTCTTATTTTAAATTATAACTAAAACTCTCCAATATAACTAATTTTTTAAAGAAATAATTTGGCCCGTATTCCTAGAAAATTTTAACCGTGGGGGTAAAGGGACTTGAACCCTTACGACTAATTAGTCAACAGATTTTAAGTCTGTTGTGTCTACCATTCCACCATACCCC
>TARA_B110000046_G_scaffold185962_1_pt1 | contig 9891 bp, 7 predicted proteins | sample TARA_B110000046 | Tara Oceans TARA_B110000046 (sample SAMEA4397157) | marine metagenome | biome: Polar Biome; feature: [DCM] deep chlorophyll maximum layer (ENVO:01000326); material: water (ENVO:00002006), including particulate matter (ENVO:01000060) such as... | depth 40 m | reverse complement strand
AAGAAAATACAGATAAATTTATTTCTGTAAATGGAGGAATTAATGAAATGTCTATTTCGCCAAACGGTAAAGAAATTGCTTTTATTGCTAGAGGTGAAGTTTTTGTAACCTCTATTGATAAATCATTCACAAAAAGAATTACAAATACACCCGAAAGAGAACGTTTTGTTTCTTGGGGACCGAAAGGTGAATCATTAATTTATAGTAGTGAAAGGAATGGAAAGTGGAGTGTTTTTAAAACTAAAAAAACTAGAAAAGAAGAACCTTTCTTTTATGCTGCTACCTTAATTAAGGAAGAAGTATTAATTGATAATAAACTAGATAATTACTTAGCTCAATATTCTCCGGATGGTAAAAAAATAGCCTTTATTGAAGGCAGAAGAACGTTGAAAATAATAGACATAAAATCTAAAAAAGAAGTGACCCTTTTAACTCCAAAAGATTTATTTCACATGAGCGATGGAGACAAGTATTTTACTTGGAGCCCGGATAGCAAATGGCTTTTGGTGGATTGGAGTAAAACACTGAGTAATAGTGAAGTTTTATTGATGGCTGCAGATGGCTCTAAAAGAGTGAATTTAAATGAAAGTGGTTATTATGATTCTTCTCCTAAATGGGTAAATGGCGGTAAACAAATGATTTGGTTTAGTAATAGAAACGGATTAAAATCGTATGCTACAAGTGGTCGCTCTCAGAGCGATGTATATAGTATGTCTTTTGCACAGGATGCTTGGGATGAATTTAATTTAAGTGATGAAGATTACAAATTAATGGAAGCTATTAAAGAGGTAGAAAAAAAGAGCAAAGAAAAAGAAAAAAAGGTTAAAAAAGAAGAAAATAAAGGAGCTAAAAAAGAAACAGATACTCTTAAAAAAGACAAGAAAAAAGATGTAAAACCACTCACTTTTGATTGGGATAACATGAAGGAAAGAACGAAAAGATTAACGATTCATTCCTCAAGGTTAGGAGACGCTGTACTTTCTAAAAAAGGAGATAAATTGTATTATTTAGCAAGTTTTGAAGGGAAGTCTAACCTTTGGAGTACAGATTTACGTACCAAAGAAACTAAAATGTTAATGAAATTAGATACTGGTTTTGGTAACCTAAAATGGGATGCTGAAATGAAAAACCTGTATCTTTTAAGTGGTGGAAAGATCACTAAATTAAATCCAGAAACATCAAAAAGTAAAGGAGTTGTAATAAAAGGAGAAATTGAATTAGACGCATATGCCGAAAGAGAAGCAATGTTCGATCATGTTTGGATTCGTACAAATGCTATTTTTTATCATCCAGATTTTCACGGAATCAACTGGAGCAAAATGAAAAAAGAATATCTAAAATACCTACCTTATATCAGTAATGCGTACGAATTTTCTGAAATGTTATCAGAGATGTTAGGAGAATTAAATGTTTCTCATGCGGGTTCTGGATATAGAGGAAGTGAGGTTTCTAATGCAGATGCAACAGCTTCTTTGGGTATTTTTATGAGCTATAAGAATAATAATGATGGTATACTTATAAACGAAATAATTAAAGGCGGACCTTTAGACAAAGCTAAATTTAATGTTAAATCCGGAATGATTATTACAAAAATTGATGGTGTAACTATTGACAAAAATCAAGATGTAGCAAAGTACTTTAACAGAAAATCAGGTAAATTTATGCTATTGGATGTTTTAGATCCTACAACAAAAAAGACACAAACAATAACTGTAAAACCTATTTCTTTAGGTGCTGAAAATCGGTTATTGTATAGCAGATGGGTTAAAACAAATGAAAAAGAAGTAGAAAAATTAAGTAACGGAGCATTAGGATATGTACATATTCCAGGAATGGGAGATGGTCCTTATAGAAGTATTTATCAAGATATGATGGGTAAATATTTAGACAAAAAAGGTGTAATTATTGATACTCGGTTTAATGGTGGTGGAGATTTAGTTGCAGATTTAGCCATGTTTTTTACTGGTGTTCCATTTATAACGTATGCTACAGAAGCTAAAGTTGTTGGTGGAGAGCCTACTTCACGTTGGACAAAACCTACTTTATCTATTTTTAATGAAAGTATGTATTCTGACGGGCATTGTTATGCTTCTGGTTATACAGATTTAAAAATAGGAAAAACAGTTGGAATGCCAGTTCCTGGAACTTGTAGTTTTGCAGGATGGGAAAGTTTACCTAATGGATCTTATTGGGGCGTAGTGCCTATAAGTGCTAAAAATAAAGCAGGTGAATGGATGGAAAACAACCAAACAGAACCTATGATTAAAGTTAAAAATATGCCAGGAAAAATAGATAATGGAATTGATGAACAACTTTTACGTTCGATAAAAGAATTATTCAAAGAGGTAAAATAAAATTTTAATTTTGGAACTCTCAAAAGCGAAGCTAAATACTTCGCTTTTTTTATTCGAATTTTTTAAAGAGATCTACTTTAATTTTAGGAAGCTCCAAAGAAAACCTCACAGCAACAACTCTAATAATTACAACTACTAATGCCGATATTATAAAATTTATATTTTCCTCAACCATAAAATGGTTTAAGATTAAATACATAACTCCTCCCGATAAACAAGCTGAAGCATATATTTCTTTTTCAAAAATTAAGGGAACTCTATTCGTTAGCACATCGCGTAAAACACCACCAAAAACAGCAGAAATCATTCCCATAATCACAGCGACTAATGGGTGCAATTCGTAAGAAAGTCCTTTTTGTAAACCTAGCAAAGTAAAAACACTAATACCAATCGTATCAAACAAAAACATTGTTTTACTTAAGTAGGCAATTTTACTTTTAACAAGAAAAGTGAAAATTACAGCCAAAAAAATAGTGTATAAATAGTTTAAATCTCCAATCCAATTTATAGGGTGTGCATTTATTAAAATATCACGCAACATTCCACCACCAACAGCGGTTACAAAAGCAATAATGATAACACCAAATATATCAAACTTTTTATCTAGAGCAACTAAAGCACCACTGATCGCAAAGGCAAAGGTTCCTAAAATATCTATCAAATAAATAATCTCCATTTGTATGAATTTAATTACCGAATGTATTATAAAATCAGAGGTTAATCATAAGAAGAGCAATGTGAAACTCTTAAATTATTATCAAACAGTAACTTCAGAAAACTTAATATTTAATTCTTTCTGAATTTCATGAATTCTCACGATTTCTGAAGGCAAAATAAAAGCAATTGAAACACCAGTTTTTCCGGCTCTAGCAGTTCTTCCACTTCTGTGTGTGTAGTATTCTAATTGTTCAGGCAATTGATGATGAATTACAAATTCTAAACCACTTACATCAATTCCACGTGCGGAAACATCTGTCGAAACTAAGTACTGTAAATTCTCTTTCTTAAAAGCACGCATTACTTTATCGCGTTCTTTTTGTTGCATATCTCCTTCTAACGCCGCTGTAGAAAAACCTTCTTCAATTAAGTATGTCGCTAAATTTTGTGCACCTGCCTTAGTTCTACAAAAAATAATTCCTCTTTGATCTTGTCTTTTTTCTAAAAAAGAAACAATATCATTTGTCTTTTCCTTTAAGCTCGTCTTTGCGAAATGATGGCGAATATTTGAATTTACTAAAGAACTTCTATTAATTTCAACTCTTGGAGCATTAGAAGCCATATAAGTTTTTACAATCCTTTTTATTTCTTCAGGCATGGTTGCTGAAAATAACCACGTTTTTCTATCAGATTCAGTTGTAAACTTTAAGATTCTATTTAAATCTTGTTTAAAGCCCATGCTTAGCATTTCGTCAGCTTCATCTAAAATCACTGTTTTTACATGACTAATATCTACATTACCTCTTTCTATCAAATCAATTAATCGACCCGGAGTAGCCACAACGATATGAGTAGTTCTTTTAAGATTGTTCATTTGGCGATCAATCTTTTCACCTCCAAAAACAGCTTCTATAAAAATTTTATCATCACTATATTTCGTGAATTTAAATAATTGCTTCTTAATTTGTTGCACCAACTCTCTTGTAGGTGATAAAATTAACGCTTGTATGTTATCTGAACTAGCGTCTATATGATGTAAAACAGGTAATCCAAAAGCTGCAGTTTTACCAGTACCAGTCTGTGCTAATCCAATAAAATCAGTTGGAGATTCCAATAAAATAGGTATCACCTTCTCTTGAATTTCTGAAGGTGTCGAAATCCCTAATTCGTTAATCGCTTGTATATAATCTTTATGAAGTCCTAAGGAAGAAAAAGTTGACATTTTGTATCTAAATTTTGTGCAAAGATACTTTTATTTAGGAGGTTGTAATACTTTTAAAACATTTTCTCTAATTCTTGCAGGCTTAAAGGTTTTTGAATCTAACATTGCCCAAATTGTTTTTGCTTTTACCAATAAAATATCCTTTTTATAGAACTCCATTAACCGAACTGAAGTAATCCCTTTGGTCTCTCCTACCCAAGTTTTTACAATAATTTTGTCACCTAAACTGGCTTGCTTTAAATAATCAATTTCATGCCTCATTACAACCCAGACGTATTCAGGGAATGGGCTATCTTTTGTGAGATAGGTCCAATGTGAAGTTGCAATTTTATCCATCCATTTTACATAGACCAAATTATTTACATGATGTAAGTTGTCTATATCTTCAGTAGAAACTGTAATTGTTAGTGTAAAAACGTTTTCCATATTTATGAATTTTAGCAAACATAAAAATTTTAACATACCTATAAAAATTATTGATGATAGTTTTATAAAAATCTTCCTATTTATAATGATATTTGCAAAATATTATGACAGAGTTAGCAAACGATTTAGGTACACAAAAGATTAGTAAATTGCTGATAAAACAGGCAGTTCCTGCTACAATTGGAATTCTTGTGATGTCTTTAAATATGATTGTTGATACCATCTTTGTTGGTCAATGGATTGGCGTTTTAGCAATTGCAGGAATTACAGTTGTGTTACCAATTGCTTTTCTAATTTCTTCTATTGGAATGGGAATTGGAATTGGAGGAAGTTCAATCATATCGAGAGCTTTAGGTGCTAAAAACGCTGAAAAAGCTTTTCTAACTTTTGGTAATCAAATTTCTTTAACCGTAATTTTAGCAATTCTTTTTGTAACTCTTGGAAACATTTATAGTGTACCCATTCTAAATCTATTTGGTGCAAAAGGTAACATCTTACCAATCGCTTCAGAGTATTTTAATGTCATTATTTATGGTGTTCCCTTTTTAGCTTTTGCAATGATGGGCAATCCAACAATTAGAGCAGAAGGAAAACCAAAATTTGCGATGTATGCAATGATGGTTCCTTCAGTTTTAAATATTGTTTTAGATATTGTTTTTATCAAGGTTTTTGATTGGGGAATGTGGGGAGCAGGATTAGCAACTTCATTATCCTATGCCAGCTGTGGATTGTATATTTTATACTTCTTTTTATCATCTAAAAGTGAATTAAAAATTATACCAAAAAACTTTAAATTAGATTTTAAAATTGTTAGGGAAATAGTTGAATTAGGGGGGGGTTCTATCGTTCGACAAGGAGCAATTAGTATTTTAATGATTGTTTTAAATTTTTCGCTTTTTAAATATGGCGGAGAAATTTCAATTGCAATTTATGGTATTATCAATCGGGTTATGATGTTTGCACTGTCTCCTGTACTAGGGGTTTCGCAGGGATTTTTACCTGTTGCTGGTTTTAATATTGGTGCTCAAAAAAACAACAGAGTTAAAGAAACAATTAAAAAAGCTATTTGGTTTGGCTCCGTTTTAGGAACTATTGTTTTTATTGGAGTTTTATTTTTTAAAGAAGAAGTTATTTGGATTTTTACAAATGATGCAACCTTATTAGCCGAAACTCCAAACGCCATGTTTATTGTATTTTTGGCAACCCCCATAGTGACGATGCAATTGATTGGTTCTGCCTATTTCCAAGCGGCAGGAAAAGCAATGCCTGCTTTATTTTTAACACTATTAAAACAAGGTTTTTTATTAATACCCTTAGCTTATATTTTACCTAAATATTACGGTATCAATGGTGTTTGGTGGTCTTTCCCGATTGCTGATATTCTGTCAACTATTATTACTATTTGGATCTTAAAACGTGAAGTTGACAAGAATTTAAAATAATGTGGTTGTCGTTTAGCAAAATAAAATTTTAATACTAAATTATAGATTCTCCATTTAAATTAGTAGTTAAAATATCACTAAACAAATTAAAAAAAGGGCGTAATGCTCTATAACTTTTATTGACTTCTTCTACAAAATTAGGTGACATTACTTCGGCATCAGTAAAACTTTTAGAGGCAATAAATCCTTTTTTACGTAATAAATTAACATCTGGATGTTCTTTATCAAACCCTCTAGGCGCTGTTTTTAACTCAGAAAAGCTTTCAAATTTGCCACCAAAATATTTCTTATAATTTTTATCCTCTAAAACACCTTTTATTTCTGAAGCATCTAATTCAATTTCTTTTCTAATTCTGAATAAATCTTCTTTATTAGGTTCCCAAAATCCACCAGCTAAAAAAGATTCTCCTGGTCTAATCCTTAAAAAGTAACTTGCTCTTAATTCTTTTCCTAGTCTAGAAAATGAGTTTGCAAAATGAGCTTTATAAGGTGTCTTATCTTTAGAGAATCGAACATCTCTGTAAATACGCATCATTTTAGATTTTTCAATTTCATCATGCTTTTGTAAATTTGCATTAATTTCTGCAAAAACCTCTTTTGCATTTTGTTGCGCTTTTAAATACGCTTCTTTGTGGTCTGCAAACCAATCTCTATTATTGTTTTTTTGTAAATCTTTAAGGTATTTAAATGTTGATTTTTCGAATTGCATTATATGGAAGTTTTAAAAGTTAAATTTACAAAATAGATTTGTAACTTCGAATTTGAAATGCATCAAAAAATAAAAGACATTCAAAAAAGATACGATGGTTTTTTACAAACAAATTGTTTGTGGAAAAATGATGCTGTGTATAATCTAAATCAATTTAAAATTGAATCTAAATCTACGAAGATTGTTGTAGAAATAAATGATAAATTACGACTTGGAAAGTATATAGAACAACTAGTATCATTTCAATTAGAGCAAGAAGAGTCTATCTCTATCATTTGTGAAAATATCCAAATTCAGAGAGAAAAAATCACTTTAGGAGAATTAGATTGTATCATTTTAAAGGAAGAAAAACCCATTCATTTAGAAATTATCTATAAGTTTTATTTATATGATGCTTCTGTTGGAGAAACAGAAATTCATCATTTTATTGGGCCAAATAGAAAAGATTCTTTGGTTGAGAAATTGAGTAAACTAAAAGAAAAACAGCTACCCCTTCTCTACTCTAAAGAATGTTCTGAATATTTAAAATCCATCAATTTAAACGTTAATAAAGTAACACAACAAGTCTATTTCAAAGGACAATTATTTATCCCCTTTTTTAATAACAATATTCAATTATCAGTATTAAATCAAGATGCTATTTGTGGGTTTTACATCCATCAAAATGAATTGAGTCATTTTAAAGATTGTGCCTTTTATATTCCTTCAAAAAAAGATTGGATAATCACTCCACATAAAAATGTAAATTGGATCAATTTTGATACTTTTAAAGGAGCCTCCAAGTACTATTTAACAAGAGAATTTTCTCCTCTTTGTTGGATGAAAAAACCAAACGGAGAAATTAAAAAATTCTTTTTTGTTTGGTGGACATAAAAAAAGGAACTCAAATTGAGTTCCTTTTAAATTTTAATCAAGTAACTAATTTATTAGTCATTGTCTTTTTTCTTATCATCCTTAGAAGCTTTGTTCCAAACTTTAATTTCGTCCTCTGCAGTTACACCTTCTAGAATTTCAACATTTACACCATCGGAAGTTCCTAATTTTACCGTTTTCTTATCAAACTTTCCATCAGTATTTTTTACTTCGACATAAGGTTCTTCTGTCTTTTTATCAAATTTTAATAATGCTTCTTTAATAGATAAAACACTGTCTTTTTTCTCTAAAATAATATCTGCATTTGCACTATAACCAGCTCTAATAAAGAATTTATCATCTAAAGAAACATCTGCTTTAATTTTAAACTGAACTGCTCCATTTTCTTCTGTTCCTTTTGGTGCAATAAAGTTTAATCTTGCTGGAAACTTCATACCTTCAATCGCTCCAATTGAAACTTCAATATCACTACCACTAATTAATTTACCTACTTCAGACTCATCCACTTTTCCTTCAAAAATCATTTTACTCATGTCTGCAATCGAAGCAATTGTTGTCCCTGCATTAAAATTATTAGACTGAATTACCTGGTCTCCTTCTTTCACAGGAATTTCTAAAATAGTACCAGACATTTGTGCGAGAATATTAGTATTTGCAGAAGCTCCTGAACCAGATGACCCTTTTTTAATGATTAAATAATCATTTTGTGCATTCTTTAAATCTTGTTTTGCTTGGTCATAAGTTAGTTCTACAGCTTCATAAGCTGCTCTAGAAATCACTCCTTTTTCGAACAAGTTTTTATTTCTTTTATAAGAAACGCCAGCATTACTTAGGCGAATTAAAATATTATCAACTCTACCTTTAGCACTAATTAAAGATTGTTCATTCGGTACAACTCTCACCACAGCAATTAGGTCTCCTTTTTTAACTTTAGACCCTTCTAACAACATTACCTTATCTATAATTCCTGTTATTTGAGGCTTAATTTCAATTTCCTCCAAAGGGATTACTTTTCCAGTAGCCACTGTTTTTTTAACAATAGTCGTTCTAAAAGGTGTTTCTGTTTCATATTCTATAATACTTTTCTTGTTCTTTTTACCGAACCAAATTAATGCAACAATAAATAATGCTGCTATTATAAATAAAATGATTTTTGCTCTTTTGCTCATGATTTATTGATTGTTTTATTCTTCTCTTAATGCTTCTATTGGTTTTACTACTGTTGCTATATGGGCAGGAATTGATCCTATTAATGTTCCTAAAATTACTAAGGTTACAAATGCTATTAATATAATTGGAATGTCTACTGTTGGATTTACTAATGCTGCATCTTCTCCTTGTCCAAATTTCCAATCAATAAAAAATAATACTAAGCCTCCAAAAACAATACCTAACATACCAGCAACTGTTGTTAAAAATACAGATTCTAACATAATTTGCTGCCTTATACTTTTTGGAGTTGCGCCTAATGCTCTTCGTATTCCTATTTCTTTTGTTCTTTCTTTTACGGTTATCAATAAAATATTTCCAATTGCAAACACACCCGCAATTAAAGTTGCAATCCCTACAAACCAGGTAAGAAATTGCACACCTGTTATAAAACCTGTGACTTTCCCTATTTCTTTACCTAAATTAACACTCCCAAAAGCTCTTTCATCGTCTGGATGCACTTTATGTAAATTCTTTAATGTTAAAAGAATATCTTTTTCCATTTGCTCAATATTTGTACCTTCATGAGCAGTAATCATCATCCAATCTATTTTATTAGCTGTGTTGTATACTTTTTTATACGTTGAAAAAGGAATATAAGCCGTATCTCCGTCAAAATCAATTGTATTTGAAGGTTCATAAACACCAATAACTTTATAATTTATAGCGTTAATTTTGATGTATTCTCCAATTGGCATTACATTTTTATCAAACAACTGCTTGTACATGTCTTCAGAAATAACAGTAACTTTTGCAGTAGATAAGATGTCATTTGTATTTAAAAAACGTCCATAAATTAATTTCTTTTTTTGAATTTGATCTAATACAGGGTAATCTCCACTTACCTTAAAATCTCCAGATTTAAAATTATGAACCACTAAATTATTCGTTTGATTTCTGGGAGCTAATAATCTAATTTCTTTTGAATATTCTGATTTTAAAGACTCGATATCATTTGTATTTAAGCTAAATCTTCTTCCTTTTTGAAACCCCTTAAAT
>TARA_B110000046_G_scaffold2220_1_pt1 | contig 9902 bp, 20 predicted proteins | sample TARA_B110000046 | Tara Oceans TARA_B110000046 (sample SAMEA4397157) | marine metagenome | biome: Polar Biome; feature: [DCM] deep chlorophyll maximum layer (ENVO:01000326); material: water (ENVO:00002006), including particulate matter (ENVO:01000060) such as... | depth 40 m | reverse complement strand
ATAAAAAATATCTCTAACAATATATTTGGTTACCTCAATAATCTTGCGTATATTCACGTGTTCGAATGGTTCGAACAATTAAAATTAAGGTTATGCCAATATATGAATTTTCAAATTATAATAAACACGGTAACGTTAGAACAAGATTAATTCCTTGGCCTAAAGGTAAATCTTTTGGAGTTAATCCAAAGGGATTAGGTAACTATGTTGGAGTTAGAATGTTTAAATATGATTATACTCACTCATTCCACCCCCCAGGATTAGTAACAATAGGTAATCAAAAATATATTACACCTACATGGAAGCCCGTAATACCCGAAACTGAATTAAGTGATATTAATTGGATTAAACCTAAAGTTAAACGTGCTGAGGTAATTGAACATAAATTTAACTCTTCAAGTAATGGTAAGATTTATACTACAAAAGAATATGTAGCTGTAGATGGGTCACGTAAGTTTATATGCTCCTGTCCTGGAAGTTGGATGGCTAAGGATAAAAGCAAAGGTTGTAAACACCAACAACAATTAATGTCCCGTCATTTGGAATTAAAACAAATGAAAAAGTAAGTTGAAAGAGTGCGAGGAACCAGGATATCTTTTGTATATTCACGTGTTCGAATGAGTCGAACGATTAATTAATTTAAAAATCAAAGTTATGTATTTACAGATCAAAAACACAAGTAAAAAAAGAAACAATTTAGAAAGAGTAGCATCAAAAGGTGCTGTTATTAAAGCAATTAAAGCAAGAGGGTGGAGCTTGTCTGATTGTACAATTAAAGAATTAGATGATGCTTTAGTTACTAACACTTACAAAGAACTTGATGGGAGAATGAATGTGCGAGGGAAGCAGTTCTTACAACGTTCATTATGATCTGTAAAACAACATGGTGTAATAACGAGACAGAATATTACAATAAATCCCAAAAATATGTCTGGTGTCCCACCCATTTACAATATAAAGAATGGGTTACAAATGCCCCAGTTCGTCCTTGGTTAATGTACAAATTAGAAAAGATTTTATCTAATAGTTTAACCTGTGAAGAATGTGGTATTGATAAAGTAAAACAACACCCTAATAGACCATTACGTCAAGTTGTTTCTTTATTTGATGTAGACCATATTAACCCTGATTTAAAAGGTACATTAGAAGGTGAACAACCTAGTAATTATCAATTACTATGTAATGACTGTCATAAATTTAAATCACATGATGAAGGAGATTTTATATCAAAAAATAATAAAAAATAAATATGAGTAGAGGTAGACCAGTACAAGCAGAAGCAGTAGAATGGCAACAATACACTCAGGAAATATTAGAGGTTCCATCAAAACCAGAACTAGGTAGTAGATCAGTTTGGCATTATGATAGAAATAAAACTAGTAAAGGACCTTTTAAAACAGAACATTATCCAATAAAGGGTGATCGCCAACTTAAATTTAAACCTGAAAAGGGCAAATCGTATGGTAAAAATCCAGTAGTAATGGTATTTAAAACATCAAATCGTTCAAATGCTAAAACTAAAATGAAAATTTGGAATAATGAAAATATTGACTATATAATAACTTCCCCAAAACTACCTGGTGTTCCTGATAAGGCAGAAATGCTAGAATTAGGGGTAGGTAAAAACCTTATTAAAAGTTGGCGATCTAAGTATAGTTTATAATATTTATTAACATATAATAAAAAGTAAAATAATGAAAAATAAAAATTTAGGAGAAAACAGAGATACCCGTTATGTAATTGGATCAGGTTGGACTAATAATTTTGACTATGATGGAATGTTACAGGCTGGGTTACAATCAGAAGTAGATTCACCACTTGACCAATTAAAGGCAATGGCTAAAGATTATGAAGATGTTAATTACCACAGGGAAGTATCTCATCTATTTGATGCTATTGAAGCAATAGAAGACGGTGAAATTGATGGAGCAAATGATTATTTTGATAATTTTCATTCTGAAATTATGAAAACCGCTCATTCTCAAAATATGGATATCGAATCTGATTTGGGTAGCTTTATGAAAAACAGGATGGGATTAGAAGAAGAAGTTGAATCTATGGATGAAGTAAGAATTGATCGTGATGTAGCTGAACGTATTGAAGGTATGTTTAGTATTTCTTTAAAGGAAAAATTCTTAGATACATTTGAAGATCTATATGTTGATTTAATCGAAGAAGATCCATTTTATGCTGAAGATGTTATTAATCATTTAAATAATGAAATGCACCGTAGAATAAGGGAGATTACAAGAATTAATAAACAAAGATCAATTGATGAACCTAATGAAATACCAATGTTTAAAGGTACAAGAGATGCTTTAGATGATATTAGTATTAGAGAAGATTCTACTACTGAAGAAATAGATTATAAATTAGACCCGTATGAAGATAGAGATAAAATACTTAAACAAGTTATGTCTCTATTAGTTAGAGAAAAGGGAGCAAGTAGAGAAGAATTTAAAGGGTTTATTAAAACTCATATGGAAGATATATTAAATGCTGAAGACGATGATGCTATTGTAGATGAATTCACCCAATACCTATCAGTTAATGAAGGAGATTCAATTGATGAATCAAGAGAAGAATATATAGCTAATAAAGCATTACGAGAACATTTTAAAAGATTTTTAAAATAAATTAAAAATAAACGGGCATTTATTAGGATGCCCGTCTTTGTCTTTGTATATTCCCCACATATTAATTATAAAAAATAAAAGTTATGGCTAAACAAACAAACCCTACTAAATCATTTTTAACACCTAAATGGTTGATCATTAAAGAAATGTATAAAACTGGAACTAATGGTTCTGAAAAATATGGTACTAACTTCCCAACTGATGGTGAGTTAAATGTACTATCAACTGAATTTGTAGAAATTTTAGGAGAACTTACTCGTAAATTTGGTTTTGAGTCTACTATCGAGGAGATTCATATGAATTTATGGAAAGAAAGAATATGGTCTTTAATAGAAAATGCTGGTTTATTACCTGAAATAGCATGGAGGGATGATTTAGATGATGAAGAAGATGAGTATGATAGATATAAATGGGATAAAGATGAAGATGAAGATTATGAAGTTGATTTAGAAGTTAAAGAAAAAGAAATTTTCGGTTAATCTAATAAAACATTTTATAAATGGGACCTAAAGAAAAAGAATTTTTATACACTAAACTAAATACTATCCTAGAATTAGTTGAAGATGGAGAATCCACGAATAGATATTTGGTTGTAGATAAAATAGAGGATTTAATGAATTACATATCATTCAATTGATTATAAAACATATGGCTAGAGGTAAATACAGAGGGTGTGAGTTAGAATCACCAATCTATAGACAAATAATAGCAGAAAAACAGGCCCATTGTGGATTACATTCCACAATGAGTATGCCAATTAATGAATATAACCCAAAACGAGGAAAACATAAAATATGCAATTAAAAACTTTATTAATTGGTATAGCCGCATATTTTGTAGCTCACATTTTAACATTTTTCCAACTAAATGGTCAATTCTTAAAACATGATTGGTTTAGAAAAAATGAATGGATTGTAGCTTCAACGGGTATAGTATTATCTTTCTTTTACATTTGGGGAACTAAGTATACTGTTAATGGTATGGGTGGTTTATTATGGCCATCTAGATTTATAGGATTTGGAATAGGGATGATTATTTATGCTTTAGGGGTTAGTTATTTTTTTAATGAGGGTATAACAAATAAAACAGCAGTGTCGTTAGGTATATCATTAATTTTAATATGTGTTCAATTGTTTTGGAAAAATGGATAAAGATAAGAGAAAATACTTACTAGAAAATGGATGGTGGGCTCAATACCATGATGATTGTTGGTTTGAGTCATCTAAAGATGAATATTATGTTAAAGATGGAATTGTAGTTGGGTTTAGACCCGAAAGTGAAGGTATAACCCTAGAAGAAGCATTTAAAACTCTCTCTAACAACACACATCATTTAAATACGTATATACAATGATAACAGATTACCTAAAGTACAGTAATGACAAAGCTTACGTTGTAAAACGGGAAATAGCGATTCATAATTTTATTCCTAAAGGAGAAGTAAATGTACACATGGATTGGCTTAAAGCTTGGAGAGACCATTTATCTTGCGACCATGTTTTAAGAACCCAACACCATTTCTTATTTTGTCAGCAAGTTGAAGACGTAGAACCCCTACCAAATTAAATAAAAGATAATGCCAAATAAAGTTGATTACAATATATCATTAGAAGAAGAAAACCCATTACCATGTTTGAAATGTAATAGCAATCAATATGAATTGGATGAAGATATGATTAATTACAAATGTCTTATGTGTGGTGAGGATTTAAATCTTCCCGTAGTATCAAGGCGCAGGAAGAAAAAAGTTCGTTTAAATCGAGACTGGAAGTAAGTTTTGTGGGTTCGGTATTTATAATAAATATAAGGATATGAGACAGTGGAATGGTTCAGAGATGTGTGGGGTTATGACTGCGAGTTATAATGGGGATTATGCCGGGTTTAGAGTATTGAGTGATGGGTTTTCAAAAATTTCTACCTCTCGTTATAATGGTGTTCCTACGGAATTTAGACCACCATTTCCTAATGGACAGTTTATGAGGAGTCAAGGAGCTAATTCAGCTAATGAAGTAGTATGGATTTGCAATGCAAGAACTGGTGCTGGTGTAAGTGTAGGTACTTATAATGACACTTTGTTGTTTTTTGGTCCTATTGATATTCCAGATGGGGACGATGCTGGGGATGTACAAAATTATGTTGAGTGGTTATTGGGATTACCTCTTTATACACAAAGAGGTGTAACTCCGGCTTCAACTACAGATTATCTATTAATTACAGAACAATTATACGGATATGGTTATTGGGGGTGGACTGAAGGTGGTTATGCTCCTATTGGTGGGAAACCTATTATTAATCTTGACTTTCATATGAGTGAATGTTATTCTTTTAATGAGTCAGGAGAAGCTGAAATTGTAAATTATGTTGGGACTGCAAATAATGACTTTGAAAATGCCGAAGTTACAGGGTCAACATTACCTACATCATATACTGGAAATTGGACTTATAATGATGCTGCGGTTTTTAATTTTAATAATACGTGTGGGATTAAACTTACAGACGACCCAAATATTACTGGAGAAATAACAATTGAAACTAGTTTTAAGAGACAATCTGCTACTGGTGCTGAGTATTTATGGGATGGAAGAAGTGATGGGGGGGTGTGGATGTTAACCGATTATATCAGTGCAGATATTAATTGGAATAATCAATGTACATTAAATTTAAGTGGAGAACAAACTTTGGAGGGTTATAAAATTCATGTGGTAGCAACTGGTAAAAGTAGTATTAATACTAGTAAAATTTATGCCTCTGATCAATTTAATCAAACTTCTGCAATTGGGACTGCTAATGCATCTTTGTGTAAATTAGGTAATGATTGGAGTGTGGGGAAGAGATATACTGATGAGAGTTTCTTTAATGGTGAAATGACCATGCATAGGGTTTGGGACCGTTACATGGGTGATGTAGAGGCTGGAATTTTATATCGGCATGAGAGGTATAGATTAGGTATTGGAGTTCAATGATAAATTGAAGGTAATGCACAATTAATCTTAACCTATTAATTGATTATGGTATATTTTTATTTGGGTAGGATTTTTTGGTTTTTGTAAGAATATTAAGCGTGACAGAAAAAGTAATTCCACCATATGTAGTTGCAAGTAAATCTCTAATATCAAAATAGTTATCCTTTTGACTACTATCTGCTACTTCCTTTAATATTCCCACTAATATAGATGATGATATTGAATAAATCAATGCCTTTTTCTTACTATTAGTTTTATAATATACATAATCATATGCAATTGTAGAAGTAATAGCACCAGCTGCAAAATGTATCTGTTTATCTTCTTCAGTTAGTAGTTGGGCAAATGATAATGTTGGTAATAATAGTAATAATATTAATTTATTCATCTAATATGGTTGGAGGTGAATATTTATAATAAATATAAAAAATAAACCACAAAAGATTTGGTTACCGTGAGTAGGGTTCGTATATTCACGTGTTCGAATGGTTTGAACGTTTAATTAATTTAAAAATAAAGGTTATGTCAGAAAGAGAAATTTACGAATGCCAACAAGAGTTTAATTATTTTGAAATGTTAGTAAATACTAAAGAGTATATTACTAAAAATGAATATGATTTCATAGTTGCTTATGATAAAACAGAAAAAACTAATTTCTCATATATAGGGGATTATAGTCAGTATGGTGATTATTTAAACTTAAACGTTTATAGTGAACACGATCATGAGAAGCGTGGGTATGAAATGGAGATGGGGTAATTAAAACACCCCCACGTATTTTGCATTTTTTTAATATGTATAATAAAATAAAATTACAATGGATAAATTCGATTTAACATCATATTTTAGAAAACAATATTTAAATGAGGATGATCAGGCTGAAGATACGAAGGATATGTTTGATGAGGACTTTGAAAGTATGGCTAGCATTTTAGCATCCAAAATCGGTAGTGAGTTAGAGGGTGAGAAAGATGAAATTAATGAAATTGCCGGGGTAGTCGGTATTATAGGGTATATTCTTTTATCCAATACATTGGCGAATATGCTTTCCAAAATAGCAAAAAGACTATCAGTTAAGTATCAATGGGGGACAGGAGAAGCCGCAGCTAAAAAAATATATGACTTTACTCACAAAAATGAAGAGGCATTTAAAGCCCCTATTAAAAGAGTGGTGGGATTATTTACTAAAGACGAAAAAAAGAAGAAATTAATTTCTGACGTTTTATACGCCATTGTAATACTTCTTATGGCAGGGCAAGCTGGAGGAGATGCTGTTGGGTATATTAAAAAAGCAGGTTACCTTAAAGGTGGGTTATACAGTTTAAAAGCCGCAGTTAAAGGTACTGAGGTAGCTACTATATTAAAACAAGTTGTACAAGATGCAATTTCATAAATAAATAAAAATGGATAAATTTAATTTAACATCATATTTTAGAAATCAATACTTAAATGAAGGTGATTGGGAAGTTGTAAAAAAACCAGAAATACCTTTAGTTGATGATGACATAATTAAACTCATTAATACAGCTTATGATTCCATTGGGGGACATTCAAACTATAAAACATCAGATGATATTAGTAAAGAGGCTAATAAAGGGGCTGAATATGAAGTTATAGATATTGATGATGATGATGTATTAGATGCAGTTAGTGTAACAAAAAGTAAACCTGCTGGGGATAAATTAGTAGCAACTGGACATGACGGAACATCTATTGCTAAGCGTGCAGTTATAACACATAAAATAAATAAGTTAAACAAACCTGGGTTTTATATAGAAGTTAGTGGTAGAATTAAAGATATATTATTAAAGGCTGGGGTTCCTCAAGTAACTGATCAAGAGACTATTGAAATGGCATTAAGAGGAAAAGATATTCAAATGAATAAAGATGGGTCTTATAAAAGAAAACTTGGAGGTACTTGGCATGAAAAAATAATGCTAGGGTCTCCTTTAACGTAAATATTATGAAAAAATTATTAGTACTATTAAAATGGTTTATACTTACTATCCCGTTAGGATTGTTTGGTTTACTTACGGCACCTATTATGTATCCTATATATTATTTAACAAAGTGTAGGCTGTTATGGATATATGACGATTCTAAACGTATAAATCCCGACGGCACCTTTGAAGAGGATTACAGACTTTTTCTTATCGATAAAACAGGGGAAGCAAAAGAAACATTTTATACTTGTTATGTATGGATGGGTTTCAGGAATGTTATTTGGAATTTGAGGGGTTGGATAGCTGAAAAGCAGATAGGTGATGGGTCAGGAATAACGGATAAAGAATATGTGATTGATGACATGGTATTAGATGGTGAAAAAGTTTCCGATGGGGGGGAATATGAAATGGTTTGTGGTATAAAATATCATGTAACACCACCAGCAGATCCATGGCAAGGTTGGACAGGAGATCATATTGATTTTAAATATTCTATATTGGGGCAAAGTTTAATGTGGTTTAAACAAGATGGAATATACTCATTTAGATACTCATATTGTAAACTTTGGTTCAAAACATGGATTACAGTTAAAATAAGTTGTGTAAAATCTGATACGGTTATGGCTTTAAAATTTCAAAAAAATAAATAAATATGAAAGAATCTTTAATAGTATTAGTACTTTTATCTATAATGAGTTGTGCTTCTTACCAACCTTCAAATGAGTACAATTTTGTTAAAGTATTAGGTGTTACTGTTGAAGGTGATACTATTCTTGTAGATATTGATTTATTAAGACCAAAAGTATATAACAACTACTATTATGATAATGGGATCAATAGATATCCTTACAACTATTATAACCAACCTCGTGTAGTAATTCCTGTATATAAAATACCCAAACGACCTAAACCAACAAGGCCAACTACAACAAGACTAGACGTAATAAGACCAATTTCACCACCTTCAAACCTCCCCAAAAGAAAACATCAAAATAATTAGGTAAACACAAATGAAAAGTTATAAATTTTCTGCTTCAACTTCTTTTTATAAAAGGGGTAAATATGTTGAAGGCATGTATCAACAACTGTTAAATCAAACTTATACTAATTGGGAATGGATTGTAACTGATGATTTCTCCCCAGAAGATAGTGCTGAGGGAAAGCTTAGAGACATATGTGCCAAAGATCCAAGAGTTAAATATGTTGACCAGGAATTTAAAATGCAACTGTTTTATAACCCACAAACGGGTTGTGTGGGGGATATTATATTACAAGCTGATAGTGATGATATAATTGCTCCTAAATTAATGGAACATTACAATTACTGGTTTAATAAACGTCCTGAAGTTTATGGTATAAGTTGTAATTACCATGCTAAAATAGATTTACGGTATCCCTCTTTAGTTGGACCGTTTTGGGACTTATCCAACCATAAGATTAGTTTAAAAAGCAAAATATCACAATTAACTACAGGGCGTGCTTGGAGGAATGTAATCCCCCATTTTGAGTCCGAGAATTTCAAATGGTATCAAAATGACACTAATATTATTAGGCATGTTGAAAATGTTGGAAAGTGGTTTGTATTACCTCGAGTATTTTACCTTTATAATAATAGTGGTGGGTTTTCTTTTTTAGAATATGATGAAGAAGATAAAATAAGTATAGAAGAGGAAAGACAAATAATTGAAAACCGCTTTCCAAAATTAAATATTGATGAAGAGTGTACTTATATAATAGATTATTTATCTATATATAAGGAAACAAATACATTTCTCCCTGATGAAGTCTTAAATTTCTCTAAAGAAAAACACATTGTAAATTTTATAGATCCTAAAATTGAAACTTATAAGAAAGAACTTATTAGAGAATTATATTGGGATTGGGATATTATATTTAATGATTTTGAAGGGGTGAATCAATATGATAGATTATTTTTTAATTTACATTTTAAAGATTGGGAAGAATTTGGTAAACATCTTGATAGATTAAAGAACACATACCCAGATCAAACATTGATAATTAGGGCAGATGGAGATTTCACCACGGAGATATTTGATAGTAAAATGAAAACATATGCATATCAGGGAATAGTGGAGAAGAATGAATTTGGGTACGATACAGAGAGAGGTGAATGGTATTTAAGGTATAATTTATAAAAGAAAAAGTAAAGTAACACACCAGAGGCTTGGATACCCGGGATATCTTTCGTATATTTACCATGTCGGGGCAAGTAAGCACCACGTTTAAAATAAAGGTTATGAGTAATATAGAAAAACTTCGTTTGATTAAAGAATTAGTTCAGCAGTCTCCACAGGGTGCAACCTTAAAATGTGAATTAATGGAATACCTTAGTGTTCAGAT
>TARA_B110000046_G_scaffold184945_1_pt1 | contig 9904 bp, 1 predicted proteins | sample TARA_B110000046 | Tara Oceans TARA_B110000046 (sample SAMEA4397157) | marine metagenome | biome: Polar Biome; feature: [DCM] deep chlorophyll maximum layer (ENVO:01000326); material: water (ENVO:00002006), including particulate matter (ENVO:01000060) such as... | depth 40 m | reverse complement strand
TAGCGTGAGCGCGGGGGGTGGTGTCATGGTGACTCTCTCACACATACCCCGCACGCCTTGCCTACGAAAAATAGTTTGACGCGCGAAACCGTTCGACTGTTTTACCGTTGTGGAAATCTGCCAGCTTCAGGAGCTTTCAGCGACGTGCAGCGTGCGCAAAAGGCGTCCGGGTGGGACAGTGCGCGCTCCCTGTGGCCACACATGCGTCATTGTCCGGTGCGCGTCGCTGACCCGGAGGCGGCCGCGCCAGTGGTACGCGGCGCGCGTCGGTGGGGATGTTGTTGAGGCCGTCCACTGCTCGCCGCGTTCCGCTATTTTAAAATGCACGTATGCGACCGCTTCACGCGCCTCATGGCTAGTCGTCTTCATTGCCTCTTCTTCTATGTCGCCGCGGCTACGTCGCGTGGCGCAAAACGAGAGACAAAGTCCGTCTTCGACGCGCAGCGCGTAGTCCGCGTGCGGGAGCTCGAGACGGATCGTCAGAGGAAACGACCACACTGGTACCCACGTGGGATACGCGTCGTCCTCTCGCGCCAAGCCATCGGCGCGGCGGCGCTCGATGCCACATTCCCCGCGTACACGGTACACGGCCTCCTCGCCACTGTGAAGGGGTGGTACTCCCAACGCCTGCGCGAGGCCGATGCGTTTGGGTTTGCCGGTAGGCCCCTTGGGAATTGCATCGACGTACACGATGACGCGCGGGTGAAACTGCACTGGCACGTGAGATGAGAGTGCGTCGCGTAGGTCGGAGAGCGTAGGAGGAGAGCACACGTCCTCCTCGGAAGAGACAACGGCGACCCCCACCGCCTCGCCCATATGCTCGGCAGAAGCGGAGAAGCACACGCACGTGCGCACCCCATGGACCTGCAGTAGGCGGTCTTCAAGCTCGAGGGGCGACACCTTCTCGCCGCCGCAGTTGATGATCTCCTTGAAGCGGCCAACGAGCTGCAGGTAGCCATCCGCGTCAACGTATCCCTTGTCACCAGTGCGCAGCATGCCATCTGCCGTGAAGGCCTCGACGTTGGGATCGTTCGGCATGTGATCGCGCAGAAGGTACCCTCCGGTAACGCACGCGCCGCGTACGCACACCTCGCCTTCCTCTCCGCTGGCCACTTCGCGTGCGTCCGGGTGACTCGCCAGCACGCGCACGTCGGGACCCATCGCCGGTCCGACCGTCGCGAGTTTCACGGTGAGGTGGGGCGGGTTGGAGCAGATCGGAAACGACTCGGTCATTGCGTACGTCGGTAGCACGACGACGGATCCGAAAGCGGCAAGGAGACGGCGCGACACCGGTGGAAGCAGTGCGGCAGAGCAGTTGCGCAGCAGTGACAGCGAGTGATCTAAGGAGGCGCCACGTGCCTCGGCGCCCGTCAAGATCGCCTCGTGCATCGTCGGCACCGCCGAGTACCATGTGGGCCTCTGCGCGCGGCGCGTGGGCGCCAGTTTGTCGACGAAGTCGTCTCCGCCGAGGAAGGCCGAACACGTGACGCGCGCGCCCGCGTGGCACGACACTCCGACGTTGGCGACGAGTCCGTGGATGTGAAACAACGGCATCACGTTGAGGCATACGTCAGCGGGCTGTCGGCGCAGCGTGCGCGCTACGTACTGAATGCCGTGACCGAGGTTTCGGTGCGTGAGAGGCACGATTTTCGGCTTCTTGGTGGTGCCGCTCGTGTGCAGCACCAAGGCAACGTCGGTGTCGCTTGGCGTAGCCGGAGCCTTGAACGGCGCCCTCCTGACGGAGAAGGGTTCGCAGAGCGCAAAGCGCCCGGCGTTGTGGGCATCCGGAACGAGGTGTAGCACGCGCACTGCATGTGCGGAGCACACAGCCTCCACTGCCGCCGTCCACGGAGTGTCTGCCGTCACCACCATGGTGTGGCACGGGAGGTCGAGGAGTTCGAATGCGAGCTCTGCGTCCGTGAGGCGCGGGTTGAGCGGCGCGTAGACGCACGCGTGCGAAAAAGCCCAGAAGCAGACGGCCGCCTCCGGTCCATTGGGCAGTGCAGTGCACACGACGTCATCGCGTCCGATCCCATACTGCCTCATCAGGTCGGCGGTGTCACGCACGAACTTGCGCAGAGCGTCGCGCGTGAGCGGCGCGCGTCCGTCCGCGTCGTCGCCCAAGATGCACGGCACGTCTCCGGACGGCACGAGGTCCACGCACGGGCCAGTATCCGCGGGCGCGGCGACGTCTCGTGCAAAGGCGGCGAGGGCGTTCGGTGCCGCCATGGGAGTGCGCGGGTGCGCGTTTGGGAGAAAGGAAGGTGTCCACTGACAATGGGGGAAAAAAAAGTAAAGCATCAAAAGAACGATTCTCGACCAGACGGTAAAAAGCGCGCGTGGGTGCGTTCTGCAGGAGGGGTGCACGACAACTGCCTTTTTTTTCGAAGCGAGCGTCAGAAAGAAGATTGTTTTGCGCTGCCGCGGCGCGATGCAGCGTCTGCATCATCAGAATGATTCGAGCCTGCCCTCGGGTGGAAACGCAACGATTACGATTATGGCGGCGCGGTACGAAATCGAGGAGCTTCTGCGCCGCCACGCCGCGGTGGAAGACGTAACGCTGGGCGTTGGTGACGCCCCGTACTACGAAGTGTGCGTGCGCCGCGGCGCGCGCGCTCCCACGAGCGCCGAGTTGATCGCCTTCCTACGGGAACACGCGCTGCCCGACGAGCTCGTGCCCCACCTCATCGCGGTGAGCGGCGCCGCGGCGCCCTCGCCCGCCTCGACCACTTCTACCGCCACGGACCTCGTGCTGGAGGCGATCTGCCGTGTGACGGGTAAACGTGGTGCTGGTGCGCTGGATGTCCCCTTCCTCGACATGGGAGTGACGTCTCTGCACGCGGCTCCGTTGGCCGCGCGGCTTAGCGCATCGGCCGGCGTGCCCCTGCCACCAACGCTCATTTTTGAGTGCCCCACGCCGCGTGACGTCGTCCGACGCCTCGCGGCCGCACCGGCTCCGTCCGCCTCCGCTCCCGTGTCAACAACACGGGAGGGCGGGGAAGGAGCACCGCCACCGGAGCACATGAGTGTGCTTGGCGAGACTGCACGTTTTGCCGCCGCGAGCCGCACCCTTGGCACGCTCTTCAAGACACTCGCGGCTGCGGCGGACGCCGTCGTGGACGCCGTTCCGACGTGGCGCTGGACGTCCGCGGACGTGGTCGCGCAAGAGCCAGCGAGCGCCGAGACGGTGCAGCGCATGCGGGCGGGCAGCTTCGTGGAGGCCGCCGACCGCTTCGACGCCACCGCCTTCGGCGTGGCGCCCGCGGAGACCGTGGCGATGGATCCACAGCAGCGCCATCTCCTCGAAGTGGGATACGCGTCGCTGCACGCATGGGGGCCGTCGCGCGCGGCGCTGGCCGACGTCGCGGTCGCCATCGGCGTCGAGCGCCCCGACTGGCCGCGCCTGCAGACCGTGCCCAGCGGCCGTCTGTCGGTGTACGCCGCGACGGCCGACACCGTATCTGTGGCGGCCGGACGCCTCTCCTTCGTCCTGGGCATGCGCGGCGCATGCGTGACGCTGGACACGGCGTGCTCCGCGGCACTCGCGGCCATACACGCTGCCGTGTACGAGTTGCGCGACGGTCGCTCTCCGGCAGCGCTCGCCGCGTCGGTACGCCTTAATTTGCACTGCCACCAGTCCCTTCTCTTCGCGGCGGCCGGCATGCTTTCAATGGACGGGCGTTGCAAGACACTGGACGCGAGGGCGAACGGCTTCGTGCGCGCCGAGGGCGTCGGTGCTATCACGCTGGCGCCGCACGCCGCCGCGGCCTCACGGCTGGCTTCCTCGTCGGTGCGTCAAGACGGGCGCAGCGCAAGCCTGACGGCGCCGAACGCACTAGCGCAGCGGCAGCTTTACGACGCGGCGGCGGAGCGGGCACCCAACGGGGACGGCGCGGTGCACCTGCCGCCGCGTCTCGAGGCCCATGGTACAGGTACGGCGCTTGGTGATCCGATCGAGGCGTCGGGCCTCGCCGCCGCGCGCGCCGCCACGGCCACGCCGCTCGTAGTTGGTGTCGCCAAGACGGCATTCGGTCACGCCGAGCCGTGTGCGGGCATGCTCGGCGTCTTGAAGGCACTCGCCGAGGAAAAGGCGGCCGGCGCCTGCGCCAGCGTGCAGCTGCGCGTGTGGAACCCGCGCGCGGTACTCCCTGCAGGGGCGCTCGTACCCGTGCAGCGGTCGTGTGCGGCGCTGGTGCGTGTGCATCACGGCGTGAGCGCTTTTGGCTACAGCGGAACCATCGCGCACGCGATCCTCGCCGTCGCGGTACCGCGAGACGGCATGGCAGTGCGAGGGGGTGCGCCGTTGCTACTACTGCACACGGCCCGCTTTCCGTGGTGCGACGCGCATCCGCTATACGTACCGCGCAGCGGGCGCGCGCGTGTAGTGGATGCCCGCTTCGTCGGCGCGGTTGCCGACCACGTCGTGAACGGTGCGACCGTCTTTCCCGGAGCGGCGTACCTCGAGATGGTGCGCCGCGCGCACGTGGGATTCTCTGAGGGTGATAGCGGCGCGGCGCGGCTGACCGACGTCGCCTTCATGCGCATGTTCGTCGTCGTGTCCGGCCACGCGATTCTATGTGAAGTACGCGAAGTCACCGGCGAGTTCCAGGTGCGCAGCGGCAGCGAGGATACGCTGCACTGTCAGGGCCGCGTCGCACGCGGAGAAGGCGCAGCGTATTCAGTGACCACCGTCCACACGCACTCGCTGGACGTTCAGGAAATGTATCGAAGCTTCGAGGCCGCAGGGCTGCAGTACGGACCGACGTACCGTGCCGTCGAGCGTGCATGGCACAGTACCGACTGGCAGACGCGCACGGCCTCCCTGCTGGCGCGATCAGGCATGGGAGCGCTCGCGCTGCATCCCGCCGATCTGGACGGAGCGGTGCAGTTGGGCCTCGCCCATTGGCGTGGAGACGCGGCGCCCGTTCCGGTGGCCGTCGCGGACGCGGCGCTCGCGCTGCCTCCGCCGGGCGCGCGGCGCCTGTGGGCGTACGTGGCGTGCGCCGGTGAGGTTGACGGCCCGCCGGCCACCCTGGGTCTGGCGGGGCGCGCCGGTGGCATCGCCTTGCTGGATGGGCTTCGCTCGCGTGCGGTTGGCAAACGCGCGGGCGCAGCAGAGACGCGCCTAATGTACCGCGTGCAGTGGGAGCAGGCGGCGCCATGCTGCGACGACGGAAGCGCGGGCGCCGTAGTGCTGTCGCTCGACGACACCGGCGCCGCGCATAGCGAGCTCGTCCGCACGCTCGTGGCGCTCGCGGCGCTGCAGGAGAAGACAACCGAGAAACAGGAAGGCGCACCGCTGGTGTTTTGCACGCGCGTTGCCTTCGCAAAGGGTCGCGGCATGGCGGCATGGGGCCTGGCACGCGCGGCGCGCGTCGAAGCTCGAGTCTCCGTCCACTGCGTGGACGTGAATCGCGACGCATGTGCTCGGCCGTCGTGCGCACGTGCAGCCGAACCGGAACGCTGGGAGACCCACTGCGGCACACGCGTGGCGGTGCCTCGCCTGGCGCGCGAACGCGGCGGGGGGGTGCGCACGGGAGGCGACGCGACGTGGTCGTCGCGTGTGCACGTGGTCACGGGCGCCGCGGGCGCGCTCGGGAGTCTGGTGGCGCGCTGGCTCGACTCCTCGGCCGCAGTAGTGGTACGAGCGTGCCGGCGTCTGCCGGCGGCATCCGCCGCGGGCTTCATCGGGTGCGACGTGTCGGGCGCAGCGGACGTCGCACGGTTGGGCGGCGCACCGTCGGCTGGCGTGTGGCACGCCGCGGGTGCGCTGGCGGATGGGGTGCTCTCCGCGGTGCGGCCCGGGACGCTCGCGTGCGTCTTCGCGCCGAAGGCACATGGTGGCGCGCTCCTCCACTGTGCGATGCACGCGTCACCGCTGCGCGCCTTTTGCTTATTCTCGTCATTCACCGCGCTCTTTGGCGGTGCGGGACAGGCCGCGTACAGCGCAGCCAACGCTGCGCTCGACGGCCTCGCCATTCACCGCCGACACGGCGCATGCGAGGCGTGCAGCGCGCAGTGGGGCCCGTGGGCCGACGTCGGCATGGCGGCGCGCGGCGCAGCGGCGGTGCGCGCCGCCGCGGTGGAAGCGTCGTCGGGGCTCGCGCGCCTCGCGCCCGCGCAAGGACTGCGCGCGCTCGCCATGCTCGCCACGGTCGGAGCGTCTGCCCCACCAGTCGTCCTCGTCGCGGACATCGAGTGGGTACGGTTTGCACAAGACGGGCGCCTCTGTGCCACGCGCAGCATTCTCATGCACGTGGCGCCACCGCCGACGGCGGCCTTCGCGGCACCACGCCATGCTGAGAGGGGCACGGGCCGCTTGGAGCGCGTACAGGCTCTGGTGCGCGCCGTCGCCGGGAGCGCCGCCGACGCGGACGCGCCGCTGATGGACGTCGGCATCGACTCGTTGAGTGCCATTGAATTGCGCAACCGGTTGTCGGACGCGACGGGCGCGGCGGTGCCTGCGACCGTCATCTTCGACCACCCGACGACGCGGTCCCTCGCGCGCCTCATGCCTGCGCCGCCCACAACGCGCCGCGCCGCGCCGCTGGACGCGGTGCTCGCGCTCGTGCGGGACGCGGCGCCGCACGCGTCGTCGGCCGACGCGGCGCTGCTCGACTCGGGTCTGGACTCGCTCTCCGCCATCGAGCTGCGCAACCGCTTGCAGGAGGCGTACGGCGGCGCCGCGCTGCCGTCGACACTCGTCTTCGACCATCCCACGCCGCGCGCGCTTCTGACCGCGCTGCCGCTGGAGCAAGACGACGCCAGCGCGGCAACGCCGCCGCCGCCCGTGCAAGAGGAGGACGCGGTGTCCTTCACACCCGACCTGGGCAACGCGGCGGCGCCCTTCCCGCTCGGCGAGATGCCGGCCGCGTACCACCTGGCCATCCACCCTTCGACGGAGCTGCACGGCATGCATCACGCGCTCACGGAGTGGGAGGTGCCCGCGCTGGACGCGACGCGTTACCGGGACGCGTGGCGCGCCGTCTTCCGGCGCCACGCCTGCCTACGCGTGTGCGCCGCCGACGACGGCACCGCACGCATCGACCCGGAGCTCGCGCCTGTGGTCGAGGTGCACGACCTGTCGAAGGCGACGGCCTCCGAGGCCGCGGCGCATCTGGAGCGGCTCTGGGCGAAATGGGCGGACGCCGACCTTCCCGGCGCACCCTACCTGCGGCACTGGGTGACGCTGCTGCCGGGAGGGGGCGCTCGCATTTGCGAGTACTACAGCGCCATAGTGTGCGATGCCATGACGCTGCAACGCGTGCATGCCGAGGTGCAGGCGCTCTACCTCGACCTGGCGACGGCACTGCCGCCGGTGCCCGCCTTCTCGTGGCGGGACTACGTACTCGCAGACGTGGCCGTGCGCACGAGCGCGCGCGGCGTCGCGGCGCTCGGGGCGTGGCGCACGCGCCTGCAGGCGCTGCCGCCTAGCCTCGCGCTACCGCTCGCGACGGGCGCCGCCTTAGGACGCTCGACGATGCGCGACGCGCGCACGACGGTTCCCGCGGACGTGTGGCGCGCGGCGTGCGTCCGCGTCGGCGCGTCGCCTGCCGTGACGCTGCTCGCGTTGCTGGGGTGTGTGTTCGCTCGCTACGGGAGCACGATGCACTTCACGCTGGCCATGATGATGACGCGCCGGTTGGCGGTGCACCCGGACGCAGCGCACCTCCTGGGCAACTTCTACAGTGTGGTGCCGCTCGAGATCGACGTGCGCGACGCACCGACGCTGCCGCAGCTGGTCAGGCGCATCCAGGAGCAGCTCGTCTTTGCGCACCGCAACCGCTGGTGCGCGGGCGTCGACGTCCTCGCGCTGTGGAACGCGCGGCAGGGGACCGTCGGCAAGCCGGCACTGCCATACATTTTCAGTCCTGCGCTGGCGGACGCGGAGGGGCGGGGTGGCGTGCCATCCTCCTGGTTCTCGAGCAATGTGCGCCAAGTCTACCACCCGCCCCACGTGCTCTTGGACGTCATCGCCACGACGTGCCCGGACGGCACCGCCGAGCTGCACTTTTTCCACAACGTCACCGCCTTCGCCGCGGGCCTTATGGACCGTCTCGCGGCCTGCGTCAGCGAGCTGGCAGCGCGCGTCGCGAGGCACGCAGACACGCCGCATGCCGCAAGCGTCTGTGTCGCGGACGCGGCGCTCATCGCACGGTCGAACACGGCACAGGCGCCCCTCCCGAGCGGGCTGTTGCACGACGGCCTCCGCGACACGCCCGCGGATGCACTGGCAGTGCTCACGCCGTCCGCGACCCTCACCTACGGCGCGCTACGCGTCGCGGCCCTTCGTGCGGCGCGCGTGGTCTCTGGCGCGCGCGTGGCCATCGTGATGCCCAAGTGCGAGTGGGTGCCGGTCGCCGTGTACGGTGCGTTGCTCGCGGGAGCGGCCTACGTGCCGCTCGATCCGACGCTCCCCGAGCGGCGCGTAGCGGACATCTGCGCGAACGCGGGAACCGTAGAGGCCTTCACCGTGCAAGCGTTACTGGCGCGCGGCACCTTCCCGTGGCCGGTCGACGTCGCGCCGCACGCCGTCGACGCACCGCCGAGCGAGGAGGCGGCAGGTGGCGAACTAACCGACGCCGCACCGCGCGCCGTCGACCCCCGCGCGGCGGCCTACGTCATCTACACGTCGGGGTCGACGGGGACCCCCAAGGGCGTGATGCTCGACCACCGCGGACCCAAGAACACGTGCGTAAACGTCAACGCCACTTACGGCGTGAGCGCGAGCGATCGCATCTTTGCGCTGTCGTCACTCTCCTTCGACCTCTCGGTGTACGACCTCTTCGGCGCGGTGTGCGCCGGCGCCGCGCTCGTGTACCCGGCGCCGCAGGACGCGCGCAACCCCAGTGTATGGGCAGCACAGCTGCGCGCGTGTGGCGTGACGGTGTGGAACTCGGCGCCGGCGCTGATGCAACTCTTCCTCGACTCGACGGACACCGAGCTTCCCGACCTGCGCCTGGTGCTCCTCTCCGGCGACTGGATCCCGCTGAGCATGCCCGGGCGCATTCGCGCGCTCGCGCCTCGCGCACGGGTCGTAAGCTTGGGAGGTGCCACCGAGGCCTCCATCTGGTCGATCTGGTACGAGGTGCCGCCACGCGTGCCCGCCGAGTGGACCTCGATCCCATACGGACGTGCCATGGCCAACCAGACGTGGCGCGTGCTGGACGCGGAGCGTCGCGAGTGCCCAGTGCACGTGTCCGGCGAGCTGTGGATCGGCGGCGTGGGCCTGGCGCTGGGCTACCTCGGCGACGCCGCGAAGACGGCGGAGCGCTTCTGCACTGTTGACGGTGCACGTCTCTACCGCACGGGCGACCTGGGCCGCTGGACGCCCTACGGCACGATCGAGTTCTTGGGGCGCATCGACTTCCAGGTCAAGATCGGAGGCTACCGCGTCGAGATAGGCGAGATCGAGCACGCGCTGACGGCGCAGCCCACCGTGCGCGAGGCGGTGGTGCAGGCCCTCGGCGAGCGCGACAACCGCTACTTGGCGGCGTGGGTGCAGCCGGAAGATGCGCGCGCGCCGCCATGCAAGCGCGCGCTGACGGAGGCGCTGCGCGCCCGCCTGCCCGCGTACATGGTGCCGCACGTCATGGTCACCGTCGATCGATTTCCGGTGACGGCCAACGGCAAGCTGGACCGCAAGGCGCTGCTGTGCGCGCCGCGCGATCCTCAAGAAGAAAACGAGGAAACGGAAAAAGAAGTGACGCGTTCGAGCGATACGGAGGCGGCGCTACTCTCCATATTCCGCGAGTTCGCGGGCGCGCCGCACCTTGGACCCGGTGGGTCCTTCTTCGAGGCGGGAGGGTCGTCGTTGCGGGCGATGCAGATGGCGATCGCGCTGCGCCGGCGCTTCGGTGTGGAGGTGGGCATCGGCGACGTCGTTGCCGCGCCAACGGCAGCC
>TARA_B110000046_G_scaffold36453_2_pt1 | contig 9910 bp, 6 predicted proteins | sample TARA_B110000046 | Tara Oceans TARA_B110000046 (sample SAMEA4397157) | marine metagenome | biome: Polar Biome; feature: [DCM] deep chlorophyll maximum layer (ENVO:01000326); material: water (ENVO:00002006), including particulate matter (ENVO:01000060) such as... | depth 40 m | reverse complement strand
CAGGGTGCTCGCACCTCTGTTTCGGGAGGGACGGACGAAACTCTATTGGTCGGTCCACTTGTAGTGGAACTTGCATCAAAATGGATGAGCCCGCCGAGTCTTCAATGGTGCGAACTCATGGCCAAATGGCGCGTGTTTCGAAAGGCGGTGGCCGTGACGTCGACGGACGTCACCCGTCTCCGGACGAAGGCGTACGGCAAAGAATCCCTATTCGTCTTCAACCCGGATCAGAAACGAAAGCAGGCGCCGCTTCGAATGCGAGACTCCCTTGTTTCTCGGGTGAGATCGGTGCTGATCGCTCAAGGTCTGCTGCGCTCGCGTCGAATGCGAACGCCCGTGGCCCTAGTCAGTATGCCCGGCTGTTTACGACAAGCGTGGCACACGGACTACGATACGACTACGATGCGCAAGACCTCCGAAAAGCCAATGGGCGTGCTGCTGGCCTTGCAGAAGGAGACGCGCTTCGAGATGCCGCGACGGACCGTTCGGCTCGGAGCCGGCGACTTGCTCGTCTTTGATGGCGATGTCGTGCACGCCGGCGCCGCATACTCTGGCGAGAACATACGAATGCACGCATACATCGATCGGCCCACGGAAGCGCATCCTGCAAACGAAACTTACCTCGTCGACGGTGTGGTGTAGCTCTGAAATGCAACCGGCCCGGTGGCGCCTCCGCTAGGTGCTGCTGGCGCAAGCACGTCTCGCGGCGGCGAAAGGCGCGCGATCAGCTCAAGGAAGTCGCCGCACGGTCGGGTGTCGGAGGGGTGGCGTTCATGTTGGTAAGTTGGTACTCCATCCTGCGCAGGCCGTAGAATCCGGCCTCGAGTATGAGGATGGTTTGGTACGACCGGTCCTCTATGTGCTGTACCGTGCCGTTTCTCAAAAAGTTCAACACAAAATGGAACGCAGACCCGTCACGGTCAACAAAGGGCGGTGCGTCAGGGTCCGTGTGCTTGGAAATGATGCTCTTCAGGACGGAACTCTTTTCGAAGGTCGATCGGGTGGAAACATAGTACGTGCCCCCTACGTCGATGGTATAGCGCGGTTCGTTCATTTGTAACATCACGCATAAAAAAATGGGCGTTTGAACGTAGACTGCAAATGCCACATCTCGAACCGAGTGGCTGGAGCTACAAGAACGTCGACTCAGCGCTACCATGCAGGAACAGCGCAACGAACACGATAAGATCAAGGGCCAGATGCAATCGCTAATGGAAACCTCCAACAACCAAACCTCGCAACTCTTTCAAGACACACAGTGGCTGTACGGCTGGGCCACCGAGCAAGTCGTCGGCTTTGCCGCGCCCGACGGACTCATGTACAAGGCGCTCGCCGATTACCGCAATTCCGCGACTCAAGAGCTGACGCCACTATCGGTAGCCAACCGGTGGGTCTTGCTCTGCTATCCAATGCAAGAAGTGGATGACGGTCAGGGCAGCACGCATGTGCTTATGAAGATGCGCACGGTCGATTCCGATACGGGGCAGCTCCGACTAAATTGGGCGGTGGTGGCCACGCGCACCGTGGATGGCCTCACGCGTTCTATTGGAGAATTCTCCGTCGCCCCGTACGAAAAGTAAGCCGCCTCGGTTGCCAGCAACGTTGCTGGATCGAGAGGTCGATTAGGGAAAAAAAGTGCCGTCGAGCAACCTTTTTTTTCGTATGAGTGTGGGCGAGTTTTACACGGGCGATTTGATGGTCTCCGTCGACCAGAAGAGGGCCTTCACCGTGGAAGAAATGCATGAGTGCATGGATTTTGACCTGCTCGAACGATCGCATACCTTCATACAGTGGCTTTTTCCCACGAATGAAAGGTCTCACTTCAACGCGTTTTGCGCGCTGCTCAACGCGAACGACGCGCGACGGATTGCGCACAATTTGTGCACCGCGATGCGCGTACGTGAATCCTTTGTGATGATGCTCGAGTTTTTCGGCTTTGACCTACACGCAGACGGGACGGTCGTCAAGCGCGACGACGCAAGGTTGATCCACATGGTACGACATTCGCACAATTGGATGCGCATTTCGCGCATGCTCCGCTCGCTCGTCCTCCTAGGCCTCGCCGAATACGCGGACGCCTTCTTCAAATCGTTGTCGCACGAAGTGGACCACGGCGTCCTTTCTCCCTGTCGCGCGGCGCGCGACAATTATTGGTACGCGAATGCGTACAACGATTCGCCGCCCGGGTTTCCACTTCACAACTGCTTGGCGTCGTTTTCCACGTTCAAACAGTCGCGGCAGATTACACTATTGTGTGCTATCGTGCGTGGCCGTCGTTGCGTCGGCGCCCAAAGGGCGCTCCGCCAACAGACGTCAAACGATTGCATCGTTGTCGGTGTGATGAGCTCCAAAACGATATGCACGTTGGCACCGGCGCGAATGCGTCTGGTTGTGCTGCAGTCGTTGCGAAGACGCGTCGTGACGCTCTATAAGCTCACGCGCACACGCGACGCGACCGTTGGGTTCAGAATGTACAAAAGGGTGCGCAACTCGCTCGCATACGGCGGTGACGGTGCGCTGTGCGATTTGAAACACTGTGCGCTTATCTGAACAGCGAAGCCCCAAACTCATATGGATAAAGCGCCTAGTTTTTGCACGGACAACTGTTTGGCGATCGAAAATTTTTCATGTCATGGCACTTGTTATCGGTATACGGTGCAGGGGCAACCCCCATAATTTCGGGGGAATACGTATCGCGTTGCTGCCCCGTGTCTTTATAATACTCCCATAAATTGTAAGAGCCCGATTTGTTTTCTACGCCTTTGTTTTGCCATAGCAAGCTTCCTGTCAAATTAGCATCAAACGCCCAATCCATATTGGCATGTCTGACGATAGCCTGTCCACACGAATAATCGCTAGCCACTGCCGGCGACAACATCAAAGCTTCCTTTACGTTTCCATCAACCTGTGTATGGGTACCATCTTGTTGGACTGCTCTTGTCGGAGATAATCCAGGCGTCCTGGATGCCGAATGCTGCCGTATGCCATCCCATGGAATATTGCCGTCGCTATCGGGAATGAAGCGATATGTCCAATACCCTTTTGCGTCTATGATCACTACAAATATGTACGGCTGATTGTAATTCTGCTGAAAATATTTGCTGCTTGACACGCCCCCTCCCCATACAAAACGGTTGATATTTCCATCGGAATATGGATTTTGGCTCTGTGGAAACTTAGCGTAATCAAAGTATTGCGGAAACTGATATTTACCACCATTCGCGTCAGGTATTGCTTCGTTTGTGTACGCCATCGGCATATTGCCCGAAGTTTGCGCAGTCGTAGTGAAATAAAGATCATTTATGTTCCTTGTGAATGTGCTATGGGTTGGCGACGCTCCCCACCCTCCGGTACCTTCGACTGGATCTAATTCCCACACCCAACACGGAGACACGACGTCATCCCCGTGCTTATAATTGTGATATTCTGAATTTATAGATGTCTGTGGGAGCATGTAAAACCCGCCGTAATAAAAGTTATCGGCAGAAAGCACAAACATTGACCCTGGGGCTGACAAGCCTCGTGGTCCATCTTTTCCCAAACCCGTTGCGCGCGGAGCAAACTTTGTCGTCCAATCACCGGGAACCCAATCGAAATCGGACTTGTGTTCTTCGAATCCTGTAGAAACGCCCGTGCCATCTATCCTCCCACACGACGAGTCTTCAACGAGATTCCATGTTGTGCCATCGAACTGGTACGCCGCAACATAATTTATCTTGACACCGGATTTTATGCAGCTCTCATCCATTGGAGATGGCGGTCCTGTTGCAGATAAACTCCCGCAAAATTGACCCGTTCCCCTGTTGTCATCGTTCTGACAAGTCGATACAATCCAATTAAAATGTGGAAGCCAACCGCAGCACTTGCCACCATCGACATTTCCATACATGATTCCGAGATCGGATGTATTTGTGACCCCATCAAAATTAGGCAAAGGGTTTGGATTGAAGGCATCCATATTCGGATTTGTACACGAGTTTGTTGGGTGTTTCGTCGTGTAAGCCTTCAACTGCCCAACTCCGGCCTCATCAAAGTCTGACCTGCCAGAAACGAGACGATATGCCTGCTCACAAATAGGAGATAATCCAGATCCGGTTGGCTCCGGAGGATGTGGCGACGCACAATCGCTTTCGTAAATGCATGGAATCGAACTATTTGCCCATATTGGCACACCTGGTTGATTTATGTCCGATTTCAACCCCTGTTTGACAGAGCATGCCTCATCGTTTATGACAGTGGATATGCTGCCTTGCCCCTTTTCTGGATCCAAAAATACTGTGAATGCGTTAGTGATCTTGGAATTTTCCACATTACCGTCCATTAATATTCCTTGCTTGCAAGTGCTATTTCTTTTCGAGTTAAATTTCGTAGCAAAGAATGAGTATACACCCATCCCATATCCCAAGAAATTGCTTCCCTTTAGTACAAATCCAGAATAGTTCCAAAGACCATTGCTATCCGTAGGTGCGTCATACGGCAATTCGCACTGGTAAAAACTGACCATACCATAATCTCCGCTCCACACCACCAAGTCTTTCAAGGTATGCTCGCACGCTAGTCCGAAAATAGACAAATTCGAACCTTGAACGCGTAGCGCATTCTCACAATATGCCATATCTGGACCAAGCCCGTTCCGTATCATCGTGCCACCGGATGCGACGTGATCTGCTCGCCACAACCACATGTTTTCGATCATGACATCGTTCATAAATATGTCCACCATCGATTGTATGCCTTGATTTTTGCTACGCAAAGGACCTAAGCCTTGTCCATCATTTGCCGCCCCAACACGTATGAAAACATCGTACAGGTATACCGAAAAGTCGGAGGCCCGTTTATCGCTCGATGTGCGGCCTATTTGCAAAAGAGACGTTGCATCTCCTTTGAGAAGCGTGGATTCATCATTTGCTTGTATGAATAATCCAGATATGACAACGCCTTGCAAGTCGTCTTCGACGATCAATGCTGCATTCGAGTGCGAATTTTCTATCGTTGTCATTCCCATGCTGAATAAAACGCTGTTAGACTTTGACACTCGGATAGGTTCACTTAGTTTGTAATACCCTGGCGTCAACAAAACCGCCAAGTTGTTTTCCAAGGCTTCGTTGATCTGACTAGTTGAAGTTTTCTGTGGTAAAGCCACGAACACGTCGGTATACGCTGTGCCGTGGACATTTATTGTGATAGCATCAGCATCTATAGACAAAGATGGTTTCGGTTTGGTCTTTCGTTGCGTGCTTACTGCTATCGCCAACGAAGTCGATGGCAGAGCTGGAGGGTCGGGATTGTTAGATCTACTCGTCGTCACTTTGACAGTAGGGCTATTAGACACCACTGTATTCCAACTTGCCAACCCCTTTTCCGACAATTCTTTCGTACCATCAAGGTTATCAAAACAGAATTGTTGCTGTCCTCCTAAAATTATGCTGTTGGTAGTTTTGATGTTACTTGCATATCCACCAGAAGCGTACACACTTTTTGGGTTGGGGTCGTGATTGAGAGAAAAGAACCAAATCTCGTCTTCGGCGCTATTGATCACAACATTTCTCAGCGGAGCAGCTTGGGATGCAGCCCACTGAAAACTTCGCTTTTGATCATTCTTCAGATCTCGAAGATTTAACGTCATATTCTCCAATGATCTCCAAAAGTTGTCTAACGCCCCCACCTTGTAGTCCGCATAATACGCAGGAATGTTGACAGACGAATTGTTCAAAATCACCTTGCTGGCATCCACGCCCAAAAATGAGGTGTAATAATTGATCACTATATTTATGTCATCATACACGCCTTCTAAGAAAAGGAAAACATAACGTTCTGAAATATATTGCGAATGCTCGAATTCTATTAGTTTCATGTTGTCATCGTTCGGGACATCATTGTTGATGAATTTGTACAAATCTTGTATAAAATCATTCAGAGAAGTCGAAGTAGTAGAAAAAGAGTTGTGTCCCTTGTAATATTTGAAAGTCGGATTTGACGGGTCGTCTTCATTCGGAAAAACTAATATCAATCCACTCGAGTCTTCAATCGTAGGTACGGTGCCGGTGCCCTCGTATAAAACGAGAAATAAAAGCAACAAGAGTAAAATAACTATAATGCCTACAGATACAGATAGGGGGCCCATCTTTTTTTTTTTGGTATCCTGCCGCATTTCTATTTCTCTACATAATAAAATATCCCCATTAAAAAAATGGATCGTTGTACATTTTGTCTACAGCGAGGACATAAGTGTAATAAGAAGATAAACCCGTTGTTCTCAAAACTTCCGGGTCCCGTCAAGAAAATCATATGCAATCAGCTTCAACCGTATACAACATGCGGCGAAGATGTTGTGTGTCGCCTGTGCACCGATCATTTTTGGTTTGTGGCTCGCAAGGTACAAGGCGATGTGCATATGGCGCTCATGCTCAGGATTCGTTTCGAAGGTCGATGGAACCACAAATGTCCGTACCTGTTTTGATGTCCCCGAAACTCATTTAGTCGGTGTACTTGTATTCGATCACTTCATTTTTTTCAAGCTCATCTTTTTATCTGTATGATTTTTCTGCATCAGTTATTACCGTTACGCCAGCGAGTTCGCTCCACGCGTTTGGAAAGGCGCACGCGTGAGTAAGGTGGCTTTTGTGCGTACGATGGACGGCGTCACGGATGGCAGCCTCGCGTGCCTCGTCTGGGACTACAGATTCAACGTCGCAGGCGACGGTGCGCTCGCCTTTATCAGCGGCACCAGGGTCGGGTGCCATTTCTGTGCACACCAAAACGCATCCAAATTTTGTTGCAAAAAAAGACGGATAACACGATTGGCCATACGCGTCCCGCCGATGGAAACACAACTGGCTGTACATGTCCCCGAAACTCATTCAGTCGGTGTACTTGTAGTGGATACCTGTTCGAGCGCCGACCACAATTCTCTCGACAGTATCTCCGGCACCATCGCCGAAAGTTGCTCAAACGTAGATGGTGAACGGTCGACGACCTGTTGCATCAACCCCTCGGACATGATCATGTACGGAGCAACGCTTCGGCGATGCGCAATCGTTTTTCGAGCTTCTAACAGCGCCTCGCGAGTCAGCAGTGGAGAATCGGGCGACTCCGAGTCCAGATGCAGTTGCACACACTCGAGGATTGCATCACCAAAGGCCTTCGCCTTGTACGGACCAATGCCTTTGACATTTCGCAGATCGTCTTTGCTTCGAGGACATTGCCTGGCTATGCATTCCAGCGTCGAATTCGAAGCCACTTTGAAGACGGCGTCGCCCTTGGCCAACACAAGACGCAGCGCCTTCAACTTCTGAAGCAAAGGACCGCTCGTCTCGTCGCACGAAGGCGCCGCGCATTGTGCTGCCTCGGGTTGCCTCAGTTTGGCATCGATTCGGCATTCGTCGTCGTCCAAGACTTCGCGACCATAATCGGTAAGCATGACGGCAATGTACCCGCCGGCCCCGCCGGGTCGCTCTCGTCGCACCTCATGAAGCATCCCCAGCGTCATGAGCTGCTGCCCGATGGCCTTCAGGTCGTCTGCCAGTACGGAGGTCTCGCTATTAAATGCGGGTGATGCTTGGAGCCACGAGTGCTTGTCGGCCACTTTCCCCCGTATCAGATTGATGGGCACCGTCAACCCAAAATACCCGCGCGTCTCCTGCACCGCAAATAGCAACCGTTTGGCCGTACTGGTCACATCTCTCTTGTCCGCGTCCGCCGCCGCGGTCTTGCGGGTAGTGCAATTGTCGCACATATTGCACTGCGTCCACGCGGGGTGTTCGCCAAAGTGCAGCAGCAACATTCGTCTGCGACACTCATCGTCGCACTCGGCGTACCGTCGCATGTTCTGCAGTCCGGCATTTGCCACCGCAGATTCGGGTCCACTCCCGATGATGTTCCCGACCATCGTCCAATCGGCTCTGCATGCGAACATGATGCACTGCGAAGGCTGCCCGTCGCGCCCTGCTCTCCCCGATTGCTGGTAGTACGCCTCCTTCGATTTGGGCGGACCCCAGTGGATGACGGTGCGCACATCGGGCTTGTCGATTCCCATCCCATACCCGAGCGTGGCAACCATCACGAACACCTTGTCGCATATGAAGGCCCGATGCGCCTCGCTACGCGCAGAAAGCTCCAACTTGGAGTGGTAGGCGACAGAAGGAATCCCGCTGCGGCATAACGACGTGCTGATGGCATCGACCTCCTTGGTCGTTGGCACATAGATGATCGTGGGCATTTGGGGCGCGATCAGCGCGTGGAGAGCCTGCAATCGGTTCGCCGGCTTGTCGACAACCTTGTACGTGAGATTTGGCCGATCAAACGTCGTCTGCAGCGCGATGGGCGTCTTCATATCCAGGCGCTGCACAATCTGCTTCTGAGTATCGACCGTGGCGGTTGCCGTCAGCGCCATGACGGGGACATTCTCGAAGATGGCCCGCAGAGCCCCCAACTGCGCATATTCCGGACGAAAGTCGTGACCCCATTCCGAAATGCAATGGCTTTCGTCGATTGCAATCATGGACACATCCAAGCGTCGTGCATCCTCTTTTGTAAACTTCACAGCTCGCTCCGGAGTACAATAGAGCAGCTGATACTCGCCTCGGCATGCGTTTGCAAAAGCATCCTTATTCGGTTGGGCGCTTCCCAAGAAGGTTGCTCGAATGCCCTTCTGCTGCAATGCGAGAACTTGATCTTCCATGAGACTGATGAGTGGACTGATGACGAGGGCGAGCTTCTGCGTCACCAAAGGCGGTATGCAGTAGCAGAGGGACTTTCCGCCACCCGTTGCCATGAGGACCAGCACATCCCGTTTGCTCAAAATTGAATGTATGGCCTCCTCTTGGACGCCTCGAAAATGCGTGTACCCCCAAACGCGTTGCAATATCTCCAGCGGCGTCTCCATGGTCCATGCGCTCATTCTCTTTATCCTGATTTTCTCATTTTCAATCTGATTTTCAATCTGATTTGGGCTTTTTTTTCCCGCCGCGCAAGTTGGATCCGACAACACCGAGCCGGCAGGCGTCCGACTCCTCGCAACTGACAGGTTTCAGGACGTGGCGCCAATCACCGATGTGTCTGTAAATCGACACGGCCCGCGTTCGACTTGACAGCAGCATGAGATTGCAATCTCCTGGTGTGACGAATGTTGAGGTGTCGGACGTCGGGCGCATCGAGCGGGAGAAAGGTGGACGCCAATGGGTTGTCGCCCATTGGCGATGACCCAGCCGGCTCGGAAAGACACGTGTCGGTGAACTCGAAACCCCATCCGCATACAACCTTCCGTTTCTTTCCCTCCGAGGCGGCATGCGCGCTGCGACCGATGTTGGAGTTGTCAAATTTCTTCTCCGGAAAGAGCGCGTGCAGCTCCCGTTCGGCATCGTGTTGCGACTCGAACAATATCCACGTGTCGTCGCCACCGTTCACCGGCCGGCCGCGGACAGCCGTCTTCGTGGAATTGGAACGCTCGGAGATCGGTTTCAAGTCCCTGTTGATGTTCTGCTCGCGTGGCGTCGCCGGACGGATCGCCGAGAGTCGGTTGTCGGACTTGCGGCTGGGAATCATGTGGTCGATGGTCATTCCCTCGGGAATGGGACCATTGAACGTCTCCCACACCAAGTCGTGCACAGGGACGAGTCCCCCCTTGTACCTGACGGTCGCGTATGCCTGCCCGGCAGTGGCAACGGGTGTGCGCAGGTGGCTCCACCCGTCGCCAGTTGAGTCCTTGGTCTGCACACGCCCGCGTGTCGTAATGCGCAAATTGGTCACGTCCGGCGCCAGCTTGATCTCCTCGATTGTCGTCGACGGCCCCGCGCCAAGCTTGTCCGCCGGCGGAGGGTTGGGTGGCGGCACTTTGAGGTTGGAGTCGTCGCCGATGCCCAGCATTTCCTGCGACTCAGCGGCCGGCAGGTACTCGACCAAGAGCGATATG
>TARA_B110000046_G_scaffold54018_1_pt1 | contig 9924 bp, 1 predicted proteins | sample TARA_B110000046 | Tara Oceans TARA_B110000046 (sample SAMEA4397157) | marine metagenome | biome: Polar Biome; feature: [DCM] deep chlorophyll maximum layer (ENVO:01000326); material: water (ENVO:00002006), including particulate matter (ENVO:01000060) such as... | depth 40 m | reverse complement strand
TGTGTCAATACTTTTTGCATAACTCTGAATCCTTTCTTCAATTGTCATTTTAACTGGCGATATCGCTTGTTGAATCTGTCATAGAGAAGCTCGTTGTCGGTCTCTAGTTTTTTCTTTCTCTCTAGCAACCTTGCAACGTAGTCTCCTGTCGCTGTATCAATTGCAGATTCAACAGCCCTAATTTCCTTTCGGTTCTTCTTTAGCTTTTTGTCGGTCGCTTTTCGGTTGGCGTTCAGTTGAGTGTAGTACTGGCGAGAACGATTCTTTGTTAGAGCTTCTTTACCCTGACTGTTCGCTGCGTCCCAACCATCCATCTCCTGACCCAGCTCCCTGCGATTATCGTAGTACTCGAACTGATCCTTGTATTCACTGGGGTTGTAATAAAAGCGACTCCATATTGGTATGTCAGTACCTTTTAATTCTTCACCTTTTGGAATCGCGGTCTTCTGAATAGTGTCTGCCACATCAGTACCAAACCGACCAAGACCTCCCAGAGTAAAATCAAAGATGTGCTGCAACCTATCGGGAGACATGTCGATAGCTCCGCTAACCTGTTCGGAGCCGCCAGTTAAAGAGTTGATAGCCTTAGCGAAACTCTTAAACCCTTCCATCGTCCCTCGCTTTGAGGCAGAGCTTGCTGGTTGGTCCGTATAAGGGGTGGGCATTACTATTGGTGAACCAAAGAAGTTTACGTTTCCTGCTTGCTCTATGAAGAACGCTCCAACGTCAGGCGTTAATGTAATCGCTGCTTGGAAAGCATTACCTAGACTATCTGTATCGTCTTTAACGGCATGAAAGCCTCTAGGAGAGAAGTGGTGAAGAGTGACATTAAGTGCCTCAACAGCGGCTTGCTCTGGCTCTTTGGCACCCATTAGCTGCTCACCAAGAAGGCGCCCCATGTTGTCAGCCCAACCCCATCCGTAAGGCAGGGGTACACCAAACGCAAAATCGCCACCCATAAATGTTGCTGAAGTCTGGAGCTGGTAGGAGTTGTAATCGTTGTATTTGGATTCACCGTCTTCATCTTCATCAGCGAACATGAAGTTCATTATCGTCCTACTGATACCGAAGGCGACTAGCCCGAAGAACAATCGTCTGGTTGCCGCAATTCCCAAGAGCTTCGCTTTGTCTCCTGGTGCAGCGGAGCCTACCAGGGCGTCTTTAAGGTTGACGTTCCCTTGTATCGCGGCATTAAAGAACAAGTAGAGTGAATCAATCTGGCTTGAGTACTCTCCCTTTCGGTTGAAGTTAGTTGTTAAGTCTTTCGCGAGAGTAGCGGCTTCCTGTCGAGCTATACCGGCTTTTCTTGCCTCCATATAAGTAGACAGGCGTATTGCGTTTTCTGATGATTGGTTGAACGCCTCTACCCAATCAGTCGCAGCATCAAAGTACTTTCCGAATTTGACTCTCGCGTCGATAGCCGAAGGTATATTCAAGTTACCTATCTTTATAGGCTGTGGACCCAGCTCCTTCTCAAAGTCTTTTCTAAGCTCCTCCAGATCCTTGATAGTTGCCAAACCCGTAGGCGCACCATCAGCAACATATTCGTCTATGTATTTGAATATCTCTTTTTGCTGTTCGCTGTTTGGTTCTTTATTTCGCTCATAGTCGTAGTACGCTTTGAACGAAGCTTTAAATCCTAAGAACACATTGGAGACTAAGTCCTTATCCTTAACCCTGCCACCGACTTTGTTTTGTTCAGCCAAGAGGAAAGCTAACCCTGTTTCGATATCCCTCATTGGGTTAACTAAACCCCAGCTAGGGTTGTAATTAATGATCATCTTTCTTCTGAAATTGTTAATCAATCTTCCGGTTTTCAACATTCCGTCCATTACTTCGTTTCCGCTATTCAATGTCATCGAATTAGCGTCATGTAGTTGGGCGTTTAAAACGGGGTCTCTAAACTCAATAAAGAAGGTCTGACCACCACGCTTAACTTGAACGAATCTTGGAAGGTTGGGGTACTCCAACATCTTGGCGTTTTGCATGTCTCTCAGAGGCATAGTCTCCCCTAACAGGTCTTCCTTAGACCCCTTGGGATACGGCGCTCTAAACTTATTGTTGTATACCGTCCAACCCGTCCTCTGGTCTGTTGAATCAAACCGCTCTACTAACTTTAGAAGGCGTTGGGCGACTACATTTTTTTCCGCTCGAATTATTTTTTCACCGGCATTCTTAAACGCCATTAGAAGGGGGTTCTCTGGTAGCGAGAGCCGACCTCTAGCCTTCATCGACTCTGGACCGGTGATGCTGAAACCTTTAGCCCCGCTTCCTCCAGGTACTATTGAATCTGCTGGCTCTCTAAACCCTCTAAGAGGAACATAGAACTCATAGGTTTCCTCCCAATCCCTTTTGGACTCTTCGTCCAACAGACCCTTATCGACCATGTTCTGTCGCATGTCATCGAGCATCTTGTAGACTTGTGTCGCTATCTCTTCGAACTGGCTTGCAGTACCCGCTTCTTCTGCTGCGCTTAGAAGTTCCGCTGCCTCGGTATTTGATACACCGGATCCGTTATCTTGAAACCTTAACGGCGCCTCCTCAAGGATCTCTAACTTGCCTTCAAGAGTTGTTGTGGTTGCTTCGGATTCCGACTCTTCAATCGCTTTCTGAAGAGCTGCAATTGCAACCTCTCTTTTTTCCAGCTCTTGCTTTTTCATCTCAGCGTTACGCTCTGGAGCGTGTTTGGCTAAGAGATAAGCTCCAATTTGATCCGCGCTCAAACCATACTCTTTGGCTAAATCGGCAAGAGGTGTAATGTACTCTTCGCCAAAATCTTCCAACATCTTTTGAAGCTTGGAGTGCATCAGATTTTCTTGCGCTCTGAATGACTCTTCAGCACCCAGCTTATCTTTACCAAGAGTTGCCGCCATCGAATTCTCTACGGTCTCCCATCTTTCAAACTTATCCTGTGCGGCAGCTATAAGCTTTCTAGGGAAATACTTGGTTAGCCAGGTTGATGTCTGTCTTTCGGCTAAAACCTCATCGTTGAGATTGAAAGCAATTCCTGGCGTGTGCCTACCTTCAAGCTTCATGTAAAGAAAATCGTCAACTTCGGGCAGGTTAGCCTTGTTGACGTTCTTTGCGATAACAAAGTTGCCGACTTGAATTACATCTTCAAAGGTTACAACTGGGTACTGGTCATCAAGCCTATAGAAGTGGCTGTGCTTTCTAGGGTTCATAGATACCTGAGTCCACTCTGGATCATCTATGGCGTCTAAGAATGCCGCGAGGTTCTCTTCGTCAGTCGCTGGAACATAACCACCTTCTATCGTTGCAAATGTGGTCTTACTTTTTTTACCGGTGCCGACTCCAGCCGCTGCCTTTTGATTAACCCCAAAAACACCATTGGTCATCCTCAAGGTCTTGGTGTAACCCAGCCTTGTTCCAGCCGCTCCAGCGTTAGGGTTTACTCTGGGTTCATGGATAGTGACAACACTGGTTTTTTCGTCTTCGGATAGCTGATTGCTATCGGGGTTGTTTGCCGGTATGTCTAGACGCCCAGCAACCCTTTGACCAGGAGAAAGGTCAGCCGCATTGAAGAAGGTTTCTTTGCTAGGCTTTCCTGTTTTTTCTCTGCTTGTCTTTCTTAATGCGTTTATAGATTTCGCATCAGACGGGAGGGTGATTATTTTTTCAGCTTGCTCTCTGGTCAGAGACTGAACGAATCTGCCTTTCTGGGCTTGTATTTCGTTTAATTCTTGCGCGGTGATTTGGCGATCTATACGGGCTTGGACCGCGTTTTGTAGATCCGGCTCTGGTGCTTGGGACGGTCTTTTTAGTTCTTGTCCGGCGCCATCGGTCGTGTCACTTTGAACAGTTTCTTCAACAGCATATTCCCCTTCATTCGCTTTTCTTTCTGCGTAAGAGTAGAGGAGCGTGTCGAGGTTTTCTCTGTTGACGCCATCGGCTTCGTACCAGGGGAATCCTTTGTCATATTCACTCACCTTGAATTTCTTAGGGATAATACCATGCTTTGGTTTTTTTATTTCGTTAACGAACTCCGTAAACCCTTCTCTGTCAAGACGGTAAACTTCGCCTTTAGAATCTGAGTACAAGAAGTACTGTTTGTTACTAGCATCTCTGGCGTAGATAGCGCCATACCGGTACATGTTCTGCTTGCCTTCTGGAGCGCCAAGGAAAGCGTAGGGATTAATTTCTCCTTTAACATCTGCCACCAAGCCTTTCATTGTTGGATGTGCAACAACTTGACCGGAGTTAAGAACCCAGCTTTCCCAATGGTATCTGCCCACAGAGCCTTCCGATCCTCTGCCAAGCCTTTGGTATAGCTCTCCAACTTTCTGGGACAGCGCAGCCTCTAATGCTTCGTACCTGGCTAAACCATGAAGACCGTTAAAGTTGTCAGCGATGTCATCATAGATAAGTTTCCCGTATCGACCAGCGTCCCACATAGTGTTCAACTGAATACGGTCAAGGATGACAACGTCTTCTCGTCCAGCCATAAGCAAGAGAAAGGAGAACACCTTGTTGTCTATCCCTATGTTCTCAGCCATGCCTTGGAACTGCCTTCTGACCTCTACTGAAGATATGGATCTATCCGCTATCAGGTCGTGCAGTTTCTGCAAATTAGTAACACCGTCATCATCTTTTACGGACATCTTTTGCAAGAAATTTCCAAAGTCATTTGCATTACTTGTTCCAGCTCTACCAAATGATCCTTTCTCGATCATCTTAGGAACAAGTTTTTTCCACTCTGCAACGTCTTGATTTGTGAACTCACCGGACAAAGATCGGTCAACAAAATCTTCAAACGGATTTCTGTTGGCTCCAGTAGGGGTTGTCATCATGTCAACAAACCCCGCTTCTTGGGCGCTGGCAGTCAACATGCGAGACATCATGCCCCATAGCATTAACTTTGCGGTTACGTCCGGTTGAACCTCTCCTTTTTCGTAGGCTTTACCTAGCTCTTGCGCGGTCTTTAAGCCTTCTCTTGCTGCGGATATTTGTTCTTGCGATAACTTACCGTGAACCTCTACCCACTCATCCATATTGTTATAAAGGTTAATCAACCCGTGAGGAGGGCGTAACGTTTCATTGTTACCGGTAAGGTCTCTCTCGAATTTAAGCCAGCTTGCAGGAGTATCTAAAGCGTTGGGGTGTCTGTCACTAAGCTCTGCTAAAGCAGGGAGTTGTTTAGCAGCGTTTCGAGGATGTATTACTTTGGTTATTGCCGGTTTGCCGCTGACCTTACCTTTAGACTTCTGGTAAAGGTACTGCTTGGCAGCAACGATTTCTTGGAAATCAGGCTCTTGAGAGTAGCTCAGTTCCTCTGCGTCAAACACCCAATCGGATTCTGTAACAAAGCTACCTAATCCGTCTTCCCCGAATAAATAGTTGAACTGGCTTTCGTTGTACTTCTTATACTTTTTGCGAAGCTGATCTTGGCTGACACTCTTACCTTTAGCGAACTCGTTTTCTATGAATTCCGCTATAACTGAAAAGCCATTATCATTAATAAAGGGTTGTTCTTCCGGTTGTAACCGGTCGCCGTTCTCCTCGTTTACAATTCTCTCTCGGTTTTGTTTAAGCTGATCTATAACGTCTGACTTACTGTCAGTAGGGATGAAGCCTTGAATTTCGTTTCTTGGGTCCGAGTATTCTTTGGTCTCGAAATCTTCAAATAAAACGTAGCGATCCCCGTCAGGGAAGACAACCTCAACGTCTCCGTCCGTTTCCCAGAGTTCGCCTCTTTTGATTTTGTTCTTTCCACCAACCGGTTCTAGATTTGGGTCGGTGATTTCAATAACGGTCTGAGTCGGGCTAACAGAGCCGTCTTCTTTGGTATCTGCTATCTGTTGCTCTAACTCTCTCTTTCGTGCTTCAGCATTTGCCTCAGTTTCATCGTCTGCCAGACCTTCATTAGCGCGAGAAGTGTTAGGTCCATCAACGCGACTATCATTGGGCGGTATCTCATCAAGCCCTTGTTGGTTCTCGAACTGTTCTTTTACTGATAAAGTTCGTCCATCACCGTCCCCGTCTTGGTTGTCGCCCTGTCTCTCCACTCCGGTATCGGTTCCCCCTTGTCCACCGCCTTCTTCGCTATCGCGTCCAGGTTCTCCGGTGTCAGATGCTTCATCGCCTCTATCGACGGTAGGTGGTTGAACGTCTCCTTGTACTTCTGCACGTTCTCCGTCAGCGGCGTCCTTGCTTTGAGTGTTACTTGCATTTCTTCTCTCCGTTAAAGACCTTGAATCTGCATGAATATCTTGCATCATCTTATAGGTTTGAGGCGCGAATTTCTTGAGCAGCTTCGGGTTGTTCGTGAATACGGCGCCAGCTTGCGCGAACAATTCTATCCGCATCATTTTCGCCCCAGCCTCTAAATTACCACCTACTTGGTTCTCTAGGTAATTGGCGAGAGTGTCGAAAGGGTACTTAAAAACCTTCCCAAGATCATTGTCAGCGGCATAGGCGCCATACATCTCGCCTGTAAGAGAGTCTAGGTCCATCCTTATCTCGCCATCAACCCTAGTTAGCTCAACCCGCATGCCAAGCATTTCAGTGCTAAATTGTTTAGCTGCGTCAAGAGCGTGGTACAGTTCGTGGGTTACCGCAAACAGGAGCTGTTTTTTAGCCACAGGGTTGGTCGCTGCTTCTCGGATAAAAGCCTTGTTAACAACGACTGTGTTGGTGCTGTTGCTGTAAGCCGCCGGTACATAAGTCGGGTTGCCTTCAGCCGGAAGTCCGTCAAAGCCATAGAATCCGCTCACAGAATCCAGTGCCGCTCTTGGAAGTCCTCTGCGGATAGATTCAACTAGCACTGATGTGAAAGTTTTTAATTCGGGAGAGTTCTCCACATCGGTGGCGCCAAATGACTCTACAATACTTAGTAAGTCATCATCGCTTTGCTTGCCTCCAACAGTGTCTTTGGGTGCTGTCGATCCGACTCCAGAGAGTTTTTGTACTAACGCTCCAAATGTCGGCATTCCTTGCTGAGTAATACTGTCATCGCCGTTTGGCTGTGGTGTCGGTCCTGCCGTCTGGTTGTTTATATCAGCCACTTGCTGATCAATAGGGGCGTCTGTTGGGTCGAAATCACCAGCAACAGGTAAGGTCGAGGCGAGGTCTCCAGGGCTTTGATTAACGATCCCAGACGCAGCTACATCTAACCCATCCGTAGGTTCGTTGAATCTTGCCAGCTCTTTTTCTAGTCCGGTAAGATCGGCGAATCGGTCTTCTACCACAGGGCTGCTTGCTTGCTCTTGGGGAGCGTCCTGTTGAACTAGCTCGTAAGTAGCAACATCTCCTGTTCGGTCAACAATAATTCTGCCTTCCTCTTCCAGAACCTCTAAAATTTCTAGCTGCTCTCCTCTATCTATACCGTTAGCTTCCGCTAAGTTTTCTAAGGATTTTTCTCCTGTTACGAACGGCATATTCTCTACCGTGTTCTGAAGCTTAATTTCCATAGCTTCCGGCAGAGGTTCTCTCCCTTGGTTATTCTGTGCTTCTTCGTAAGCTTCAGATGCCCTTTGCCTTTGCTCTAATATTATCCGCTCCCTCTCTCTCTCCTGCTCTACGCTGAAAGTTGGGGTTTCTGCATCAGTAGGTGGAGTTGTGGGAGGAACATTTCCGTCATCGTTTTCTTCCGCAATCAAGGGGTTTTCGCGAAGTACATTAGGACCGGCAGCGGCACCTGTAATGCCTCCCATGAAAGTCCCGCCGACAGCTCCTGCTGCCATTGCATGGATATAGGAAGAGATAGCATCTTCGCCAAACATGTATCCCTCAAACTTTTCCTGGTCCTCTTCTGAGAGATTTTTGGACGCCCACTTAACGCCTAGACGAGACAGCCCCTCTTGGGCTACTTCTGTAACGCCTTCCAGTACTCCTGATTTAAGAGCCTCTGAACCCACTGCTTGAAGTCTTGTTTCTGGGGTAATAACACGGTCAAACATTTTCCTAATTGTGCTGCGCTCATTCAGAGCTTCCTCTGCTAGGTCGTTTCTGATTGCGTCCAAAGATTCGTCAGGAAACATTTTTCTAAATGCCCTAAACGGAACACCGATAAGGTCCATCGCACCCATAGCGATGCCAGCACTAAAAGCTGTCGCAGGGTCTTCTAGTCCTGTTTCTTCAACAATGCGACCGAAGCTTTCACCGACTCCAGCTCCTGCGCTAAAGGCAGCACCTCCCGTTACAGTGCCTATCTTGCTGTATTTTTTAGCAACAAGACCAACGTAACGCTTTTGAGACTCTCTCAGAACCTGATTCTCGGCTACGCCTTGAGCAGCGTCTTGCATCCTGTCTTTCATGGAGTTCTTTACAGCGGCAGTGGTTGCTAATTTTGCAGCGCCCCCTGCAACAGCTCCTCCAAATCCCCCTGTTCCGATCATCCCAACCATGCTGGGAACCAGGTTACCCGCAGTAAAAGACAGCCAATCAGTAAAGTCGGTGAACTGGTCAGTCCACCCGTCTTCTCCCCACTCATCTTCAAAGGCTGTTCTTGGTGCGTACTGGGAAGCTTCATCCATTTGCTGACGGTAATAATCTAAGCCGTCATCGACCCATTCTCTATTACCTACAGCGGAACCGACCGCCGCTTTTAGTCCACCAGCGAGAGCTTGCGTCTGATCAACGCCAGACTTGATGCCTTTAACAAACTCGAAACTGTCATCCTCTTCCTCTTCGGGGAGAGTGAAGTCTCTGGGTTCTCCTCCGGTTCTTTCGTCAAGCCTTTTGTAAAAAGGATCTGTCTCATAAAGGTTTTTTTCGTTAATGTTTCCTGCTGTGATAAACGCCATTGTTATTTAGGCTCCGCGATTAGACGTTGGTCTATCAGGTAAGCGCGTAACTTTTCTGAATCTTCAACATGTCCATCCTTGCCAGCAAGTGCGTTGATGCTTAACTTTTGCTTTAGACTTATGACTTTTCCTTCATCCACTAGTGATTGTATTGGAACATCCACAGACCTTTGTCCCGACCTACCTCGAGCGTTCCCCACATTTACTGATCGATTCACGGTCATAGTAGGGAACTTCTTTTCTACAGACTCGTAAAATGCCTTCGCCTCTTTGGCTTCATTTGCTTTTGGTGGTCCGTACAAAAAGTTTTGCGTTACCTTCTGTCTAATCTCTTGTCTGGTTGCCGTAACGCCTCCTACCTTAAAACCATACGACTTTAGGTCTTTTGGCATTTCGGAGTCAGTTTCTACTTTCGCAAGATCAGAAAAAATCTTGTTTACTTCTGAGGTAACCGCCGATTCGAATTTCGCTACACTTCCCCACTTTTGGGCTTTTTGATGTTCTTCGATGGCAGTTCTGATTAAAGGGTTTTCGGTCATATACTGCTGAAGCTGTGCATAGCCAGCGAAGCCTTTCATGCCTTCAGCTACCCCCAGCTCTTGCGGGGCTGATTCGCCAGGTGAACCGCCTTTAGTTGTACTGGCTGGATAATATAAAATCTCACCATCTGGTGAGACAACTTTTACCCACGACTGCGCTCTTAGTTTTTGGTCTGCGCCTGTTCTTAAATCCGATACTCCGGTGGATACAATTTTGTAACCTTTGTTCTGGATTTCTTTAGGAGCGTTTACAAAAGTATTGTCAACAGTTTGACCAACGATTCTTGATCTTTCTTTATTTAGTAGCACATCAAAAACCGCCAAACTTTCTGGGCTAACCTCTTTAAGTTCTTCTCCATTTGCAAGGGTCTCCATGTCTGCTCGTAGAGCTTCCATGTTTGTTCCAGTTTCTGGATTAACCAAATTTAAATGACTAAGGTTTCCTCTCTTGTCGTTAAGATCATCACCGCTTGCCTCAAGAAGTGCTTGCATACCAGCGAAATCTCCTGCATCTCCAAGCTCACGCAAGTTTGAAAAAATACCTCCGACTCTTAGGTTAAGCGCATCTGTCTCTGCTCTTTCGGTTTCTAGTCGTTGGGCTGCTAATACTCCTGCGTTTATCT
>TARA_B110000046_G_scaffold46613_1_pt1 | contig 9945 bp, 7 predicted proteins | sample TARA_B110000046 | Tara Oceans TARA_B110000046 (sample SAMEA4397157) | marine metagenome | biome: Polar Biome; feature: [DCM] deep chlorophyll maximum layer (ENVO:01000326); material: water (ENVO:00002006), including particulate matter (ENVO:01000060) such as... | depth 40 m | reverse complement strand
TAATATAGTTTTCTAATTAATTGAGCGATTAAAATTTCGCATTTATAATGATCACACCTGCAGCAGCTTCAAAGGAACAGGTATGCTATTTGGCTAGGGCTAATTAATGAAAATAGCTTCAGTTACATTAATCGTTTTTTCTATCATTCTATTAATATTGGCTCGAGCCATGTCCTAAATATCTACCTTTGAAGGAATTATAGGGATGATGAAATTTTCTTTTAAACAACTAATAATAATAATTTTACATCTCATCTAGATACAAAAAAGCAAGCGGAATTATTCCACTTGCTTTTTTAAATTATATTTCTATTTATTTAAAAATAATAAACTAATATAATGGTGAATTTTCCTTAACCAAACATACCCCCTAGCTGGTCCACAGCAGCCTGCAACCCACTTGCATCACTACCTCCAGCACTGGCATAAAACGATTGACCACCTCCGCCACCTTTGATGTTCTTTGCTAGCTCGCTAACCATGTTGCCTGCGTGTAGACCTTTTTCTGTGAGCGCCCTACTTACCGATAGTTGTAGTTGTGGCTTCTCTCCATCAATACCAAATAGGATGACACAATCGCCTACAATTTGCTCGATACTCCCAGCTAGTGATTTAGCAGATTTACTATCGAGTCCTTTGAGAATGGTACGTATTACTTTTACACCATTAATATCTTCTGCTGCCTTGATCAAATCTTCTTTCATGTTTCCAGCCTGGGCAGCCATTAGTTTCTCAATCTCTTTTTTCAACACTTTATTCTCTTCTTGTAGATCTTGTATTCCCCCAGTCAAATCTTTAGGATTCTTAAGTAATCCTTTCACTTCTGTGAGTTGATCGATTGCGTCTGATACAAATTTCTCTGCAGCTTCTGCTGTAATCGCTTCGATACGCCTTACCCCTGCCGCGATGGCGCTTTCGGATGTAATCTTCATCAATCCTATCTGTCCAGTAGTATCTACGTGACAGCCTCCACAAAGCTCCCTGCTAAAGTCTTCGTCGAATGTGATCATACGTACAAACTCTCCGTATTTCTCACCGAAGAGCATCATTGCTCCTGCTTCCTTAGCATCTTGTACCGATATATTTCTATTTTCAATAAGAGATATATTTTCTCTAATTTTTGAATTTACTAATTGCTCTACCTCTTTGAGTTGCTCCGTTGATACTTTCTCAAAATGCGAGAAATCAAATCTGAGATATTCATCTTTTACTAACGATCCTTTTTGTTGAACATGTGTACCCAAAACTTGTCTTAGTGCTGCATGCAATAGGTGCGTCGCAGAGTGGTTATTTTCGGTCAGTACTCTTCTTGTGGCATTTATTTTAGCATCTACTAATGTAGACGCATCTGTAGGTAATTCGTTTACAAAGTGAATGATGAGGTCATTCTCTTTTTTCGTATCATAGACTATTATCTTTTGGTCTCCTACAATAATTTCTCCCTTATCACCTACTTGTCCTCCTCCCTCTGCGTAGAAAGGTGTTTTGTCGAGGACCACTTGATAGACAGGCTTACCTTTTTCTTTTAGCGTTCTGTATTTATTAATCTTCGCGTTTTTTACCTCTTGCTCATCATATCCATAAAATTTTACTTCTTCGGTATCGTGCACTGGAACCCAATCTCCAGTCTCTCTTTTACCATCATCACGACCTCTTACTCTTTGCTCTTCTAGTGCTACTTCAAATCCTATATCATCTATTTGCCATCCATGCTCTTCTGCAATCATACGAGTTAAATCGATTGGAAATCCGTAAGTATCATACAATTCAAATGCTTGCTTTCCAGTCATTTGATTATTCTCTACATCAAGATTTTCGATACGACGAAGTCCTCCAGCTAATGTTCTTAGAAATGATTTTTCCTCTTCCAACACTACTTTCTCTACGAATCCTCTTTGTGCTTCTAACTCAGGGAATACATCCTTGAATTGTTCTGCGAGCATCGGCACTAACTTATGGAGAAACGGCTCATTCATATTTAGGAAAGAGTAGTAATATCTTACTGCTCTACGTAGAATACGACGAATAACATATCCAGCTCCAGTATTACTTGGAAGTTGGCCATCTGCAATGGTGAATGATACTGCTCTGACATGATCCACAATTACTCTCATCGCTATGTCTGTCTTTTCATCTTCAGCATACTTATTAGTATATGCAATACCTGACTCTTTTTCTATATATTGAATCATCGGTAAGAAGATATCCGTCTCATAGTTAGACTTCTTAGCTTGCATAGCTAGACACAATCTTTCGAAACCCATTCCTGTATCAATATGTTTTGCGGGTAAATTTTCCAGTGACCTATCCGAATTTCTATTGAATTGAATAAAAACTAGATTCCATATTTCGATCACCATTGGATCATCTATGTTTACTAGATCTCTTCCTGGCACTTTAGCTCTTTCTTCATCTGATCTAAGATCAACATGTAGCTCTGAACAAGGTCCACAAGGTCCAGTTTCACCCATTTCCCAGAAGTTATCTTCCTTTCCACAATATAAAATTCTATCTTCTGGTAGGAATTGTCTCCACAATTCTGCAGACTCTTCATCACGTCCAAGTCCTTCATTATCATCTCCACCGAAGACAGTAGCATAAATACGAGTAGAATCCAACTTGTACACCTCAGTGAGTAATTCCCAAGCCCAAGAAATCGCCTCAGTCTTGAAATAATCACCAAAAGACCAATTTCCTAGCATTTCGAACATAGTATGATGATAAGAATCGCGACCTACTTCTTCCAAATCATTATGTTTCCCTGAGACCCTTAGACACTTTTGTGTATCGGCTACACGTTTTATTTCAGCATCTTTGTTGCCCAAAAAGTAATCTTTAAATTGATTCATACCCGCATTGGTAAACATCAAAGTAGGGTCATTCTTGACTACGATAGGGGCAGAAGGCACAATCTTGTGTCCTTTACCTTTGAAGAAGTCAAAAAATGTTTGACGAATTTGATTGGATGTCATATTACTACTCATGCTGCTTATAATGCTTTAGGAGTGGTATAACACTCCATTCTTTTATTAATGTCACATATAACTAAAACTAATATGTTCTATAATTTTTTGATAACTTGATAAAGGTCAATAATTTAGAGATATAGCATATTTATATATGATAAGTATATTTTTAATTTTACAATGTTTTGGAAAATCGGATGTCAAGGGTTACATTTGATCAAAGTTATAAATCGAACACAAGGATTTTCTATTAATACAAAAGTAGCTAAATATTAAATAATAATTAAGCCTGACACCAATTACAATAGAGGAATTATCGCTGTTTATTCCCCAGAATTGAGACTATAAACACTCACATTAATTCTCTTTAAAAACGATAATCAATTCTTCAAATTGCATAGGTAACTCTAGGTTTTTATCATCAGTTATTACCTTTAGATAGGAAACAATGAGAAAGGAAAAATACGTCTATAATCAACAGACACTTCAGTTTGAAAAGCTGAGGCTTACATTAAGGGAAAAATTTTTTCGCTTTGCAGGAATTTGCTGTTCAATCATTTTCGTATCAGTAGGCGTGTTCTCATTGGGATATAAATATCTTCCAACTCCTATGGAGAAAGCTCTAGATAGAGAGCTCACTGAGATGGAGTATCATTACTCTAATCTTACCTCTGACTTTCAGGATATCGCAGCCGATGTAGAAAGACTTCAGCAGAAAGACAAAGATGTACACCGAATGATCTTCGGAATGGAGCCTATCGATGATGCGATATGGAATGGTGGTATCGGAGGTAGTAAAAGATACAATCACCTAGAAGATTTTGAAAAAACTGGAGAGATGATAACTGAATCTCTTTCAAATGTCGAAAAGCTTAAAAGAAAAATAAGTATCCAGAGCAATTCTCTTGATTCGCTGTTTATGCTCGCGAAGTCAAAAGAAGAGAGATTGGCTTCAATTCCTTCTATAAAGCCTATCCAAGAAAATAAACTCAAACGAAAAGTAAAACACTTATCTGGTTATGGAATCAGACTTCACCCTGTACACAAAGTAAAGAAATTCCATAAAGGAATTGACTTTACCGCTCCAAAGGGAACTGCAATCCAATCTACTGGTAATGGTAAAGTTATCAGAGTAGAGAAAAGAAGAAGTGGGTACGGCACTAATGTGATTATAGATCATGGCTATGGCTTCACATCTTTATACGCCCACATGAAGACAGTAAATGTTAAGAAAGGACAGAGAGTATCTAAAGGTCAAAAGATAGGAACCGTAGGATCTACTGGTACTTCAACAGCGCCCCACCTTCATTACGAAGTACGTATTAATGGTAAGGCTGTCAATCCAATAGATTACTGTCTAGATGGCCTATCTCCAGAAGAATATAAAGAACTAATAGAAAAAGCAACTGTAGAGAATCAGTCATTTGACTAATCTTCAATAAGAATAAATAGTATTAACGATACTACCAACATGAATAATTAAGAACCTTTACAATAATGCGAGAGCATTTCTGATACTCTGCAATTATTTTATAAAAGATTTTTTTATCTGTCCAATCTAGTTAAGTTAAAAAGATACTGCTTTCACGCTAATTATTGAAATTATAAAGGCTCTATTGGCATTCATGTTAATTACTTAATCCATAGACCCAATATTTTATTTTACCTTCTCTAATCTCAATACTGCCAAAAATGCCATTAATCCCATCCCTATCTCCAATGCATCTTCGTCTATATCAAAATTAGGTGTATGAACTGGAGAGGTAATTCCTTTCGCTGAATTACCCGTACCTAATCTGTAAAAGCAAGCATCACTCATTTGAGAGAAATATGAGAAGTCTTCAGCTGTCAATCTAATCGGAAGTTCGACTACGTTTTCTTCACCGAGATAATCGATCATAACTTGGTTTACAAAATCTGTCTCTGCGGCATGATTGATCAAACATGGATATCCTATTTGTATATCTACATCGCAGGATCCACCCATGGACTGAGCAGTATGTTGAGCTATCTTTTTTATATGTTCATGCGCTTGGTAACGCCACTCTTCATTCATTGTTCGAAATGTACCTTCTATACGCACTATATCTGGAATCACATTAGTCGCCCCACCAACACTGTTGATCTTTCCAAATGACAGTACCGATGGTATATTAGGGTTACAATGTCTAGACACGACAGCTTGTAAGGCCTCTAGTATACGCGCTGAAAGTAAAACGGTGTCTATACAATTATGTGGAAGCGCTCCGTGACCTCCAAGACCGGTGACTTTAAGATATATCTCATCCGCAGACGCCATATACATCCCTGATCTATATCCTACCTTACCCACCTCTAGAGGAGGATATACATGTTGACCGTAAATTGATATGGGCTTAGGATCTGACAATACTCCTTCTTTGATCATAATTGAAGCCCCGCCTGGCAATTTCTCTTCCCCAGGTTGGAATATTAATCTTACTGTGCCTTTGATATCATCTTTCAATTCCCATAAGATCTTAGCTACACCCATGAGACTAGCAGTATGCACATCGTGACCACAAGCATGCATCTTTCCCTCATTGGTAGACTTGTAGGCCACATCGTTGGCTTCTTGTATAGGAAGTGCATCTATATCCCCTCGAAGAGCGATAGTGGGGCCTCCTTGCCCTCCTTCTATAGTTGCTACTACACCGTGTTCAACCCAACCAGTTGTATGGGGTATTCCTAAATCTGATAGATATTTAGCAATATACTTACCTGTGTTTTCCTCTTCGAATGAGAGTTCAGGGTACATATGTAAATGCCTACGATGTTTGATGATCTCAGTTTTATATTCTGCCGCTAAAACTTTTATTTCTTGAAGGATATCCATGAAGTCTTATTTTTAATAGTAAGATTTAGAGAGAATATAATAAACATTACTATATCTGATTTTTACCTTTACTCTGCTTTATATTATAGAATGACAAATGTACGAAATACATTCCCTTGGAATCGAACGCTAACCTATCTTGTCTCAACTGTGGTGCAAGCATGTCTTATAATGCAAGGTATTGTGAAGGACGCGAGCAAAAAAGATCAACTCTCGCCTTAATAATATTGATCTATTTAAGGATTTTATTACACACATATCCAATTTAGATGGTCGTCTGTTTAAAAGTATCAGACACTTATGAAAGCCTGTATATCTAGCCAAAGAATATATTGCAAGAAGAAGAAAAACCTATGTAAACCCAATAAGGTTCATCTTGGTCATGTTGGTTCTACTATTCTTTCTGCTCAACCGTAAAATAAATAGTTTAGTATTTGACAAAGGAACTATTGATGGAATCTCTATAGTCCATCAAAAGAAATTCGCTGCAAACTATGACTCTACCCTATGTCTTTTAATACGTAATTTAAGTGGAGACCAAGAACTTAAATTGCAGCATGAAATATTTGGTGACGTGAGAGAAAATTCTACTAAATTTTTTGTTAACAACAAATTTATTTTCCGGAAAATAAAAGGATATGATCTCACAAGAGTATAATCCATATTCTATGGATTCAGATAGTATTTTTGATAAGTAGTATCTTATTAAATGGTAATATTAATTATTCATTAAGTAACTCATCAAAATAGATTAAGATAGAAATAGAGGTGGTACATATTTTATAAGTAAATTGATCTAGAGAGTGATCTTATTCATATTTTTAAAATGACATTCTAATACCTAATATGTAATCGATTAAGATTTCGTAGAAGTAATACTTGATCGTCCCACACTTCATAATATCGAGCATAATCTTGATTAGTATTGCGCTGTTGCTCATTGGTAAGTGGCAATTTTATATTACTATCTAAAGAAATTACGGCTGGCGTAATTTCTGGCATATTTTCATGAGTGCCTTTGCAAGGAATATAGGATACCCAAGTCATTTTACCTATGAGTACTTGCCAAGTATGAGATATACTTTTCCAGCGAAATCTATTGAGAATTAAGATCAATGGAGACAGCAGTAATATTAATAAACTACTCCAAATATCAAATACTCTTTTTTGTCTTTTGCTATAAGGTTGATCTAATCGATACTGTAGATCTGCGGAATAGTATTCTCCACTATGATTTTTACTATTGCTTCCAATCACACCTATGTATTGATCGCCTCCTATTTTGTATTGATATCTATCTCCTAACGCATTCATAAATGACATGATATCATGATAATTCATATCCTTAGAGCTAAATACAATTTCATCAACCTCATATTCCTGAGCGATTTGAACTAGGTTATCTATCGAACCCACAGTCTTTTCAGATTGCAATTTTTCATCTATCGATACATTGCCTATGAGCTGCAAATTACCGCTAGACTTTAAAATCATCTCCTTGATATACGCTGTACTTAATTCCGATGCTGCGATAAGTACATTGAGTTTTGGATTACGACTTAAAGTCCATTTACGACGAATAGATCTATTCCATAATAAGGTAGTAATCCAGCAGATAATTAAAGTTGCAGCAGCGCCCATCAGAAGTACTGCTCTACTACTCCGATACGCCAATGGCAACAGAGCATATATTACTAATATCAATATAGTCCCTATACTAACACCTCGCAATAATGACTTGGCATTACTCACTTTGGAATAATGACCGTAGATAGCTAAACAGAGTACCCATATCAGAGTATAGACAACCAGATTGGCATACATTGGAGTACCCGCGTAATATTCTACATCATTATAATAGTATCTACCCCACAGCCATTTCGCTACATGAAGATTCGCCAAAATTAACCCTGCATCTACAATTGGATATTTTAGCCGATCCCAAAGCCTCCGTACTAAGCTGATCCCTGCTATAAAATATATGGCCATAGAAAGCATTAATACAAAGAATGATGCGGTTCGACCATTATAATGTTTTTTGACATAGATAATCATAGCATTGTAGAATACCTTAACGTAGTTAACGCTAGATTTCTTTGTGCTTTCTCCTTTATAATGAATTATCTGTGTCTCTGGATAATACAATATCCTATAACCCGATTGCTTGATTCTATATGATAGGTCTATATCTTCTCCATACATAAAAAACTCTTCGTCTAGCAATCCTGAATTATCTAAAGCAGATCTTCGCATCAACATAAATGCACCACAGAGCACATCTATATCATGTGTTTTATTTTCATTGAGATAAGTAAGATTATATCCTCCCAAAATCTTACTACTAGGGAACATTGATGACAAACCCAACAACTTCATCAAACTATTCCATGGTGTTGGAAAGCTACGCTTGCTCTCTGGCAGGAAAGTACCTGTGCCATCTATCATTTTGACACCTAATGCACCTATATCTGATTCTGCTTTCATCCTGGCGACAGACATAGCAAGAGTATATTCTTCTAGAACAGTATCAGGATTGAGCAGCAATACAAACTCTCCTTTACTTATTCCTATCCCTTGATTATTAGCTTTAGAGAAACCTGGGTTATTTTTATTGGCAATGATTGTAGTCTGTGGAAAATGATCTCGGATCGCTTCTACACTTCCATCTGAAGAATTATTATCTACAACAACCACTTCTATCGACAATCCATCTAATTGAGACTGATATATAGAATGCAGCGTCTGCAGCACAAACTGCCGAACATTATAATTTACTATGATGACGCTGAGACCTATCATATTTACTGTCCTACACTATATGGTAATCGTGATCTGATACTACGTCCCAGAGTAACTTCATCTGCATATTCTAACTCTCCACCGAACGCCACACCTCTAGCGATCGTAGTCACCTTAAGTATATCTAAATCTATAAGTTTAGTAATGTAATAAATCGTGGTTTCTCCCTCTATCGTAGGACTAAGTGCCATAATGAGTTCATCTATCTCTTGCTCTTTAACTCGCTGCACTAATTGATCTATATTAAGCTGATCTGGACCGATTCCATCCATCGGCGATATCACTCCGCCCAAAACATGATATAATCCACTAAATTCTTGAGTTTCCTCAATGGCAATTACATCTCTGATACTTTCTACAATACAGAGTACTTTCCTATTACGCACAGGATTAATACAGATCTCACATTCGTCTAGATCTGAGATATTATGACAATGCACACAATATTGGATTTGCTCCTTGAGTATACCTAGTACATTCGCAATCTTCTTGGCTTTGTTCGTCTCATCATCGATCAAATGCAGCGCAAGTCTGAGTGCAGATTTTTTACCTATACTAGGTAGGCTACTGAGGGTATTAACTGTATCTTGCAGGAGTTTGGAGGAAAGATTCAAATTTGTTTAAAGATTGGTGAAAACATTACTAATATATTTCAACGTAAAAATAGGCATTTTGCTTATGACATTAGAGCGGCTTTCTCTAATAAGTAACGAAGAATGAATTAACGAAAGTGTAAATATTACACATAGACCGCTAAAACAATGTCTCCAAAGAACTATTGACAATACATCATATTAAACTAATACCATTCACAATGGTTAGATTATTGCAACAAAAAGCTAGTGTATTAGCGCTGAAAAGTTAATTTTGGAATATGAATCATCCTTTAGAGGGCTTCGAAACAAAATTGAAATATAGAAACAACAATATAATATGGCTGAGATCATAAGAATGCCAAGACTAAGTGATACCATGGAAGAAGGTAACATTGTGTCATGGCTCGTAAAAGAAGGAGATAAAGTATCACCTGGAGATATACTAGCAGAAGTGGAGACCGACAAAGCTACCATGGAACTTGAAAGCTTCAATGAAGGTGTTCTCTTATATATAGGTGTGAAAGAAGGGCCCGTACCTGTAGATGGTATCATTGCCATTATCGGTAAAAAAGGATTTGATTATAAAAAAATGCTTGCAGAGGCAGAAAATGCACTTCCAGCGGCTGCAAAAGTAGAGGCGGCTCCTGCTCAAACTGAAGCACCAGCGACTCCCACACCAACGGCCAAAATTGCTCCTGCTCCAATAGAAGTTGTAGAGGCTAATTATAAT
>TARA_B110000046_G_scaffold18285_3_pt1 | contig 9946 bp, 10 predicted proteins | sample TARA_B110000046 | Tara Oceans TARA_B110000046 (sample SAMEA4397157) | marine metagenome | biome: Polar Biome; feature: [DCM] deep chlorophyll maximum layer (ENVO:01000326); material: water (ENVO:00002006), including particulate matter (ENVO:01000060) such as... | depth 40 m | reverse complement strand
AAAAAAACTACTTTTGCGCCTTACCAGCCTCGATTTCACGCCATTTCCTGACGTTAGCATTATGCTCTTTAAGGGTCTTGGCAAAGCTATGACCACCGGTTCCATCCGCAACAAAAAATAAGAAATTGGTATCATCAGGGTCCAACACAGCCTCAATACTGGCCCGGCCAGGGTTGGCAATAGGCGTAGGTGGTAGCCCATTAATGCGGTAGGTGTTCCAAGGCGTTTTACGGTCTAGCTCGCTGCGTCGCAATCCACGCCCCAAGGTTTTTTCACCCTTGGTAATTCCGTAAATTACCGTAGGGTCGGTCTGCAACCTAATACTGCGGTTCAAACGGTTGATAAAAACGCTCGCAACCTGCCGGCGTTCAGTTGGAAGCCCCGTTTCTTTCTCGACAATCGACGCCAAAATCAAGGCTTCGTCAGGCGATTTAAGTGGCAGGTCTTTCACCCGGTTTTTCCAAGCAGTTTTTAGGATTACATCCTGTGCTGCCTGCATTCTTTCGATCACGGCTTGACGGGTTTCACCCAAGCGAATTTCGTAACTATCCGGTGCAAGAGCACCCTCTTTGGGAACCGCAGCAAGATCGCCCGTCAGTTGGTCAATGGCCATTAAAACTTCTCGGACCTGCCAGCTGGTTACGCCTTCTGCCATCAACACACGAAACCGTGTATCGTTCAGGGCCTTGGCCCGCTCAAAAATTTCTGGAGCTGTTTCATCTGCTGGGTTGAACTCAGCTTTCTTGTCGAAACGATTTGTCTTTGGATCAAGCTCACGCACCTGAACTGAGGTGCGCGTCACACCAATCCGGTAAACGATCTCAGTACCGCACGTACTGGCGCCGCTGCGGGTGACGAGTTCGGCAATCTCGTCCATCGAAGCCGCAGCCGGGATCAAGAAACTACCGGCTTTCAGCTTTTCAGATTTCTCCTTATAGTCCGCACCTAGGCGAAAAATAGTGTCGTTATCGATAGCCCTGACAGATAATAAGTCGCGAGAAACACGCTTCATATCCGAACCTTTTTCGACCCTCAAACAAATCGCTTGATCAAGCGGTCCCGCAGTCGTGTATGTATTCTGCCCCCATAAGACCAACGCGCCTAACAAAAACAGCGCAACAATTAGAAAGCTAAGTCCGTTGGAGGCAACGCTGCGCCACATTAGCTAATCTGCCCAAACAGTAGGGAAGCATTGGTCCCACCAAAGCCAAAGGAATTCGAAAGCGCAACTGTTATATCCCGGTCTTGTTTGACCTGAGGCGCCAAGTAGATATCAGTCCCGACCGCTGGGGTTTCGAGGTTAATAGTCGGTGGAGCCACTTGATCGCGGATTGCCAGAATCGAGAAAATCGCCTCAATCGCACCAGCAGCGCCAAGAAGATGACCCGTACATGACTTGGTCGAAGACATTGTCGCTGATCCAGCTGCTTTTCCCAAAAGCCGTTCTACAGCCGCCAGTTCAATAACATCCGCCATTGTCGAAGTGCCATGTGCATTAATGTAATCGACCGCGTCTGGTTGCAAACCTGCGTTATTCAAAGCCGCCCGCATCGAACGCTCGGCCCCTCTGCCATCCTCAGAGGGTGCCGTGATGTGATGCGCATCCCCAGACATCCCGTATCCGATAACTTCCGCGTAAATTTTCGCACCACGCGCCACAGCATGTTCGTATTCTTCCAGAACAACAACACCGCCGCCTTCGCCCATCACAAAACCATCGCGATCGGTATCATAAGGCCGCGAGGCCTTTGCAGGATCATCAGCTCTTTTGGTCGACAAAGCTTTGCAGGCATTGAAACCTGCAATACCAATTTCACAAATCGCGGCTTCAGCCCCGCCAGCAATCATCACATCAGCTTCGCCCAACTTGATGATTCGAGACGCATCCCCGATGGCATGCGCACCAGTTGAACAGGCTGTGACCACCGAGTGATTTGGCCCTTTGAATCCGTACCGAATGCTGACCTGACCCGAGATCAGGTTGATCAATGCGCCGGGAATAAAGAATGGCGACACGCGCCGCGGACCGCGATCCCTGAGCAAAAGCGCCGTCTCTGCAATCGATTGCAAGCCGCCGATTCCGGACCCGATCATAACACCTGTGCGTTCCTGCGCCTGTTCGTCCTCCGGCATCCATCCGGAATCCATAACGGCTTGTTGGGCCGCCGCAATACCATACAAAATAAAATCATCCACCTTGCGGCGTTCTTTGGCAGGCATCCAGTCATCAGGATTGAAAGTTCCGTCTGACCCGTCACCATAAGGCACCTCACAGGCGTAATTCGTCGCAAGCCCACTGGCATCAAAACGACTGATCGTGGCTGCGCCCGAGGTTCCATTCAACAGGCGGCTCCAGCTCGCCTCAACTCCAGATGCAAGAGGCGTTACAAGCCCCAGTCCAGTTACAACGACGCGCCGCATATCACTGACCCTCTTTACTCGAATAGTTGAAATTTTCTTTTAACGCGGCTTGCCCCGACGGAGCAAGGCCTTGTCGCATCGCGTGGCATTTTTAAGCGAAAATGGCAGTAAAACGCAGCCTTCTTACAAAAAAACCTCCGCTTAACCGCGGAGGTTTAAGTTTTTTCGTTTTCAGGAAGTTAAACAGCTTCGTTGATAAAGTTAACTGCATCACTAAATGTCTGGATTGCTTCCGCTGCATCATCAGGAATTTCAATGCCGAACTCTTCTTCGAACGCCATAACCAATTCCACTGTATCCAAGCTATCTGCACCCAAATCATCAATGAACGATGCGTTATCTACAACTTTATCTTCTTCAACGCCGAGATGCTCTACAACGATTTTTCTAACGCGATCTGAAATGTCGCTCATCTTAAATTCCTCATTTTTATCGGAGCGTTTGCCCCTGTTTTCGCCCTTACCCGACTGGGATGGCTCTGGTTGCCCTATCGGGCCGCTCGCAAACCACATAATGCGGTTTTGACCGGTCTACTCATTGAGTTGCACGGTGAAACTGAGCCGCCTATAGCACATGATCTGCTATAGGCAAACGTTTTCCATGGTCATTCAAATCCAGACCACTCTCCCTTAAGCAATAATTCTTGCCACACCGTCGAGGCGATCATGTCTCAAGCTCTCGATCAGCATAAACCTGCTTAGGAAACCCTGTAAATCCTTCTTGGTTCGTAGAGTTTGGTTAAGGCTCACACTTGCGCGGTCCCATCAAAGCATCGCCATACCGCCGTTTACATGTAGGGTCGTTCCCGTAACATATCCGGCTTCCTCGCTCGCAAGATAAAGGACGGCTGCGGCGATTTCCTTCGGCGCGCCCATGCGACCACTAGGAATAGACGACAGAATCGCCTCTTTCTGCGCCTCTTTTAAACCTGCCGTCATTGACGTCTCAATAAAGCCGGGAGCAATGGCGTTGACGGTGATCCCACGGCTTGCAACTTCGTATGCCAACGACTTTGACATACCGACCATGCCCGCTTTTGAGGCGGCATAATTGGCTTGACCAGGATTTCCCGTCACACCGACAACCGAACTGATATTAACAATGCGCCCCCAGCGCACCTTCATCATACCGCGCAAAACGCCCTTACACAGCAACATGGTCGCCGTCAGGTTCACATCAAGCACAGACTGCCACTCATCTTCAGACATCCGCATAAACAAATTATCGCGGGTTATACCGGCGTTATTGACCAAAACGTCCACGCTGCCCATCACCTCAGAAGCCTGCTTGGGCAACTCTGCAACGGCTGCAGTGTCACTTAAGTTGCAGGTCAAGACATGCGCGCGCTCACCAAGCTCAGCGGCCAGCGCTTGCAGCGGCTCAAGCCGGGTGCCACTTATCCCAACCGTTGCACCCGACGCGTGCAAGCGTCTGGCGATTTCGCCACCGATTCCTCCCGATGCACCTGTCACCAAAACATTTTTGCCCGTTAAATCAAACATGATCACTCCTCAGCCCAACTATTTTCAAAATTTTGCACCGCAGATGCCACGTCTTCGGGGGTAGACACCGCCCGACAGGCGATGGATCGTTCAATGCGCCGCACCATGCCCGAGAGTGCCTTGCCAGCGCCAATTTCCCATATATCCGTCACGCCATGGGCACCCAGCCAAGACACTGTTTCTCGCCAGCGCACGACCCCGGTTACCTGAGCCACCAGTAATTGACGAATTTCATCCGGGTCGGTGACCGGCTCTGCAAGGACATTGGCAATCAAAGGCAGCGCAGGGGAAACGATTGCCACTTCTGCGAGTGCTTGGGCCATTATATCGGCCGCTGGGGCCATCAACGCACAATGAAATGGCGCGCTAACCGGCAGTAAAATAGCCCGCTTCGCACCCTTTGTTTTTGCCAACTCAATCGCACGTTCAACCGCGGCTTTGTCGCCCGATACCACCACTTGGCCCGGATCATTATCATTCGCGGCTTGACAGACCTGACCATGGGCGGCCTCTGCCGCCAACGAAACAACCGTGTCAAAATCCAATCCCAAAAGCGCTGCCATTGCGCCCACACCAACCGGAACAGCCTCTTGCATCGCGGACCCACGGGTGCGCAACAACCGCGCAGTATCCGACAAACTGATTGCGCCAGAGGCCGCCAACGCGGAATATTCCCCCAGCGAATGGCCCGCAACATAGTCAGCCGCAGCCATCGTCACACCTTCGGCTTCAAGCGCTCGCATCCCGGCTAGCGATGTCGCCATCAAAGCTGGTTGGGCATTTTTTGTCAGTGTAAGCACATCTGGATCACCAGACCAGATAAGGTCACTGAGCGGTTCGCCCAGCGCATCGTCAACTTCATCAAATACCGCCTTAGCGGCAGGATAGGCGGCAGCCAAAGCCTTGCCCATACCGATCGTCTGGGCCCCCTGCCCCGGAAATACAAATGCTCTACTCATGTTAACCCCTTCACTGCATTAACAACAGATACAGGGCAGCGCAGACCGGTGCAACATTGTTCCAAAATAGATTTGATCTGCATTGAGCAGAGATAGTAGATTTAGCGTTTCCACCCGGCCCTCATAATCAAATAAATTAAGCCGCTCAGTGATACATTAATAAAAAGATAATATTCCTCACCTGCCCATTTGCCATCTAATTAAAAATAGAAAACACGCGCTAAACGCCGCTTAGGGGTATGCACGCGATCAAAATTCACTGGACATAGCGGAACCCAACAATCTTACAGCTGGCAATACGATCAAATTTTGCCATTTGATCGTTGACGATCGCAGTCCACATCTCATTGCCAAGTTTTTCCATCAACTTGCTGTTCACGACCTGCAGAACCTTACTGCATTCGCCAGTGTCCCCGCCATTTAACAGAGTGTCGTTATGTCGGCAGGCCGCATCGGTATTGCCCATTGATCCGCCATCCAGATCATACATAAGCGCAGAAACCGTTTCGATCGGGCGCATCGTTGGATTTTTAACCTGCATACTGAGGGTGTAAACGACAAGCGCTCCACTTTGATCCGCTTCAAACTTAAGCTTGACGGAACACGGCACAGTATCAGATGTCTCAGCCGATAATGTAAATGGCACAAAAGCCATCAAAGCCACAAGCAAAGCCCAGCTAATATTCTTCTGTAGTCCTGGCCAAGCCCCAGTTTTAAGTTCAAGCATCTTATTTCCCATAGAGCACCCCATATACATCTCAAACGTCCCAACGAATTAACATTTAGGTCTGATAAGTTGCCATTCTTACTTAAAACCTATGTGGTTATCAATCATTGCCCCGCTCGACCAACTGGAAATCGCGGCAAAGCAATCACAAAAAACAAAACCAGATGCGCGCCGCATATGGTTCTCCTTCAGAGACTGTGTTGATCGGTAAAATTCCCTATCGCTTTTACAGTTAGCAAGACCAACGCCACAAAGCGCTGTAAGGTTGGCAGTTTTATAAACATTAAGAAGCCTAAAACTTTATTTACAGCCGAACTCTAAGAGAGTAATCATCTATAAATAATCAGACAAACCCCTGCTAAACCCAACGCAAAAGGTGCAAAAATAATCTAAACATTGGTTGTGGGCGGGCACTGATGCTAAAAACGCTGTAGGGACAAAATTATGAAGAATAGTTTCTAAACCACAATTTCTAAGATCAATAAATCTTTTTGTTTGACACTCGAAATAAAACCGTGATGATAAGCTTTCAATGGGAGATTAAGATGTATCTAGGACTTGATTTGGGCACGTCGGGACTGCGCGGTTTGCTGGTACAGGAAGACGGCAAAATCATCGGATCTGCCGAGGCAACTTATGATGTCCACCATCCCCACGCAGGGTGGAGCGAACAAAACCCGGCAGATTGGACCACGGCCTGTGATACAGTGATCGCAGCGTTACGCACCGCGCATCCAACCGCGTTCGCAGCACTGAAAGGTCTCGGTGTTGCGGGCCATATGCATGGCGCAACGCTTCTTGACAGTACAGGTCAGGTGCTGCGCCCGTGTATGTTGTGGAATGACAGCCGGGCCCATACCGAGGCAGCAAAATTGGATGCCACGCCGGGGTTTCGCGAAATTTCAGGCAACATCATGTTCCCAGGCTTTACCGCTCCAAAAGTGCTGTGGTTGGCCGAACATGAGCCAGACGTTTTTGCTAAAATTGCCAAGGTTCTGCTGCCAAAAGATTATTTAAACTTCTGGCTGACCGGACAATATACGTCAGACATGTCCGACAGTGCCGGAACAGGTTGGCTCGACAGTGGCGCGCGCAACTGGTCTGCAAATTTGTTGTCACAATCCCGCATGCGGCGCGATCAGATGCCCGACCTTGTCGAAGGCTCTGCCGCTATTGGAACGCTACGCCCAGAGATAGCCGCGGACTGGGGGCTCAGAGCAGACGTGATCGTGGTTGGTGGCGGTGGCGACAACGCGGTTGCGGCTTGCGGCGTCGGCGCTTTGCGCGAAGGCCATGCCTTCGTATCATTGGGAACCTCAGGGGTTTTACTGGCCGCAAAAGACACATTCTCACCAATGCCAGCCTCCGCGGTGCATACTTTTTGCCACGCAGTTCCAAACCGCTGGTACCAAATGGGCGTGATCTTGGCCGCAACCGACAGCTTGAACTGGCTTGCGCGCAATCTTGATGTTGAGGCCGCAGTTCTTTCCAGCGCGCTGGGAGATCAAATCAGCGGCCCAAACCAGATGCAATTCTTACCCTATTTATCCGGCGAACGCACACCGCACAACGACAGTACCATCCGCGGGGCACTGCTAAATATTGACATCACCTCAAGCCGTGCCGACCTAACTCAGGCGGTGATGGAGGGGGTGAGCTTTGCCCTGCGCGACAGTCTAGAGGTGTTGAAATCAACCGGCACCGACCTGAAACGCGCCTTGGCAATCGGTGGCGGAGCACAATCACCCTTTTGGGTTGAGCTTGTGGCGACCGTTTTAGACATCCCGATTGATTTGCCTGACAAAGGTGAATTTGGTGCAGCGCTTGGCGCAGCACGCCTCGCCATCGTCGGTTGCACCAGCGCCGAGCCCGAAAGTGTCATGACCCGACCCAAAGTGGCAAAGACAATTCATCCCCGAAGCGCGTTGACCGCAGCTTATGACGCGGCCTATCAACGATATCGTGCGACCTATCCAGCATTAAAGGCAATCTCATGACGCATTTCTTTCAAGGCATTGATAAAGTTACCTTCGAAGGTGCCGACAGTACCAATCCTATGGCCTTTCATCATTACAATCCCGACGAGATCGTAATGGGCAAGCGGATGGAGGACCACCTGCGTTTCGCAGTCGCCTTTTGGCACTCATTTGCATGGGAGGGCGGCGACCCATTTGGAGGTCAAACTTTTGAGCGTCCTTGGCATCCCCAAGACAGCATGGAGCGGGCACGACTGAAGGCCGATGCCGCTTTCGAAATGTTTGACCTGCTCAATGTGCCATATTTCTGTTGGCACGATGCTGATATCCGTCCTGAAACAGGCAGCTTTGACACTAATCTCAAAACATTGAATGAAATCACGGATTATTTTGGCGAAAAAATGCAACTTTCAGGTACTAAACTGCTGTGGGGCACCGCCAACATGTTCACCCATCGGCGCTGGATGAGCGGGGCGTCGACAAATCCTGATCCAGATGTATTTGCTTTTGCCGCAGCCACTGTAAAAAGCTGTCTTGATGCCACCCATAAACTGGGGGGCGAAAACTACGTACTCTGGGGCGGCCGAGAAGGTTATGAGACCTTACTCAACACCGATATGGGGCTTGAACTGGATCATATGGGCCGGTTCTTGTCGATGGTTGTCGACTATAAACATAAAATTGGCTTTAAAGGCCAGATTTTGGTCGAACCAAAACCGCAAGAACCCTCAAAGCATCAATACGACTATGATGCGGCAACTTGTTTTGGGTTTTTACAAAAATATGGCCTCGAGAAAGAGGTCAAGCTTAACCTCGAGCAGGGGCATGCAATTTTGGCTGGCCATTCTTTCGAGCATGAAATCGCCACAGCATCCGCTTTAGGCGTGCTGGGCTCTATCGATATGAACCGCAACGATTATCAATCCGGATGGGACACCGACCAGTTTCCTAATAATGTGCCCGAAGTGGCCATGGCCTATTATCACATCCTGAAAAATGGTGGCCTAGGGGCTGGTGGAACCAATTTTGATGCCAAACTGCGCCGTCAATCTCTGGACGCAAAAGACCTAATTGCGGCGCATATCGGTGGCATGGATATCTGCGCACGCGGGTTGAAAGCCGCCGCAGCGATGATCGAAGATGGTGGGCTGCAAGCAGAGCTTAACGACCGCTATACTGGCTGGAAAACGCCCGAGGCACAGGCCATGCTGCAAAGCGATCTGGCCAGCATCACGCAGAGGGTTCTCGAAACCCAGCTTTCACCAGCACCAAAATCAGGCCAGCAAGAAATTTTAGAAAACCTCGTCAATCGTTTCGTTTAGGCATCATGGATAGCATTTCCCTCAAAGACCTTAGATCACACCGTTTGGAAGCAGGCGACATGTCGGTGACCATATTATCTCTGGGATGCATCACGCATGATTGGCGGGTGCCTTTAGACGACACCTTAGTCCCGATAGTGCTCAGTTATCGTGATCCTGCCGACCATCTGCGCCATCCTGGCTCGTTGGGGATCATTGCCGGCCGCGTGGCCAACAGAATCGCGAATGCCCAGTTTAGCCATGACGGCACCACCTACCAACTGGCGGCCAATGAGGGGACCAATCAGTTGCATGGTGGCCCAAGAGGCCTTGCCAGCCGCAACTGGGATCTTGAGCCCGACGGATCAACAGGCGTGCAATTGCAGCACCAATCACCTGACGGAGATCAGGGTTTTCCCGGCCGAGTTGATTTCACAGTGACAATTCGGCTGCAAAACAACCGGCTGATCTATGATATGAGCGCCGTGCCGGACCGGGCAACTCCGATTAATCTTGCGCAGCATTCTTATTACAACCTAATGGGCAACGGTACCATTTGGGATCATCAGCTCCAGATCGCCGCAAACGCCTACACCCCGACGGATGGCGCGTTGATCCCAACCGGCATGACTGCACTACTAGACGGTCAACCGTTTGATTACCGACAGTCAAAATTGATCCGGCAGGCAGACCCGGCCCAAAAGGGCACAGACGTTAATCTGGTTCTGGAACAAACAGCGCAAAACCCCGCAGCAACCCTGAGCGCCCCAAACGGGCTGTGTCTGAAGCTGTGGACAGACCAACCCGGCCTGCAGCTTTATACAGGCGCCAAACTGTCAGCTAAAGCCCCCCCTATGGAGGCACAAACACACCAAGCTTTTGCCGGCCTCTGCCTGGAACCCCAACACTTTCCTGACGCCCCAAATCAGTTACAATTTCCCTCGATTATATATACCCCCGAGCGTCCTTATCACCAGCGCCTCACAATTGAAGTTTCTCCAGTATGACGCGTCCAATACACATTATCTTCGCCATGGCCCTTATAACCAGCAGCGCTATG
>TARA_B110000046_G_scaffold158898_1_pt1 | contig 9951 bp, 6 predicted proteins | sample TARA_B110000046 | Tara Oceans TARA_B110000046 (sample SAMEA4397157) | marine metagenome | biome: Polar Biome; feature: [DCM] deep chlorophyll maximum layer (ENVO:01000326); material: water (ENVO:00002006), including particulate matter (ENVO:01000060) such as... | depth 40 m | reverse complement strand
TAAGTTATTTCCTTTGTTTGTAGATGCAAAGACACCTGTAGAAACAGGTACATGGGTTAATGCTAAAGCAGGGGATCTTGGCGGTAAAGGCAAGGTAAAGTCTAAGATAGGCCCTCTAGCCTACAGGCCAGGTTGGCACGCAGGTGACCTACCTATTGCAACACATATTGGTGGTAAGGTCGATCCTAAGACAGGCAAGCGTGTAGTAGATCGTAAGTTTCAACCTAACGTAAGAGAAGAAAACCAAGTCTGGGCAGAAGTTGAGATGGCAGACGATGTTGATTGGCAATCTGTTGCAAACTCACGGGCGGTCATGACTAAGGCGGGTAAACCTAACCCTCGTACTGCACATATAACAGATCAACTACCCTCTGGTGGTAACTACAGATATAAGACAAACTCTAATATGACAGGAGAGTGGATCATTGGTGGTGAGATGAAGGTTAATCGCGTATTATCACGTGATGAAGTAAATGCAATCAATGAAGCAGCAGGTGTAAAAGACTTGCCTACATTAAAAGAACTCAATAAAAGCTACTCAAAGGGCGGTGTTGTAATGGATGACTATCAATATGCAGAGCTAAATAAAGGCTCTGAGGACCAAACAAGACAGGCCTTCGGTTACGCACTAGGTGGCTTAGCAGAAGATGTAGACCCAGTGTCAGGTAATGAAGTACCAGTAGGCTCTATGCCAGAAGAGGTACGAGATGATATCCCTGCTCAACTGAGTGAAGGTGAGTATGTTGTACCTGCTGATGTAGTACGCTTCTTTGGTGTTAAGTTCTTTGAGGACATTCGTGCTGAAGCTAAACAAGGCTTTTCTCAGATGGAATCCAATGGTCGTGTAGGCGGTGAGCCTATAGGTATGGAGATGGGTGGCGATGAGTTACCCTTTGACGTATCTGAACTACAGATGATTGACGATGATGAGCCAGAACAGCCTATGATGAACAGGGGTGGTTACATCTCTGGTTATGCTCCTGGTGGGCTTGTTGATACAGGTGACTTACCTTTAACCAGTGAAAACTATAACGTTCAGGGTATGGAGCAACGCCAGTATGTTAATGCTGAAGGTAACACAATTACTATTATGTTCTTTAATGGTATGCCTATGTCTGTTATACCTGCTGGTTACACAGATGTAGCAGAAGTTAAAGAGCAAAAGGCTCCCAAAGAAGCCACTAAAGATAATAACAATGATGACCCAGACATGCCAGCACCAAAAGCGATTAACTACAAAACGCTTACAGTTTCTGAGCTTCGTGAGCAAGTAAAGAATCAACAGTCTGCCACACCTAATGGCCTAGCAGCTATTCTATCTCTTGTAGCACCTCCTGTGGGTATAGCTATGAAGTTTGCTATATCGAACCAGTCTAAGCAGCTACAGAAAGAACTTGAAAGACGCTTAGAGACTGGTGATATAGATGGCTCTGACAAGACTGAATATGCATCTATGTTAGCGGCTGTAAAAGAAAACAAAGGTAGCCTGATAAATAAGATAAAAGGCCTCTTCACTGATGAGGAAGCAGACCTAGAGGGTAAAGTAGCAGACCCTAGTGCTGTAACTTCTTCTGTTGAAGATGCTATATCGTATTCACCAGATGCTACTGATAGCCCTCGCTTGTCTGATAGCCTAGTAGATCCCATTACACCTTACGTAGGGCCTGAGCCTATTGAAGTATCTTCCCTTAACGATGTACCCGGTGCTAGGGACTATGTAAACCCTATCTATACAGCTGAGCCTCTTGACCCCCGCTTTGTAAATGTACCTACACCCCGTGGTGTCTCTGATAGTCCACGCCTGTCAGACAGCACGACTTCACCCACAGGTGGTATGTCCAACAAGGATACAGACAGGACTTCATTCTTTAGCTCCTATGGATCTGCCGATAAAAACTCTCAGGAGGTTATTGATAAAGCAAAGAAAGGTCTTGCATCTGACGAAGAGATTGATAAGATTAAAGAAGAAGCAGATCGTATTAAGGATGTTCTAGCGTCTGGCGCAAAAGGCGGTGGAACAGGCTTTAAAGAGGGTGGCCTAGTGTCTCGCCCTAAGAAGAAAAAGAAGAAGTAATACCCTACTATCCATAGAACTATAAGGCTACCCAGCTACGGCTGGCCCCAACATAAGGAGAAAAACATGTCGGAAGCCCAAGTACAGACGGACTCAGCGTCCCATAATCGTAATATGTCTCGTGTAACGCGGGATGAAGAGGAACTAAAGGCCTTGTTAGAAAAAGCGGGGGTTACTACAGATGAAGAAGAAACCCACGAAGAGGAACCCAATAGCTCACAGTCTAGCGAACCCAAAGTTCAGGCAGAGAGTGATACCAAACAAGAAGAAGCTCCGAAAGCCGAAGCACAAGATGAAGATCTAAGTGCAGAGGAAAAGAACTTCAAGAAACGTTATGGTGATCTACGGCGACACACTCAAGAGAAAGATAAAGAGTTCCAAGCTAAGTTAGACAAACTCACATTTCAACTTGATGCATCTACAAAGAATGAGCTTGTACTACCTAAGTCAGAAGATGAAGTAGAGGCTTGGGCTAAGAAGTATCCAGACGTTGCAGGTATTGTAGAGGCTATTGCTGATAAGAAAGCTAGTGAGCGTTCCTCTGAACTTGATGGTCGCTTAAAGGAGATCGAAGCTTTACGTACAACAGCTAAGAGAGAAAAAGCAGAAGCTGAGCTACTCTATATGCACCCTGACTTCCAAGCCATCAGAGCAGATGATGCATTCCATGAATGGGCAGATAAACAACCTAAAGTCGTACAGGATGCTTTGTATGAGAACAGTGAAGACTCTAAGTCAGTAGCACGTGTTATAGATCTTTACAAAGTAGATCAAGGCATTACAACAAAGACTAACAGTAGTTCTGATAGAGCAGCAGCTTCCTCTGTAAGATCTAAAAGCAAGTCTTCACCCGACACAGATGACTCATCTCGTCACTTAAGTGAATCACAGGTTAACAAGATGAGCCTCAAAGAATACGAGAAACGCATGGTAGAGATTACAGAAGCCCAGCGTTCTGGTAAGTTTATTTACGATATGTCTAAGAAATAGCTTGACACTTCTTCTATTGTAGATAAAACTATAGGCATGTATAGCGTTAGGTATTAACTACCTGTACATGCTTTTAACTAAGCACTAACCCACATTAAAGAACTACCTCCGACTATAGGCCCAGCGCTTCAAGGGTGGCAATCCTAAAGCAACGCTGACTACCCTAATAAGAAGAGCCTCTTTTCAGTGAATATGTAGTGTCTATTCCTTAAGCCACATATCTTTGAAAGGATTACCTCATGGCTATTACTTCCGCATCAGGTGGATTTAACGGGAACTTCTCCCCGATTATCTTCTCTAAGCAGGCACAGATTGCACTTCGCAAATCTGCTATTGCTAACGCAATCACAAACAACTCTTACTTTGGTGAGATTGCTAACCAAGGCGACACAGTTCGCATCCAAAAAGAGCCAGACGTAACAGTCAACGCTCTTCAGCGTCACACAGGTATCTCAGTAGAGAAACTTGATGACACTGACTTCTCGTTGACTATCGACAAAGCCAACTACTTTGCTTTCAAGATGGATGACATCGAAGAGCAGTTTTCAAATGTTGATTTCACTTCTATGGCAGCAGACCGCGCAGCCTACAAGATGGCTGACGCAATGGACGCTGACTGCTTGTCTTACCTTTCAGGTCACACTACTGCTGGTGCATATATTGCTACATCTAGTGGCGATGCCCAGCACGGCATAGCATTAAACGATGCTTCAGTAGAAGGTGAATATCTTATAGCTAACCACTTGGACGCAACAGACTTCGGTTCGTTGGGTACAGCTGACTCTGCATCAACATCTTATGCTGCTGGCGATTCCATTCCACTTGCACCACGTCTTCCAGGCGCAACAGCGTTGTCTACAGCGACTGTTTCACCTTTGACAGTGATTGCACGTATGGCACGTCAGATGGATACAGCTAGTGTAGACTCTCGTGGGCGTTATATCGTCCTTGACCCGGTATTTATTGAGATGCTCAAAGACGAGGATTCTCGCGTAATGAATGCCGACTTCGGTGGAACAGGCCTTATGAACGGCTTGGTATTGAATAACCTGCACGGCTTCCGTGTTTATATATCCAATAATCTTCCTAAGAAAGGCTCAGGCGCTGGAACTTCTGGGGCATTGGCCCAAGACGTTAACTTTGGCGTGATTATTGCTGGTCAAGACGAAGCTTGTGCTTCTGCTGAGCAGATCAATAAAGTAGAGAACTACCGTGACCCAGACAGCTTTGCTGACATTGTTCGTGGTATGCACCTTTATGGTCGGAAGATTCTCCGCCCAGAGGCTCTCGTAACAGCACACTATAACGCTGCTTAATATTACTTAGTCTGTTGGGCTGGTCTTGTCAAGAGGCTGGCCCTTCAACACACTCATCATTAGGATACCTCTATGGCTACTTATGTCTCTTTAGTTAATCAGTCACTACGCCGTATCAACGAAGTTGAACTTGATATAGGTGGGGATGGCTTTAGCGATGCACGTAACTTGCAGGCCTTAGCTAAGGATGCTATTAACTCTGCTATACGTGAACTTCTACAGAACACTCAAGAGTGGCCCTTTACACTTACAACATATACGCAAGCCCTGACTATTGGTACAGGTGTGTACGACTTTGCCCCAGATGCATCTAAGATTGACTGGGACACTATCTACCTCAAGCGTTTATCTTCTAAGGGTAATACACCAACTAAACTACCTGTGATTACTTACAAGGACTATATCCGTTATTATCGCTCAGGTGAAGATACTAGTGGTGCAGCTGGGTATAGTATACCTAGTATTACTTATCGGACAGAAGACCTGAAGTTTGGTGTTACTCCTATACCTGATGATGTGTATGAGATAGAGTATCGCTACTGGTCCTATCCTGCTGACCTAGTTACCTATAGTGACACATGCATAGTACCAGACCGTTTCAACACAGTAATAGTAGATGGTGCAGTTATGTACCTGATGCGCTCCCGTGCTAACGAAGCGAGTGCTACACTACATCAGCAGAAGTTTGAGGATGGTATGGATAACATGCGCCGCTTACTTCTTGATTCACCTTTATATGTCTCATCTACTGTAGTAGCTGGCAAGTACTTCAATAAACAGTCTGGTATTAAGTAATGGCTGATAACCTACGCACCTTTGCAACGCCTTGTTCTGGGGGGTTGGTAGTTAATCAAGACCCCTTGACTCAGGGTGGTCAGATGGCAGGTTCAGCACTACGTCTTATTAACTATGAGCCTGCTTTGAATGGCGGGTATCGTCGCATTAGCGGTTATACTAATGCTTATGGTGAGGTTCCTGGTTTAGCTAACACTGCAGTATTAGGCGTACATGTATCTGCTGATATTGGTGATGGTATATTTGCCACACGTAAGCCTACCACTGGCAACAACTACCTACACGCTTGGAATAATAGTACAACCTCGTGGGATACTATTACTACAGTAGGCACCACCAACATGACAGGTGTATCCCAAGTACGCTTTGAAAGCTTTAACTGGGGTGCTCCAAAGTTTGCTATGGTTGACGGTGTTAATCCTGCATCTACGTGGAATGGTACTGCATACGTACAGCTTAGTGGCGGTTCATCCCCCAGCGCCCCTAGTATTGTAGCTGCATTTAATAATCATTTATTTTTATCAGGTGACAGTTCTGAGCCATACAACTTATACTTTAGTGCTCCTGTAGATGAGACTGATTGGACACCCTCCTCTGGTGCTGGCGTTATTAACGTAGGCTATCAGATCACACAACTAAAATCATTCCGTAATGAACTATATATCTTTGGTAAGAATAACATTAAACGGTTAGTCGGTAACAACATTGCTGACTTTCAACTTATAACAGTGACAGCTAATCTTGGTTGTGTAGCCCCCGATAGTGTAGTAGAGTTTAATGGTGACATTTTATTCTTAGCTCCTGATGGTATTCGTCCTGTTACAGGTACAGACAAGATTGGTGATATTGAATTAGCTACACTTTCTAAGCCTATCCAATCTATCTTTGAAGACTATACAGCTAATGAAGACTTAGCTAGTATGACTACTGTAGTAATTAAGAAGAAGTCACAGTTTCGTTTGTTCTTTGCTAACCAAGATTCACTAGGTATCATTGGCGCTATTAGACGTAGTGGACAGAGTGGAGCAGGCTTTGAGTATAGCCAACTTGTAGGTATAGCAGTTAACTGTGCTCATAGTGGCTACATAGGTGATGAAGAGTTTGTTATACATGGTGACTCTAGTGGCTATGTATACAGACAAGAAGTAGGCGATAACTTTAATAACAACGACATCTTTAGTTTATTCCAGACACCCTTCTTCTACATGGATGATCCAGCGGTACGTAAGTCTTTCTATGACATAGATACATACATGCGCTCTGAGGGTGAAGTTACCGTTGCTATGGCTTTAGAATACGACTATGGTGACCCTACAGTTACATTAGGTTCAGACTACTCATTGTCTACACGGGGTGCTGCAGCTTTCTACGACAAAGCTACCTATGACAGTACAGACATATATGATGGTAACCCTTCACCTGTAGAGAGTACAAGTATATCAGGGTCAGGTAAGTCTATATCTATCCGCTATGTTGCAAATGATCAAAAGCCTAGCCATACTATCCAGGCTATTACACTAACATATGGCCTTGGTGACAGGCGCTAAGAGAGGAATAAAACATGGCAGGCTATACACGCCAATCCGTTGCAGACATTGTACCTACGGCGGTAGTACGTGCTGCTCCTATCAATTCGGAGTATAACAAACTTCGTGATGCTTTCGCGCAGAGTGATACAGGGACTACAGGACATAAGCATGATGGTACAGCAGATGAGGGTTCTTACGTACCTCTGATTGCAGACCTAGATGCTAAGAATAAGATCATAGTAAGCCAAGTAAATAATCGCTTTGGTGTGTTTGTAGAAGTAGCTAATACATCCACTGAGCAACTACGTTTCCAAGATGGGTTAGTTGTACCCGTTACAGATAACGACATTGATCTAGGTACTTCCTTACTGGAGTACAAGAACCTGTACGTTGATGGTACAGCTTACCTAGACACAGTAAGCATTGGTGACAATGACTACACTACTATTACAAACAATGATTATACTGTATCTGCAGGTAACCTTCTGTTTGATGTAGCAGGTAATATCAACCTAGATGCTGATGGTGGTAATGTAGCTCTTAAAGATGCAGGTACTACTTACGCTACACTAACAAGCAACACAGGTAACCTCGTACTAAAGAGTGGTACAACTACAGCTATTACATTCACGGGTGCTAACGCTGACTTAGCTGGTACTCTAGATGTAACGGGTGCTGCTAAGTTTGATGACAATGCTACTATAGACGGTAATACTATAATCGGTGCAGCTGTTACTAACACTGTAGCAGTTAATGCTAAGATCACTACTGCTCTTGTGCCTACAACTAACGGTGTTAATGCGGTTGGTAGTGCTTCTGCTTACTGGGGTGACAGCTTCCTAAAGAGTGTAACTACCACAGATAACGTCACTATAGGTGGTAATGTTACAGTAAACGGTACTGCTGACTTTACTAACACTACACTAAACAACGTAACTGATCCTAGCACTGCACAACAGGCAGCAACGAAAAACTATGTTGATACAGCTATTAACAACCTCATTGGTGGCGCTCCTGCTACACTGGATACGCTTGATGAGATTGCTGCAGCTATCAATGATGACAATAATGTCTACACTACTCTAACAAATAGTATAGCAACCAAGTTACCCCTAGCTGGTGGTGCTATGACTGGTGCTATTTCTATGGGTGGCAATAAAGTCACAGGTGCTGGCGCACCCACCACAGGTTCTGACCTTACCAATAAAACATATGTAGATGGCATTCTAGGTTCGGCAACCTCTGCAGCAAATAGTGCAGCTGATGCACAGAAGCTTGCTATTAACCCAGAAGATTCACAATACACACTCTCTGATAGCTCAACAGTAGGTTACTCTGCTTTGCACTACTCAGAGAAGTCATCAGAAACCTATGCTAATCTACTTGCCCTTGCCAGTGTTGTTAGTGCTACTGTTGGCGACTATGGGTTCATCAATACCTCACCCACTTCAACGGCAGATTACGGAGCTATATAATGTCCACACAAATACAACGCCGTAGAGGCACAACATCAGACCACAGTACTTTTACAGGTGCTGGTGGTGAATTAACCATAGACACAACAAAGAACACTATCGTTGTACATGATGGTTCTACAGCAGGTGGCTTTCCTCTTGCTAAAGAGTCAGCCCTTGCATCCACAATAAATGCTCTTACAGATGTGACTGTTACTTCGGTTGCCTCTGGTGAGCTACTTAAGTATAACGGATCTGCATGGGTAAACAATACTCTTGCTGAAGCAGGCATACAGCCATATGATGCTACTATTGTAGTAGATGCTGACATAGGTGCTAGTGTTCAGGCTTATAACGCCAACAACACAGCGGATGCTAACCTCAATAGTTTCGTAGCTGCAGTTACACTTCCTACAGCTGATGGTACAACTGGGCAGTTCCTAAAGACAGATGGCTCAGGTAACGTAACCTTTGCTACAATCCCTACAATCAACACTCTTAATGATGTAGGTAACGTCACTATCACAAGTGCAGCTTCCGGTCAGTACCTACAGTGGAATGGTACAGCTTGGATTAACGCTGCTGTAGAAGCCTTTAACGTACAGACACTTACGACTACTGCTGTAACGCAGGTAGCTATTGCTTCTTATGCTGTTGCTACCTATGGGGGCGTCAAAGTAGTAATCACTGCCTATGACTCTGCTGCAACTGAGCGTAGCATTACTGAAATAATTATTACACATGATGGCACTACTGCTGTAGCTACTGAGTATGGACAAGTTAATACTGCTACTGCCTTGGCTACATTTGATGTGGACATCTCTGGTGGTAACGTGCGTATCTTGGCTACACCAGCAAGCACTAATAGCACAGCATTTACAGTTAAAGCTATTACGCTGTAAGATTTATACTCCTAGTGGAAAGGGAAGCTAGATGAGCAATAATAAAGACTTCAAAGTAAAGAACGGTATTCAACCCACGGTCTATCAAGAGGGCGTGGGTACAGTTGTGTCTGCTGTAGAGGCGTATAGTCTTGCTGCTGCTAGTTATGATAGTGTTAGCTTTAGTGTAGCTTCTCAAGACGGTACTCCTTATAGTCTTAGGTTTAATAACAGCGGCACTAAGATGTTTGTGTTTGGTGCTACTGAATCTGTTTATCAATACAGTCTTTCTACAGCTTTTGATATAAGCACTGCTTCATACGACAGTGTTAGCTTTAGTGTTACAAGTCAGGATGCAAACCCTATTGATATAGTCTTTAATACTGACGGTACTAAGATGTACATGGTTGGGTATCAGACCGATAAGGTGCATCAATATAGCCTAAGTACGGCATTTGATATAAGCACTTTATCTTACGACAGTGTAAACTTTAGTGTTGGGACTCAAGACGCTAACCCTCGTGCTATTACCTTTAATGGTGATGGCAGTAAACTTTACATGGCAGGTGTCTCATCTGATGCTATCTACCAATACTCTCTATCTACGGCTTATGACCTTAGTACTGCTTCTTATGATAGTGTTTCTTTAAGTGTTGCAACTGAGGATACTAACGTGTTTAGTGTAACATTCAATGGCGAAGGTAGTACGTTCTATATACTAGGGACTTCTGATGCAGTGCATCAATATAGTTTATCTACAGAATATGACCTAAGTACTGCTTCATACGACAGTGTTAGCTTTAGTATTTCTAGTCAGGATACAGCTCCTTATGGTATGGCTTTTAACAATGATGGCACTAAGCTCTACATTTCAGGTGGTACAGGAGACTCCATCTACCAATACTCCACAGT
>TARA_B110000046_G_scaffold170993_1_pt1 | contig 9955 bp, 8 predicted proteins | sample TARA_B110000046 | Tara Oceans TARA_B110000046 (sample SAMEA4397157) | marine metagenome | biome: Polar Biome; feature: [DCM] deep chlorophyll maximum layer (ENVO:01000326); material: water (ENVO:00002006), including particulate matter (ENVO:01000060) such as... | depth 40 m | reverse complement strand
GGATCAAAAAATTTAAATAGTAATGTTTTGAGGAATTACAACTATACTTTTTACGACACTAGTTTTAACGGTATACAGGATTAATGGGTCAAATAAAAGCGTAATGTTTTGAGAAGCTACAATTGAGTTTTGTCCAGAATACACCAAACCAAAATCTATTAAAAGGCTATATACTCTTCCTTTCAGTCTACTTTTAAATAGCCCTATACCCCAATTTAAAATTTATTCAAATCGAGTAGTTTTTAGAAATGATAATACTTGTTTACTTCCAATGGCAGCATTGGATGACCAAGAAACAGGACGTAATATTGGAAAATGGAAAGTGTTTAGCAAAAACCGAAAGAATAACATAGAAATCGTATCCAAGAATGAGTTTTTCGAAGGTACATACGAAATACTAGATTTATATAGAGTAAAAGACATAGAAAGTAGTGGTGAACTTATTAAAGTGACATTACAATCAAAAACATTCACCATTTCTTGCACAAGGCCTTATTATCCACTTTTAGATTAAGCTTCTTTGTTGCTTATATAAAGCAGTCCGGATTGCAAATCCCAGCTAGCAAGTGGTTCGAGCTAGAAGCTCGCACTAGCAAGTGTAAAAAATCTAAAATCTGTATATAAGTTCAAGCGGGAAAGTGCAGAACTGATAATTATCGAATGACTGTAATTAGAATCGAATTCGGATAAATCTTTCATTTGCTTATAAACATGGCAAAAAAAGCCCCTGTTTTTTCAAACAAGGGCTTTTAAATTCAATGAAATTTTATTTCTACAAAGTCTGCTTTACCTCAACTTGCTCATAACCCTCAATGATATCATCTGCTTTAATATCGTTGAAGTTTTCAATGTTAAGTCCACATTCATATCCTTTCTTAACTTCTTTCATATCGTCTTTAAAACGTTTTAATGAACCTAAGCTTCCGGTGTGCACAACTACTCCATCTCTAAGCAACCTGATTTTTGTATTGCGAGTAACAGTTCCGCTTGTAACAAAACAACCAGCAATTGTTCCTACTTTAGAAATTGAAAATGTTTCTCTAACTTCAATAGTACATACAATTTTCTCTTCAATAGTTGGTTTAAGCATTCCTTGCATGGCCAATTTAATCTCGTCAAGCGCAGCATAAATAATTGAATACAACCTGATGTCAATTTCTTCTTTTTCTGCAAGTGCTCGTGCGCCAGCAGAAGGTCTAACTTGGAAACCAATTATGATTGCGTCAGAAGCCGAAGCTAATAATACATCTGACTCGGTAATTTGACCTACCGATTTATGAATCACATTTACTTGTATTTTTTCAGTAGACAAATTCAACATAGAATCAGATAAAGCTTCAATAGAACCATCTACATCACCTTTAACAATAATATTTAACTCTTGAAAATCTCCAATAGCAATACGTCTTCCAATTTCATCAAGAGTAATATGTTTCTTAGTCCTGACACCCTGTTCACGTCGCAATTGAGAGCGTTTTTGAGCAATGCTTTTAGCTTCACGTTCATCTTCCATAACGTAAAATTTGTCACCTGCACTTGGAGCTCCATTCAGTCCTAGAATACTAACAGGCCCGGATGGACTTACTTCTTCAATGACCTGCCCACGCTCGTTAAACATGGCTTTAACTTTCCCGTAATGAGAACCAGCAAGAAGCATATCGCCAATTTTAAGCTGACCTTCCTGCACCAACATGGTTGACACGTAACCTTTTCCTTTATCCAAAGCGGCTTCTAAAACAGTTCCATTTGCACGTTTTCCTGCATCAGCTTTCAATTCTAGTAGTTCCGCTTCAAGAAGTACTTTCTCAAGGAGGTCTTCTACATTAGTGCCTTTTTTAGCCGAAATGTCTTGACTCTGGTACTTTCCTCCCCATTCCTCAACTTGAAATCCAAGGGTGGCTAATTCTGTTTTTATTCGATCTGGGTTTGCACCTTCTTTATCAATTTTATTAATCGCAAAAATGATTGGCACATTTGCGGCTTGAGCGTGATTAATCGCCTCTTTTGTTTGTGGCATTATGTTATCATCAGCAGATATTACAACAATAACTACATCTGTAACTTGTGCCCCTCTAGAACGCATGGCGGTAAATGCCTCATGACCCGGAGTATCTAAAAAGCTAATAAGTTTTCCTTTGTATTCAACCTGATATGCTCCGATGTGTTGGGTTATTCCTCCAGCTTCGCCTGCAATAACATTTGCTTTACGAATATAGTCTAGCAATGAAGTTTTACCGTGATCCACATGCCCCATTATAGTTACAATAGGTGGACGAGTTGCTTTTCTCTCCTCTACATCTTCTTCAAATAAGCTTACCTCTTCATCATCTGATCCACTTGTAAATTCAACGGTGAATCCAAATTCCTCAGAAACTATAGTAATTGTTTCTGCATCCAATCTTTGATTAATGGAAACAAACAGGCCCAATGACATACAAGCGCCAATAATATCATTAACGCTTACATTCATCAAAGTTGAAAGTTCATTTGCAGTAACAAATTCAGTAACTCTTAAAATTGACTTCTCTTTTTCTTGTTGTGCTAGTAACTCTTCTTGTTGTTGAAATCCAGCTTCACGTTTCGTCTTTCTGTGTTTAGCTCCACGTCTATCTTTTTTTCCTCCAGTACTTAATCTGGCAAGCGTATCCTTAATTTCTTTTTGAATAGATTCTTGAGTAACCTCTGGTTTTGGCTCAACTTTTTGACCTCTTCTTCCTTTGCCACCATGTTGAGGCGCTCCTTTTGAAGCAGGGGCTCTGCTTCCAGGACCTCTATTACCTGCACCTCTATTGCCAGGGTTAGAATTATTTCCAGTTCCCGGAGGATTTATTCTTCTTCTTTTTCTTTTCCCAGCTTCCGTCTCTTTATCTGTATTTGACGAGGCTACTGGTTTAGATTTTTTCGGCTTCTGGAATTTAGATAGGTCAATTTTTTCACCCGTCATTTTTGGCCCAGAAAGTTTTTGAACTACAGTTTCAATCTTTTCTGGTTTTTCAATAACCTTTGGTTTTTTCTCTTGTTTAACAAACGGTCTTATCACAGGTTTTACTGGATCTTTCGTTTGTTTCTTTTCCACTTTAGACTGGGTGGTCTTTTGAGGGACTTTTATTTCAGGCTCCGCTTTTGACTTTGGAGCTGGCTTTTCTTTCTTTTTCTTATCTGGTCTTGTTTTTAAATTTAATGAAGAAAGATCAATTTTGCCAAGCAACTTTGGCGAATCTTTTCCATCATCTTCCGAATCATTGTCCGATTTTGGGATTTCCTGAATTACCGGAGTAGTATCTGGTTTGATCTCAGGCTTGACCTCTTCTTTGCTTTCTGCCGCGGCAACTGGTTCAACAACCGGTTTAACTTCTGTTTTGGCAGCAACGGGAAGCACAATTACAGGTTCTATAGAAACATTTTTAATGACAACCTCATCTTCAAAATCTTCAACCCGTGATGGTTTTTCACGAACTTGATCTTCGATGGAAATGGTAACTCGCTCTTCGCGATTTGCGTTCAACGATTCTGATTTTTCTTTAGCTTTTTTGTCAGAAGAATATTTATCTAAAAGCAAATTGCGCGCAACATCATCAATTTTTGATGATGGACGACCGTCGCAATCAACTCCGTTTTCATTTAAAAAATCGGTAATTGTTTTTACGCCTACTCCTAGCTCTTTTGCTACTTTGTTTAACCTAATCGCTGCCATATTTTATTCTTATTCTTAACTCATCGCCAAGAAAACATTTTTTGCCCAAGAGGCAAATATAAAACTCTCTCTTTACGAAACCCCATTATGTAAACTCTAGTCTTCAAACTCAGACTTAAGAACACTCAATACTTGATCAACCGTCTCCTCTTCTAAATCGGCACGTTTCATCAAATCTTCTTTACTCAATTGTAATACACTTTTTGCAGTATCTAATCCAATTGTTTTCAGTTGATCCAATATCCAGTGATCGATTTCATCAGAAAATTCTTCTAAGTCAACATCTTCGACATCTTCAGAAGACTCTCGGTATACATCGATTTCATATCCAGTAAGCTTACTAGCTAAACGAATATTAAAACCACCTTTTCCAATTGCCAACGACACTTGATCCGGTCTTAAGAAAACATCCGCTTTCTTCGTTTCATCATCCAATTTCATATTAGAAATTCTTGCTGGGCTTAATGCTCTCTGAATATATAATTCAACATTTGTAGTATAATTGATTACGTCAATATTTTCGTTTTTCAATTCTCTTACTATGCCATGAATTCTGGAACCTTTCATTCCTACACATGCTCCAACTGGATCAATTCTATCATCATAGGATTCAACAGCCACTTTGGCTCTTTCACCTGGTTCACGAACAATATTTTTTACGGTAATCAAACCATCAAAAATTTCAGGAACTTCAGATTCAAATAACCTTTCTAAAAAGGCTGGAGAAGTACGAGAAAGGAAAATTATTGGTGAATTGTTACGCATATCCACTTTTGTGATTACCGCACGAACCATATCCCCTTTTTTGAAATAATCCGAAGGAATTTGATCTGTTCTTGGAAGAACTAATTCATTTCCTTCATCATCTAAAAGTAATATCTCTTTTTTCCAAATTTGATAAACCTCACCATTTACAATATCACCAACTCTATCCTTGTATTTATTGTAAATGCCATCTTTTTGAAGGTCCATTATTTTGGCCGCCAAATTTTGTTTCAATGAGGTAACCGCACGTCTTCCAAAATCTTCAATTTTTATTTCTGCTGAAACATCTTCTCCAATTTCAAAATCAGGTTCAATTTTTTGAGCATCCGCTAGCGAAATTTCCAAATTCCCATCTTCTACTTCTCCATCAAATACTATTACCCTATTGTGCCAAACCTCAAGATCACCCTTATCCGGGTTGATTATTATGTCATAATTATCTGAACCTCCACTTTGACGAGCAATTACATTTCGAAAAACATCTTCAACGATGCTCATCATGGTCACCCTGTCAATATTTTTGAAGTCTTTAAACTCCGTAAACGATTCAATAAATTCCTGTGTATTCATAATTGAATTTTTAGAAAACCAATTTTAGTTTTGTCTCTTTTATTATTTCCATTGATAGGGTAATTTTCTCTATTACTTCTACCTTCTTTTTCTTCTTTTCCAAACGCTCCATTCGGCGAATTTCGATTTCAATTTCTTGTTCTGTGGCAATTTTTAATTCGCCTTCGTATTCATTTCCTTCCGTTGTCGTCACTTTTACAACCCGTCCTAAATTCTTAGCATATTGTCTAAAAACTATAAACGGCTTAGTGAGACCTGGTGTAGAAACTCTAAGTGAAAAGTCTTCTTCTTCTCTATCCAAATTAGACTCAATTTGTTTAGAAAAATTAACGCATTCACTAATTGGAAATCCATTATCCCCATCCAGTTCAACCTCAATTTTGTTGCCAGTACTAATAGTAATCTTAACAATAAAGAAATCTGTGTCGCGAAGCTTTGCTTCCACCAATTCAACTATCTTACTTTCGCTAATCACTAATTTATAACAATAAAAAAGAGGAGAAAAACCCCTCTTACAAGAACTATAATTAAGGCTGCAAATGTACTCTTTTAGTTGACTTTTACGCCATTTCGATAATCATTTTCTGTAATTACATCTCCTTGCTCATTATAGAGCAACCATTTGCCGTGTTGTTTTCCGTTTTTATAATTGGTTTCAGACATTATTCCTTTACCAGGATAATAAATAATACTTTTCCCATCTAACCTATCGTATTTATAACTCATAACACGCTGAAGTTGCCCATATTCAAGATAATATTTCCATGTTCCATTTTTTCTGGACATCGTGTAAGGGCCTTCGTTCTCTTTAATTCCTGATCTATAATAATACGTCCAATAACCATCTTTTGAACCTTTTGTATACGGGCCCATTTCACGAGGTTTTCCGTTAACATACCAAAACTCCCAGTTGCCAGTTTTTAATCCACCTTTCATGCTGCCGCGGTAATTTTCTTTTTGGTTATCGTACCAACCTTCCCATACGCCGCTCATTTTCCCTTCTTTATAAAAACCATGATCTTTATTAACCCCTTTTTGATACCAGGCCCACCATTCGCCTTCTTCTAATCCACTATTATAATTACCTTCCTGTAATTTGTTGCCGTTTTCAAACCAAGTAACCCAAATACTATCCTTTACCCCGTTTTTATAATTCCCTTTTCTCCAAAGTTCGCTTGTTTCATACCAAAAATTCCATTTTCCTTCTTTTTTACCCTTATTAAAAAAACCTTCACTGTCTTTTTGCGTTGAATTTTCGTAATAATATGTCCATAGATTATCTTGTAAATCTTGAACAAAACCACCCTTCATATATACTTTTCCTGATGGAGATGTAAAAACCCAGTGTCCGTCTTTTTTATTATTTAAATAATAACCCGTTGTCTTAGGTTTTTCATCTGAATAAAACCCCTTTGCTTCACCAGTTCTTTCTCCATTTTTATAACTGATTTTTGATTTTAAATTACCATTTTCATGATTGCTTATCCAGCTTCCATCTTTTTCATTATTTAGGTAATTTCCCTTTGATTTTATTTGATTTTCCCCAAAATAAGTAATTGATTCCCCGTTTTTAACACTGTCCTTATAATAGGAAATCTCTTTAATTTGACCCCCTGAGTAGCGGTATAAAAACCCACCCCCATTTTTTATTGTGTTTTTTCCTGAAACTTCATTAGCTTCTACTATTCGTTCTTCTCGTTTATTCCAATACTCGGTTAAATATAGGTTTCCATCAGGGAAATAGTAATTCCATAAACCATCTTTAAACCCAAAATTAAAATTTCCTATTGATTTTAATTTCCCGTTTTCATACCAACTAGAATAGGCGCTATCTTGAATATTAAATCGGAATAATCCTTCATTTTGTTTTTGACCATTTGCATACCAAATAGTTACTTTACCATTAAGCTTTCCTTCAGTAAAATAAGATTCCTCCATTACTTTTCCTGAACGGTACCAGAAAACCCACTTCCCTTCTTCAGTTCCATTTACAAATACACCTTCACTCCTCTTTATCGCGCTATCCTTATCGTGGTAATCAATATACCCAACGACGGATTGCGAAAATATTTGAAGAGTTAGAAGTAAAAGTGGTAGAAGAATTATTTTTCTCATTAATAGATTTTAAAGACACAAAATTAATCTTACAAAAGGAGTAAAAGAATAAGTTAAAGAAAGGTTATGAAATGAATTATTCACAGATTTATGAAGGAAAAAGAGCGGAATTAATCAGGTAAATTTGATGTTACCCTTAATTATAAGTACCTTATGCTAGTTACTCTTGAAATAATTCCTCGGACTCAAACTTTAAAACTGGCAGCAATATTCTAAATTTATAGCTCTTGAAGTATTGACAATAGACATGGCCTTTACATTCTGTTTTTTTGCAATTTGTATTGTTCCATCACTGCTACCAACATCCACTACAATAATCTCAATTTCATTTTCTTTATCTTTTTAAAAGACTCTTAAGAAGTAATGGGTAATACTTTTTCTTCATTTAAAGTTGGAATAACAATACCTAATAACATTTGTCTAATTTGTTAAGTAGGTTACAATACCAAATTAGAAACAAATATAGATTTGTATAAAAATTAGAAATGCGTTATATATTACTTTTCGTTTCGGTCTTTATTATTTTTAAAGGTCACGCTCAAATTTCACACAAACAATGGGATCTGCTTACCAAAAAACATGTTACCCCTTCTGGAGTAGTAAACTACAAGGGATTCGTGAAAGATAGTATTCAACTAAATGCGTATTTGAAACTAATGTCAAATAACCCTCCAAAATCTACTTGGAGCAAAAACGAAGAATTAGCGTATTGGATAAATACCTACAACGCCTTTACGGTAAAGCTAATGGTAAAGCATTATCCTGTAAAAAGCATTAAAGACCTTGGCGGAAGCATCTATAAAGTAAACACCTCCTGGGATATAAAATTCATAGTTATTGGTGGTGAAAAAATGGATTTGAACAACATAGAACACAAAAAAATTAGAGATCAATTTAAGGAGCCCCGAATTCACTTTGCAGTGAACTGCGCTTCAGTTTCATGCCCAAAACTTAGAAACGAAGCTTTTACCGCTGAAAGACTTAACGCGCAACTCAATGATCAGGCTCGTTACTTTATTAATAACCCAATCAAAAACAACACAAAAGATCCAGCAAATCCACAATTGAGCAAGTTATTTAATTGGTATGGAGGTGATTTTAAAGAAAACGGAAACACTGTTTTAGATTTTATTAATAAATACTTAGACAACAAAATACCAAAAGAAGCTAATGTAGCTTACATGAATTATATCTGGACGATAAACGAATAGAATTAATACTTTCGGTTTTTAGAAAATAGATTATGAGCTCAAAAACATACTACGACCCTGCTGACCTTAAAAAATTTGGAGATATTTCCGTATGGAATGAAAAATTAGGAAACAAATTTTTTGATTGGTATGGAGAAGTTTTTAAAGAAGGAGAACTGAGCGCTAGAGAAAAATCATTGATTGCCCTTGCCGTTTCTCACACCGTGCAGTGCCCATATTGCATAGATGCATACACCGTTGACAGCTTGAAACGAGGGATTTCAGAGGGAGAAATGATGGAGGCTGTTCATGTAGCAGCTGCCATTAGAAGTGGAGCATCTTTGGTACATGGCGTCCAAATGATGGATAAGGCTAAAAAACTCTCGATGTAATAAAAGCTTGGTGGCAATTCCAAACGAAATAAACAAATGACAAAATCATTAAAAGCAAGAGGTCACCTTTTATCTTCAACAGAAAACCAGTTGAACTTTTTAAATAATGGGATTTTTGCATCTGGAGAATGCGATACTTTCCAAAAACATTTAGAAAAACAAGGTTCTTGGCCATTAAAACCTAAAAAGTTAGAGATCTTTCAAATGAATTTAGGTTACATGTGTAACCAGACATGTAAACACTGCCACGTTGACGCTGGACCCGACCGTAAAGAAATTATGACCTGCGAAACCATGCAGTATTGCCTGGATATTATGAAATCTAGCGGAATAAAAACTTTAGATTTAACAGGAGGGGCTCCAGAAATGAATCCCGACTTTAGGTGGCTTGTTCGTGAAGCAAGTAGAATTGGAGTTCAAGAAATAATTGTGAGATCTAACCTCACTATTATTATGTCCAATCCAAAATACCATGATTTACCTGAATTTTTCGCCCAAAACAATGTTCGTGTCGTTTCTTCTTTGCCTTATTACAAAAGAGATAAAACAGATAGACAACGAGGAGATGGTGTTTTTGACAAATCAATAAAAGCACTTCAAAAACTAAACGAAGTCGGATATGGAGTTTCTGATTCTGGGCTTTTCATGGATCTAGTTTATAACCCTTCAGGTGCTTTTTTACCTGGCAATCAAGCCGAAATGGAGCAGGATTTTAAAGAAGCTTTACTCGCTGATTTTAATATCCGATTCAACAATTTATTTACTATTACCAATCTGCCAATATCTCGATTTTTGGAATATTTAATTGCCTCTGAGAATTACGAAGAGTACATGGAGAAATTAATTTTAGCTTACAATCCAACTGCTGTAGGAAATCTCATGTGTAAAAACACAATTTCTATTGATTGGAAAGGCTATATTTATGATTGTGACTTTAACCAAATGTTAGAAATGAGGATTTCCATAAATTCTAGCCAACATATTTCAAACTTTGATGTTCAAAAAATTGAAAAAAGAAATATAAAGGTGAACCAACATTGTTTTGGATGTACGGCTGGTGCAGGAAGTAGTTGCCAAGGAACTGTTGCTTAGAAACAATAACTTGTTGTCAATAGTTTAATGATAATCCAGACTCGAGGAATTAAACTTATACGAGTACTTACTCTTTAAAGAAATAGTTTTCAAAAGATATATTTCAAAAAAGTTTGAGCAGATTCCATGCTTTTTTT
>TARA_B110000046_G_scaffold44536_1_pt1 | contig 9982 bp, 5 predicted proteins | sample TARA_B110000046 | Tara Oceans TARA_B110000046 (sample SAMEA4397157) | marine metagenome | biome: Polar Biome; feature: [DCM] deep chlorophyll maximum layer (ENVO:01000326); material: water (ENVO:00002006), including particulate matter (ENVO:01000060) such as... | depth 40 m | reverse complement strand
CTATATCGCCTAGTAGCCAAATATCAGATGCAATAAAGCTTAGGTTGTTAGTTATGGCTATTCATGTTATGTGTTTGTGGTTTTTAAACCGTATTGTGATAACGTGCTTAGCATGCTTAGTGAATATTTTTTGTGCAAAATCAAAGGCTGTGGTCTAATCAAAATCTATAGTTAGTTTAAAGCGAAGTAGTCTGCCATTGCCACGATCTGCAACATATACTATTTGATCAAGATAGGCTACAGCACTAGGATTATTGAATTGTGTAGCTTCTTGACCCGTACCGCCAAAAGAAGAGATGATGTTTTTAGTTTCGGATGATCCAGGTGGTGGGTTTATTCCTTCTCTGCCAGTGGCTGTAAATTGATAGAGTGAGTCAGATTCGCTATCCAATACAAGTAGATAGTTTGTTCCATCACCTGTAAAAGTCATGTCGACAGGATTTTTAAATCGTCCGGGTCGATATAAAAAATCATTCGCCTTTGATGTATCGCTGAAATCTAACAATTGAACATTGAATGAAGATCCGAATTCGCTTTCGTTGAATTCGATTGATTGAACTTTAATGGGAGCAGAAGGATCCGTCATAGCCACAAAGAAGTTTCTGCTTTCATTTACACTTGGACTTTGTGGTGGCTTGGCGTATGAGACAACGCAACTTGGCGACTTGAAATAACCCCTAAAAAATCCAATATCAGTCGAGACAAAGACATTTGAAATATACTCGTCCGACTCATTGAATAGTACGATTCCGTCATCTGGTCCGCCAACCTTATTTTCATTTTCTCTAGGCCCTGTGCGAGAAACGTAGTATTCATTATCACCCATGACATCGATTGATGTAAATTTCACATCTGCATCAACGCTACTGAAACTCGATTTGAAATAATATGGATGTACTATTTTATTTGTTTTTCTAGCGAATTGAACTCCAAAACCAAGTGTGGTGTTGAGATTTAAACGATATATGGCAGATAGGGAGTACCGTACATCATTAATGATGGTATCAAATGTTCCAATGGCTAGAATATTTAATTTACGATCCATTGCAATTTTTGACACCCCCGGTAGCAACAACCTCCCTTGTTCTCGTCCTGCTTGGTCGTATGATATTATTTCTTGTGATCCTTCATCTACAACATAAATAAGTCCGTCATAACCAGAAATAACATCTGAAGGACTTTGGAAACCATCTATAATTGGTTGAATAGGAACATATGCCACAGCTCGATTTGTGAAATCGGGTGTGTCAATAAAACCCAGGTCAGTTTTGTCTCCAAAAAAACCATCACAGCCCATAAGAATGCAGGATGTCGCTATTGATATAATGACTCTTAGATTCATTCGCGTTTATCTGTGTTTATTCCAATATCTATCCCAAATCCATGTATGGTTCCCATATATTGGGTAATGTTCATTGCATAATTCACCATGAGAACATTGCGACCTAGTTTTGGTCTGAAACCAATTCCCATTGTTGGGAAACGCTCGCCTTCAACATTGATTTTGTATCCAGTTCTGAGATAAATGAGTTTTCGAAATTCATATTCTATCCCAAAACGAATATTCTCGCTATTATCATTAGGATGTTCAAGTTGCAGAGCAATCATTAATGATTGTGTTTCGCTCCTGATGGGTTTTATAGAAGCGCCTAATCGAAAAACCGTTGGGACAGGATATTTATCCAACGTAGGTGCTGACCGGTTAAAATCAACCGCCAAATAGTCACCATTCAAAGAGGAGTTCCCTCCAAAGTTTTTGACCACAATACCAAACTTTAAATCCCTTACATCAGTTGAGTAAAGAAAACCTAAATCAGCAGCCACTGTGTGATTTTTGTATTGAGCCAATTGCTCATAAATGTATTTCAGGTTTACACCAAAGCTAAAGCGATCACTAAGTTTCTTTGAATAGGCCAACCCTGTTCCTAATTGATTAGCATAAATGATTTCACCCGTACCCTCAGGTCTAAACTCAGTTCGAACTTTCATAGCACCAGATGACAAGTAATTAACGTTGAGGCCAATTGCGCTTGTTGAACGTTTTATTGGAACAATGCTTGAAATCCAACCCTGTTGAATGCCCGCGCCAATTGCAAGATCAGAAATAGTGATATGTGCCATTTCATTTTGAGACATTAATGCTGGATTATGAAAAGCGGCCATACCATCCGCACTGAGTGTAAGGTTTGCCCCACCCAATGCTATTGATCGTGGGCTAACATCGTTCTTCAAAAAGGTAAGCGTAGATATTCCCGCTCTTTGACCACCAAGGTTTGGCAAGATTTGAGCTTGAGCTAGCCCCCCGGTGAAGAGGATGGAAAATAATATGTATTGGGGAATCCTATTCATTAAAACTTGAGTTGGATTCCATATAATATTTGACGACCCTGAGTATAACGTGCGGGGTCTGTGGGCGGTTCACCTCTATCCAGAGGACTTGGATAAGAGGGGTCTCTCCAGCTATCAGGAACTGGGTCTCCTTTTTCATAGGCCCTGCCAGTAACAGGGTTGATTATTTGTGAATTACGAATGTTAAAAATGTTCTTGAACTCAACACTCAAGGAGATGCCTCGCTTCTTTATTGTGATAAAATCTCTTGAAATTTTTAGATCTGCCCAGTACCATGCTTTTCCGATTTTAGCATTAGGTTCATCCACGACCTGAACATATAGTGGGCGACCAATATCTGAAACTCCCGCATATTTGTAAGGTGTATACCGGAGTCCAGATTTATATGTTCCTGATATAAAAACCCGAAAGCCCTCTAATGGAATCTTTCCGAGTTTAATCGTGCTATCTGCTGTAAAAATCACACCGGCCTTAAAGTCCCAAGGTCGATCCCAAGCTAAGTATTGTTCTTTAGTGGTATTTACAAAACCGGTCTGGCGAATTTGCAATAAAGACTCGGCCGCAGAGTTTGACTTGCCCGTTGCTACTTGATATGCTCCATTAAAGAAAGTACGTATGTATTTGCCCACCCGATAGATTACACCAAGCTCAAGGCCTACAATTCTCGCATAATCTTGATTGATTGAAGTTGTTTTGTCAACAAGCCTACCTGTTTGATCTTGAATTACAATTGTGCGAGTTACAATATAATCGTACTTGTCATTATTGAAGGCAGCGAAAGTGATTCCCAATCTTCGAGTCACCTGGGATTTTATACCCATTTCATATGAAACAGTTGTTTCTGGCTTTAAATCCGGATTTCCGAGGCGAGATAAATATCCTCGATCTTGATATACAGGGTCAAGACCAGCATACACAAATCGTGGGTGGGGTAGTCGCATACTATGCCCATAGTTAAAGTACAAAACATTGTTTTCAGTAATTGGGAATGATACATTGATTCGAGGCAAAAGTCTAGCTTGGAAATGTCTCCCAAAGACACTTACTGTCCGCTTCTCATATCGTTTTCGTACCTCGTCAATGATCAGTGCGTTCGGATCGTTAACTGCGTCATCAACAAATTTTCCATAGGCCCAATAGTTTAAGCGTAGACCTATGGAGGCATTAATTCCTTTATAGACAATATTATCTTCAACAAAGATTCCGCCATCTGCTGCATTTACTTTCCAAATGTCACTGCTGCTGCCAATGCTAATGCTTGGTGTGCTTAACGTATCATTTATTTGAATTGGAGCGCCAACCCAAGGCCTGTTTACATCAGCCCATTGGTACTGTTTTTCCTGATGTTCTTGTCCAAAAGTGAAGGTATGAAACTTGCTATTTGGATAAAACTTAACGGTGTTTTTGAACGTGTATTCACGTACATAATGGTCATGCCATACGGTACTAATTCCACCATTATTATTCAACCCACTCGAGGCATTTACGTAAATAATAGAATCGTTAGGATTGAATATAGTTATTGGATCAGTAATTATGGACTCTGGATCATAGACTTGATCTACTGTCTCACTTCGAAATGGTCGTCCGTTTGCATCAGCTCGCAGATTTGTAAAAAGTCGCCCGATGTTAGTCGTTATAGTCCATTTATTATTTGGGAAAGAATAGGTCATTCCCAGCACGCTCAAATTGCTATGGTGGGTATATGTTGTTGCATTATCTAAGTCTTCACTAAACTCATATTGATAGCCAGGTCGCACCACGGCATCGAATCCTACTACTTGTAGACTACGAGTATTTTGATTGATGTTTAAGGAATGCTGATTCGTGAAAAACACCTTGAATCCGGGTCTTACAGAATATGCAAGCTTCACAGTATTTGACCATTTATTATCTTGTCTTGGTGCCCATAAGCTCGGGTTTTCTGAAAATAGTGAAGAATTAAGTTGATTCGCGGTTTTTCGGAAATAGGTGTCCGATAGTTCAACGCTTGAAGTCGTAAAAAGTGTCAGCTTCTTTTTAGTGAACGGAATTGGTGTTCCAAGTGAAAATTGCCAGATATCTGTGTTCCAACTAGAACCTTTGTTTCGATTGGTAAAGTAGTTATCAGTGAGCCAGCTGCCACTAACTTCAAGTTTATCTCCACCTTCACGAATGCTTGTGGAAATAACTCCTGATGAACCATCTCCGTATTCGGCACCAGCGCCACCAGTCACAACAGTAACATTGCTTATAGCCCCTGAGGCGACATTCACACCGAAACCTGTTCCCGCCAGTGGATCTTGCGCAGAAATCCCATCAACTACATACTGCGTTTCATATACGCGTCCACCACGAATTTGCAGCCCGTCCGGGTTTTCACTAACCCCAGCTTGCATTTTTACAATGTCCTGAACCTCTCTGACCGCCATTTCAGAAATGTCATCTTGAGAAATATTTATTTCTGATTTCCCACTTTCAAGATCAATTATCTGTTCTCCCTCTATTACAACCTCGGCAAGGGTGCTGGATCGCAATGAAATTTTTGTGTCGAGTTTATTGGTTTCGCCTTTTTTTATCTGAACTCCATTAATGATTTTATCACTGTAGCCTATGTACGTAATCTTCACAGCATAATCACCAGGTTTAATATCTTCAATAGTATATTTCCCATCCATATCGGTGCTGGCACCTTTATATGTACCGACAAGTATTATGGTGGCGCCAGGAAGTGTTTCATTTGTTTCTTTATCAGATATAACCCCTGTCAATATTGCATTTTGAGCATTCGAAATTGTAATAGACATTATGGCACAAATCGTCAATAAATTGCATCGAAGTAATCTCACGATCAACCTCAAAACTCTTGGTTGATTATCGTATTAAATAGTTCCTGAATGGCTGTTGGATTCTTGTCTAGTTTGTGTAAGTCAACTGACATGAATACCATCGATGTTGCTTCAGAAACTTTACGTCTCGCTCCAATGCATCCGTCTTCAGGGCCATACCAACCAAGACTTTTGGTTAATTGTGCGGAATAAATAACCTCAGCATCTGATGAGGCGAAAAATGGGTCAATGGTGATGAGTGCATTTGAGGTTAGACTTGGATAATCAAATGAACCGACTGCAAGAGAATCTGAAGGTAACCGCGCTTGGCTCGGTAGAGGTGATGAACTTAAACTATCCATTGGTAAAATGCCAAACAATGCGCTAGAAGGACTGTGTAAGTTGGGTAGGCTGCTAACCACCCAAATTTTACCTCCATTATTCACATACGCCTCTATACTTCCTGCAGCAAACTCAAGGAATATGTCCTCTTGTTTGGTTTGAGTGTTGGTCACAATATCATCCTTACAATAGACCAAAACCTTCTCGTATTGATCCAATAGTAATTCAAAGTATGGATTCCATATTTTGGGCAGGTTGCCGCGATTGTTGCTAACCATATCAATAAAATCATACTTGGCATTAATCAAATCCAGGTTTGATTTGTAAAAGGCGTTTGGATTATCAGAACTGGTGCCAATAACCAATAGATCATTGGTTTTTCCTTTGAAGTAAAATTGGGACAGTGTGTCCTCTAGGCTGATGGAACCCGCGAGATCTTTTACCCTTATGTATAGGCTGTTCAATTCTCCAATCTTTAAGCCTCCAATAACGCCCATTTCTTCCCCCGATTCACTCAAAACGGCTGAATTGGCTGGTCCGGTGACCTCCGGGTTTTCAGGAGCAATGGAGGCAATTTCAATGCCTTTTGTACTTATTCGTGGCGAAAAAGAAAACCAATCAGATTCATTCAGTTTTAGTTCAATTGATCGTACCGATGAAAACCCATCCAAATCAGATGCTTCCCAGGCAATTGTCAATACATTGAAAACAGAATCTGTAGGTGAGAGATCTTTTACAAACTCAACTTTAGGAGGCGTGTTTTTCAGAGGAATTTTAAGGTAGGCTGGTGTATCATCTTTTGCTTCTCTATTGTCTACCGATCGTAACCATAAGTCGATATCTGTGGTATCACTACCCTCCGTAATGGAAAAACGAAAAAGTGAGTCTTGCTCAATTGTTTTATACCACGTTAATTGATCGAAACTAAATTCATATCCAACTATATACCCATCAGGGTCAGTTCCCCACCATTTTACTTCTACCAAACTATTGAGTCTATCACCTCCAGAGAGGTTTATCGATTCCATGGTCATATTGGTTTCAGGGTTTAAATTGACTAATTCCTTGCCTTTATCACAGCCAAAGAAAATCGACAGCCCTAGTAAGTTATATAGGAGTTTATTGCACACTTGAAGATGATGTCAAATGTTTATTGCTTGATAATTTTACGAACCTCAATAATTGCTTGATGAGAATCCAAAACTTGAAGCATGTAAGTTCCAGAGGCCATTTGATTCAGATTGATTCGCTCAATTGGTCGAATTGTGATTCTTTTAAAAACTTCTCTTCCTTGTAAATCGATTATCTGAATGCAATAGACTTCTCCTTTTTCGTATTCTGTCTCGACCACAATTACATTTGTAGTTGGATTGGGATAAATAGCTGAAATTGAAGCAGGTTTATCATCTATTCCAAGACCACAATTTTCTGATGTGTCAACTAATATGGCATTTGTTAATACAATCATGTCATTAGCATTATCCACCGTGTTCGTAGCTGTCATTGTTATTGAGAAAACACCAGCTTGAGTAAAGGTGTACATAGGATACTTCATCACAGATGAACCACCATCACCAAATTGCCAATCGAATTGATCTGCAACTGCAGATGAGGTATTTCCGAACATTGCTGGTTTACCGAGGCATACAGTGTCAGTCATTACGTTTGCTTGTGCATAAACAGGACCTCCTGCATAATTCACAACATCATTATTGTTTCTTGGCAACATTTTCATGTCTCCGAAACTGTAGGACATGATACCAGTAATTGACTCTAAATAGTCTCCATAATGCACCACATATGCTGGAACATTCATAATTCCATTTGAGATTTCCCATAAAGAGTCATTTACATATGAAACATATAAGCTACTGTTCCCTGAGTTTCTTCCAACGATTACTCTAGACCCTGATGCTGGATCAAATTCATCTGTACCTATTCTGTATTCTGCATAATTATTTCCTGTTTGCTGATCTGCATTTTGTTCCACAACAAATAATTCTTCTCCGGCTGTGGGATGCTCAAAACGAACCAACATTCCTTCAAATTGCTCATGACTAGAAGCACTATAAACGGAGAAACTATCTGGATTTAGAACTGTGGGTACTATTGATCCAGTGCCAGTTACACTCGCGGAGGCGATGTCATTAATTGAAGTCATTCCAAAGTTTTCGGAGACTAATCCTTCAACTTCGACTAAATCGCCTCGTTTTAAGGAACTCAAACTGGTTCCTTGTTGTAACCATATTCCTGCATAGTTTAATTGGTTCTCTTGTTGTATGTAAACGAAACCAAGATCACCAGTGTCTGTGGAATTTACGCCAGCAGTGACAACACCAGAAACAGTAACTGTTTCGCCTGAATAAGGACTAACTCCGTTCGAATAAGGAGTGTATTGTAGATCATAAATGGTCAATCCATTATTTCTAACTCGATATAGATAAGTTAATGTTGAAGGATTTGAGCTTGGATTGTATGTTACCAAAGCGCTATCATCCTCAGCAACAATATACCATCGAACCAGCGTCCCATCTGATTGTGCTGGAATGTCAGCCTCATATGTCTCGCCTGAGGCAACGGACATTGGAACTGATGTAAAAGAGCCTGAAATTCCTGTTCCGTAACAAAGCGTGGCACTAACAATGCTCCCATCGTTATCTGTGATATCAGCATTGACTGTGACGATATCACTTGATGAAGGAACGGTTGGAGTCCTTTCCACATTAAAAACTCTCGGTGCAGATGCACCATAGACATAGTCGCTTTCCTGAAATGGATAAAGTGAATAACCTCGACCATTGAAGCCCGGACAGTTGTTCTTGCTATGAGCAATAATTCCGCGAAGAGTATCTATCTGGTCTCCCACATTTGGCGCTACGAATGTCCCACCTTCTGCAGGCAATTTTTGGACTCTATATCTATCAGAAACGTTCATTAAATTCCCATTAGCATCTTCAATATTGAAGCTGACACGATTGCCTCCAGAGAAAAAATCAAGCGATGCTACGGTCACATTGTGCAATTCAATATATACACCCTCCCATTGTTCTCCAGATTGAAGTAAATTATTTCTGTCAGGGTCATTAATGTCGGCCAAGAAAGCAATAGAAGGAACGATACCTTGATTCTGACCGAGTAGGGTAATGCTATTTCCTTCTAATGGAATTATTTCGGTTTCACCTTGGTAATCATCTATTACTCCAATTACCTCTACAGAATCTCCAGCAAGTAGATTGTGAATGTCTTCGGTGGCGTTTATTGATGATGTTTTAAACACATCAATACCACTAAAAGCACCTCCATTTCCTTGTTGAAGCCAGAAGTTCTTATGCCCCGTGGCTGCATTTGCAATTCCAGAAGGGACAGATTCATAGCCATCTGCAACCACCTTAGCTCGGATAATGACTGTGTCTCCAAGGTATACAGTTTGATCGTCACAGTTTCCTGTAGCGGCCTGCGTTACAAACTGTATTTCGGTAATGCTGACCACAGGGTATTGCGCAAATACTAGTGAAGAGACAACAATTGTAACAGTCGATAATAGAATTGATTTCATGTATTGATTATTTAATAATGACGAATTTTTCTTTCCAAAATTTCCCGGTTTCTAAGTCTTCCACTGAGAATATATAAGTGCCTCGAGCAATTATTTGGGCAGATTCGCTAAGTAAATCCCAACTATGCTCCCCACCACTAAAAACAGAATTTTCAGTATTAGAATAGGTGTTATACCAGCGCTGACCCGCACCAGTGTACTCTTCCTGATGCTCTATAGTTTTAATAAGGTCGCCTGAAACGGTAAAAATGCGAATTACACATATTTGAGGCAGGTTCGCGAAATTAATTTTTTTATCTTCTTCAAACGTTGACTCACCTTCCCAAGAGGCTCCGCCATAGTAAGGATTAGGGTAGGCAAAGGGACGGTATTTATCTAAACTATCATTCAAATCTTTGTTGAATAGGGCTTTGATTTCATTAACACCGACAGCGTATTCGTCAAATTTTTCATTACCGATTGTACCAGGAAAAACGCGGTAGGTATTGCTAATGATAGAACTTTCAAGTGATTCAAGATTGCTTTCTGGATCTCCTTCATCAAATGCGGTTAAGGCCACAGCATATTGCCATCCATCCAATACATTATTGATAGAATACTTGTGGCTATATATAGTTGAATCTTCATCAAACGTGACTGGGGTCTCTAGCAAAACAGATTCAAATCCCGTATTATAAAACAAGCTATTGTCTTTTTTGTCAAAAGTCGCAGCAAGTTTTAAATCTTCTGATAAGTTCAGACTGCCCACAACATCATCACCTAGCCGAGTCATGTATACGTTATATCCTTCAAAGTCTTTTTTTTGAGATATTGGGTCTACGGATAATTCTGAATTTGAAGCCCAATAGATGTCAATTTGATTATCGGTTGCGACAATTTTTGTTTCAGGAATGTTTGGTGGGGTAGGAAGAATATAGCGGGTTATTTT
>TARA_B110000046_G_scaffold185554_1_pt1 | contig 9995 bp, 6 predicted proteins | sample TARA_B110000046 | Tara Oceans TARA_B110000046 (sample SAMEA4397157) | marine metagenome | biome: Polar Biome; feature: [DCM] deep chlorophyll maximum layer (ENVO:01000326); material: water (ENVO:00002006), including particulate matter (ENVO:01000060) such as... | depth 40 m | reverse complement strand
CAAAACTTAATGTTAATTATTAAAACATTTAAACCTTTAAGTATGTTTCCTCGTTTACTCATTGCAGGTTGTATCGCAAGTTTAATTGCTTATGCCGTTCCCCAAGCAATGGGATCTGGCATGAGCGCGATAGCTATTGCGGTGGAGTCGCCAGATAATGTGCAATTACTCACCACTATTTTAATTGCTAAATTACTAGCAACTTTATTTGCTATAGGTTTGGGCATACCGGGAGGGTTAATTGGTCCTGTTATTGGGTTAGGCGTTTTAGTCGGGACTATGATGGCGTTTTTTGCTCAGTTTATTAGCCCTGGTACTGATATTGCCGGAACTTATGGTGTATTGGGCATGGCTGGGTTAATGGCTGCCACATTACATGCACCACTTGCAGCGCTAACAACAGTAATGGAGCTTACATCGTCGCCAGAAATAATTGTTCCAGCGATGCTTGTGATAACAACAGCTTATGTAACCGCATTACAAGTGTTTGGTAATCGCTCTATATTTTTGCAGCAACTTGATTTTCAGGGGCTTCCCTATCATGTTTCCCCTGCCACAGAGGCGCTACAAAAGGTGGGAATTATGGATGATATGGATGAAAACTTTAAATTGCTGTTTTCAAACGACAAAGAGCAAATAAAAAATACACTCGATGCCATGGACAGCCAAACGCCATTGATTGTGTTTGACGAAGAAAACGGGTATCGACTTGCAGAATACGATTTAAGCTTAATGTCTGATCAAGCAATCAACCTGAACTATGTAAACTTACAAGGTATTAGCAGTCAAGCAACGTTAGCTGATGCCTTTGATATACTAAAAGATAAGCGCAGTGGCGCTTTATATGTATACAACCTGTTAGATAATCAACAAATAATGGGGCTGTTACGTTGGGATCAAATTCATCATATTTTAACCATCCGTAACAGCTTACTATAAATAATAAGGGTTATTATGAGTGCATTACTGATTTATAAAACGCTGCATATATTTTTTATGATTGCATGGTTTGCAGGCATTTTTTACTTACCACGGTTATTTGTTTACCACGCAATGAGCCAAGAGCGTGCATGTAACTCTATGCTAAAAGTAATGGAACGCAGGCTCCTTTATTTTGTAACGCCATTTGCTATTTTAACGGCTGTTTTTGGTGTACTAACGATTGTGGAATATGGCCGTGAATGGTTTAAATACAGTATGTGGCTGCACTATAAACTAGTGCTAGTTATAATTTTATATTTATACCATGCGTACTGCTTTAAATTACTAGCCGACTTTAAACACGACAGAAATACTAAAACAGATCGTTTTTACCGAATTTTTAATGAATTACCTGTTATTGCATTACTTATTATAGTTGCACTGGCAGTAATTAAGCCGAGCCTTTAAGCTATTTGGTATAAAAAATACCGCATTAATTACACACGACTTAAAATCTAATATGCGCGATTGCGTGCCCCATATTATGGATTATCGCGCCCTTTTGAAAAACTAGGAATAACCCCATGTTAAGTTTCCAAGGTGAACATATTCTGTCTGTTAATCAGTTAGACAGAGACTGCATTGAACGTATTTTTGCAGTAGCAAAAAAGATGGAGCCTTATGCTAAAAAGCAAAAGCAAACAACGGTGCTTGAGGGCGCCATTTTAGCTAATTTGTTTTTTGAACCCAGCACACGTACGCGCGTTAGTTTTGGAACCGCGTTTAACCTGCTTGGTGGAGGCGTGCGTGAAACAACAGGTATGCAAAGTTCAGCTCTTGCTAAAGGTGAATCTTTATACGATACAGCGCGTGTTATTTCAGCTTATGCAGATGCGGTAGCTATGCGCCACCCAGACGCAGGCTCGGTTAGTGAATTTGCCGAAGGCTGTACCGTACCTGTAATTAATGGCGGTGACGGCCCAAATGAACACCCCACTCAAGCACTGCTAGATTTACTTACTATTGAACGTGAGTTACACCGCTTTGATCAAAATATTGATGGTATGCACATCGCTTTGGTTGGCGATTTAAAATACGGTCGTACTGTTCATTCGTTATCAAAACTACTGTGCCATTACAAAAACGTTAAATTTTCAATGGTGGCACCCGATGGCTTGCAAATGCCAACCAGTATTTTAGATGCAGTAGAAAATGCTGGCCATAAAATAGAGCTAGTGAACAAAATGGAAGGTAACTTAGCGGCCGATATCGTGTATCAAACACGTATTCAAGAAGAACGCTTTCCATCTCAAGAAGAAGCAAATAAATACCGTGGCGGATTTAGAATTAGCCAGTCAATTTATAACGCACACTGTAAGCCTAATTCAGTGCTAATGCATCCGCTTCCTCGTGATAGTCGTACTGAAGCTAATGAGCTTGATAACGACTTAAACAGCAACGACAATTTAGCTATATTTCGCCAAGTACAAAACGGCGTATTAATTCGTATGGCATTGTTTGCTTTAACGCTCGGCGTAGAAAACAAAGTTGAGCAATATGAAGTAGACGTGCCTTGGTTTAGCCGCAAACGCGACAGCTAACCCTTTTTTAAGTGACAATTTATAGGATTTTTCATGACAATTAGCCAAGACTTATTTGAACGCGCTCAAACCTCTATTCCTGGTGGCGTAAACTCACCAGTGCGCGCTTTTAATGGCGTAGGTGGCACACCATTATTTATCACAAAAGCAGAAGGTGCATTCACCTTTGATGCCGATGGTAATCGTTATATCGATTACGTAGGTTCGTGGGGCCCAATGATCATGGGCCACAATCACCCGGCTATAAAACAAGCGGTTCATGAAGCAGTTGAAAACGGCCTTAGCTATGGCGCGCCAACTGAAGCTGAAATTTTAATGGCTGAGAAAGTAAAAGCGCTTGTACCTTCAATTGAAAAAGTTCGCATGGTTAGCTCAGGTACCGAAGCAACTATGAGCGCAATTCGCCTAGCGCGTGGCTTTACTAATCGTGACAAAATTCTTAAATTTGAAGGCTGTTACCACGGCCATGCCGACTCACTTTTAGTTAAAGCGGGCTCAGGTGCTTTAACTATGGGCGTGCCTAATTCACCAGGTATTCCTGAAGACTTTGCTAAACACACATTAACAGTATCGTTTAATAACATTGAAGAAGTGAAAGCTATTTTTGAAAAATACGCTGACGAAATTGCCTGTGTTATCGTTGAACCGGTAGCGGGTAACATGAACTGTATTCCACCTGTTGAAGGCTTTTTAGAAGGCCTGCGCGCAGTATGTGATGAATACAAATCGGTGCTTATTTTTGACGAAGTAATGACCGGTTTTCGTGTATCTCTTGGTGGTGCACAAGCGTATTACAACATAAAACCTGACCTAACATGTTTAGGTAAAGTAATAGGCGGCGGCATGCCGGTAGGCGCATTTGGCGGCAAAACTGAAATTATGGATTACATCGCTCCTGTTGGCCCAGTATATCAAGCCGGAACACTGTCTGGTAATCCAATAGCCATGGCTGCAGGTTTAAAATCATTAGAGCTATTAAGTGAGCCTGGATTACACGACAAACTAGAAGCTATTTCAAAAGCAATATGTGAAGGCTTTGAAGCAGGCGCTAAAAAAGCAGGTATCGCACTTACAACAAATTACGCGGGCGGCATGTATGGCTTTTTCTTTACTGATGTTGAAAAGGTAACCACTTACAAACAAGCGACTGAGTGTGACCTAGAGCGTTTTAAACGCTTTTTCCATCTTATGCTTGAAGAAGGCGTATACCTTGCGCCATCAGCATTTGAAGCTGGCTTTGTATGTGCTGCGCACACGGAACAGGAAGTACAAGAAACTATAGCTGCAGCAGAGCGCTGTTTCGCAAAGCTTTAATCGCAAGTATTGCCTAAACGGGGTTTATATACCTACTTTTAAAACAAGCAATCAATACTAAAGATTGAAAAAGCCCTTTAAGGGCTTTTTTTATTTGTAAATTGATATAATTGAATGATAATTAAGCATAACAAGGTCTACTTATCTTCACCCTACTTTATTAAATACAAGAGAGTCTTATGTCTGGATTACGGCAGTTAGCTGCGCCTGCAATGCGCTTAATGGCGAATCTAAAATACAAAACTAAAATAAGCATCACGTTTGGCATTCTCTTGATCCCACTTGCACTAAGCATGTTTTTTCTGGTGTCGTTATTGAGTAAAAGTATTGATGTATCGAAAATGGAACAACAAGGTTTAAAAGGCTATCGAGCAATACTTACTAATCAAATACAAGGGACAACCGATAAAAATATAAATGTGGCACGCTCGCTGGGCTTTAAAATTAAAGACAGCGAAGTAGACGATGTCCTTGAGCTTGTGTCTATTCAATCTAACTTAGCGCTAGATAGCGAACTTGCCAGCGCCTATTTAAATCGTGTATTGGTAACCCGTGTACCTGCTTTTATCACTCAAATAAACCTAACTGCCGCGAGCGCAAATACAGTACTGAACAATAACCAATTTACTCCAGATACCTTTATTGCACTTTCAAACCTAAGTAAATCGTTACCCCAATTTGAGCAGCAACTTTTAAAAACACTTGCTATTGCAACGTCAGCGGATAAATCGGTAAATAAAGCGCTCTCTCCCACTTTAAATGAACTACAAAAATCAGTCTCAGCATTTAAGAACGCGATAGATAAAAAACTACTGGAACCCGACGACATAGAGTTAACTCAGCGTGAATTTTCAGCACTCACTGACAATGTTCAAAAAAATATTAGCGCTTTAATCAACATCAGTATTCCAACTCTAGAATCGTTAATTAGTAATAAAATACAAACCCAGCAGTGGACCAGAAACACTGTACTGATCGCCTCTATAATAAGTTTACTGTTTGCTCTTTATTTAATGGTTGGGTTTTATTTTGCAGTCGTTGACACCATAAGTCGCTTCACTAAAGCAGCCACTAAAGCAGCTAACGGTGACTTAAAGGCAACCCTTAACTCAATCGGGAGTGACGAAATGAGCGTTATTGCTGAGCAATACAACGCCCTACTCAATGCCTTTTCACATCTACTTTCAGATGTTAAAGCCAGCACCAAAGAGTTATGCGATGCCACTCAGTCTCTTTCGCATGCCAGTAGTCAAACCAGTGACGATGTAATAAAACAGCAAACGCGGGTAAATGCAATTAGCCATGCATTAAGCGACATGGCGCAAACTGCACATATAATTGAAGAATCAGCCCATCAGGCAACACTTACTGCACAAAATGCCGCTGAGCATGTAAAACAGGGGTCGAGCAATACCATGGAGCTTGCTCAATACATGCAAGATTTAAAAATGGAGTTTACCGAAAGTCAGCAAGCACTTGACCGACTAGCTCAAGATAGCCAAGAAATTAGTAAAGTAAGTAAAGGGATAAGTGAAATTGCCGACCAAACAAACCTATTAGCACTCAATGCTGCAATAGAAGCAGCTAGAGCGGGTGAACACGGACGTGGTTTTGCGGTAGTTGCAGACGAAGTAAGAACACTTGCATTACGCACACAAACACAAACACAAGAAATTCACCAAATTATTAGCTCACTGCAAAAGGCATCTGACGATACACAAGTTAAAATGCGTTCAAGCGTTGAAAAAATGGAGTTATCTGTCGAAGCCGCAAACCAAACAAATACAGTACTGCAAAGCGCAGAAAGTAGTATGGGTGATATAAAGCATCAAGGCGAGGTCATCGCTGAACGAGTTAAACAGCAAGCCAACGCGACGACTCAGGCACTTAATGACTCGCAAGAAGTTAATAACTTAGCTGATCATACATTAGTGTCAGCGCAATCAACGCTGCAAGACGCCGAGCAGCTTTCACGCTTATCGAATGATTTAACAACGTCAATGCGCTTTTTTAAGTCTTAGCTTTTAATATCTATAGCGCTAAATATCTATAAATAACAAAGCCGCTAAATAGCGGCTTTGTTATTTGAGTTATCATTTTATACAGCGAGGCCTTGGCTCAAATTCACTCACTCTTAATGGAAGCTGTATCACTTTGCCACATCCTGGAGGAGCTTGTTTACCTGTGTGCTCGTTTACAAAGGCCCAACGGATTGAAGGGGGGCGAGTATCGGCAATGGCTTGTGGGTTGAGTGGTTTTAAATAACGGATATAGGCTTCTAGTGCCCCGACACTGCCAGTTAAACCGGTGCTTTTATTATCATCGCGGCCAAGCCATGCAACGGTTACCGTGTTTTGATCAAACCCTGCAAACCAGCTGTCACGTAAATCATTGCTAGTCCCTGTTTTACCGGCTAGTTGAATAGACGGAAAGTGTAAGTTTAATCGCTTTGCTGTGCCGTCTTTTGTTACACGCTTCATTGCATATTTGGTCATGTACACAGAAGCTTCATCAAAACGAGGCTCTGCACTTACTTGATGTTTGTATAGCACGTTACCTACAGAATCAGTAAGTGCTGATATGGATGTTAACTTCTTATACTCACCGTCATTTGCTATGGTGGTGTAAAGCTGGGCAACATCAAAACTAGATAACTCTAAAGCACCTAAGAGTAAAGACGGGTATTCATCTATTTGACCTTCCACTCCGAGTGATTTAAGCGTGTTTGCAACTTTATCCACTCCTATATCTAAGCCTAAATTAACAGCAGGAATATTAATACTATTACTAAATGCTTGATAAAGCGGGATTGCACCACGGTATTGGCGATCAAAATTTTCAGGCTGCCATACATTACCTTCTTCGTTTGTTACCTGTAACGGCGAATCATCAAGTAATGTGGCTAAATTATAATTTGGTGATTGTAGTGCTGTTAAATAAACTGCAGGCTTAACTAAAGACCCTATATTTCTTTTTGTATCCAGCACTCTATTAAAGCCCGAATATCGAACATCACGCCCTGCTACAAGGGCCGATACGCCACCTTTATCTGAATTTACAGAGATCATAGCAACCTCAAGCTTATCTGTTTTAGGGCGTTTCTCTAAATAAGGTAAGCTTTTCTCAACCGAGTTTTCCATTGCTGTTTGTTTTTGTAAATCAAAGTAAGTAAACACCCTAACCCCAGCATCTAGTATTTGCTGGTCGGGTAGTAATTTATTTAATTCACGGTTCACCAGTTCTAAATACCCTGGGTATGATTTTTGTAAACTTTCTTTCATTGGCGCAATGTCTATTGAGCGCTTAAGGGATGCTCGGTATTCTTTTGTGCTTATTAATTTATTTTCTACCATGAGGCGAAGTACTAAATCGCGACGCTCCATAGTGCGCTCTTTGTAGCGGCGAGGATTGTAATAAGACGGCCCTTTCACCATCGCTACTAGCAACGCTATTTGATCGTATTCAAGCTCATCTACTGGTTTTGAAAAATAAAACTCAGACGCCAAGCCCATGCCATGCACGCCTTGGTTATAAGATTGACCTAAATAAACCTCGTTTAAGTAGGCCTCTAATATTTGGTCTTTTGAGTAACGATAATCAAGAATAAGCGCAATAAACGCCTCATTGATTTTTCGCAGCAGCGAACGTTCACGGGTTAAATATATATTTTTAGCGAGTTGCTGCGTTAACGTGCTACCGCCTTGGACTGTTCGCCCTGCTCTAATATTGGTATATAAAGCGCGTAAAATAGAAAAAACAGATACACCGTGGTGCTCATAAAAATTACGGTCTTCCACTACTAGCAAAGTGTCTTTTAACATAGCAGGAAACTTATCAAGGGGAACAAATTCTCTATCTTGCTTCGAATCGTTACCAATGCGGGCTATTTGAACAGGTTCTAATCGGGCGTTGTTCAAGCGCCTACCAAATTTATCTTTTACAGAGGCTACCTTTTGTCCTGCAAAACGCAGTTCAACAACCTTAGACTCCTCCAGCCCATCATAAAATTCAAACTCTCGTCGGTAAATTTTAATGCTATCGGCCGTTTTTACGTATTGGCCGGTCCGGCTAAGCCTATTAACCGATGAATAATTTAGACGTTCGAGTTCAAATTCTACTTCTTGACTTGACAAGAATTGCCCTGGGTAAAACAGCATTGCACGCGCATACACTTGAGCGGGGAGTTGCCATTTATTTCCTTCAAATACACGTGTGGTTTTTGAATCTAAATAAATAAAGTACATGGCCATAGCAATAAAAACAGCCAAACTTAGCTTCCAAAAAACTGACCATATTTTTCTCATAAATGAGCGTTTAACAACAGTAGTTGCCGTTTTTTTTGTAGATTTGGGTTTAGCTTTACGTGGCGAACTGCTTGCTTTCGTTGCACGCTTTGAAGGGGTTTTACTACTAGGTGTTTTTTTATTATCAGCCATGTAAGTGTAATGTGTTCCAACGGTTTATTTACAAAGGGGAGCTTAGCATATTGGCCATACCCTAACACCTGAAAAATTAACCTTCCCTGAAACGAAAAAAGCTCTACCTAAAGTAGAGCTTTGATGAACACACTATATAAATTTAGTTATTACGAACAGATACAAACTCAGGGTAAGCTTCTACACCACAGTCGTGCTGATCCATACCGTTAAGCTCTTCTTCTTCTGTAACACGTATACCCATTGTGTATTTTAATATAGCCCACACAATAAGCGATGCTACAAAAACAAATGCCAATATAGTTACTAAGCCGATTAACTGATTAACAACGCTTGCATCACCGTTTGAAAGTGGAACCAGCATAATACCTAGTGCACCACATACACCGTGTACAGAAATAGCACCTACTGGGTCATCAATCTTAATTTTGTCTAGAGCTATAATGCTAAATACAACTAATGAACCGCCTAGTAAGCCTAGTAGACAAGCCATTAATGGAGAAGGTGAAAGAGGGTCTGCAGTAATAACAACTAAGCCCGCTAACGCACCATTAAGTACCATTGTTAAATCAGCTTTGCCCCATAATACTTTACATACAAATAGTGCTGCAATTGCACCCATTGCCGCAGCCGCGTTAGTGTTAAGTAAGATTTGACCTACAGCCGTTGCGTTTTCTTTATCAGATAGTAATAACTGTGAACCACCGTTAAAACCAAACCAACCCATCCACAAAATAAATGTACCTAAAGTAGCAAGCGGTAAGTTAGAACCTGGAATTGGATAAACTTCACCATTTTTTCCGTATTTACCTTTACGAGCACCTAGTAAAATTACACCAGCGAGTGCTGCTGCTGCACCTGCACCATGAACAATGGCAGACCCTGCAAAATCAACAAAGCCCATTTCAGACAAGAAACCACCGCCCCATGTCCAGTAACCTTCCATTGGGTAGATAAAACCAGTTAAAACAACAGTAAATGCTAAGAAAGCCCATAGTTTCATTCGTTCAGCAACCGCACCAGATACAATTGACATGGCTGTTGCAACGAAAACTACTTGGAAGAAAAAGTCAGACTCTAAAGAGTGGTCGGCATCAGCAGCTTGCGTACCAATTAACGCGCCCAGTGATGGCATAATTCCGCCCTCAGCGTTGTCTACATACATAATGTTGTAACCAACTAACAAAAACATGGTACACGCGATTGAATAAAGCGCGATGTTTTTAGTTAAAATTTCAGTGGTGTTTTTAGAACGAACTAAGCCCGCTTCTAACATGGCAAAACCCGCAGCCATCCACATAACTAATATACCCGATATCAAAAAGTAAAATGTATCGAGTGAAAATTTAAGTTCTACAATTGTATTTTCCATAAGCCCCTCTTAAATTGCCTCTTCGTCAAGTTCGCCAGTACGGATACGAACTATTTGATCTAAGTCGTACACAAAAATTTTGCCGTCACCAATTTTGCCTGTTGATGCAATTTTTGTGATTGCTTCAACAACGCGCTGACAGTTTTCTGTACGAGTTGCAATTTCAAGTTTGATCTTTGGAATAAAATCGACTTGGTACTCTGCACCACGATATAGCTCTGTATGACCTCGTTGACGTCCAAAACCTTTAACATCAACTACAGTCATCCCCTCAATTCCTAAATCAGCGAGCGCTTCACGCACATCGTCTAATTTAAATGGTTTTATGATTGCACTAATCATTTTCATAGC
>TARA_B110000046_G_scaffold25367_1_pt1 | contig 10001 bp, 9 predicted proteins | sample TARA_B110000046 | Tara Oceans TARA_B110000046 (sample SAMEA4397157) | marine metagenome | biome: Polar Biome; feature: [DCM] deep chlorophyll maximum layer (ENVO:01000326); material: water (ENVO:00002006), including particulate matter (ENVO:01000060) such as... | depth 40 m | reverse complement strand
CCTCGTCCCAAACGAGGCGCGATGACCGGGCTACGCTACACCCCGAGGTGTATATCTTTTTTTATTTTTTAAGAACTAAAATCCCGGCGTTACCGGGATATAAATACCTCATTTTCGAGGCTGCAAATCTAATAGAATGCTTTAAACAGACAAATTATTTTACAATAATTTGCTTTTAATATTTGTCATAGCTGCATTAAGATTATGAACGTTGTCTAAAGTTAATCTTCCATGAGTATGGATAGCTTCTTGTATCACATCATTTACACTTTTAAACGTTGTTAAAACCTCACCAACATCTTTGTTATCTTTAAAAACTTCAAGCATCTTAATCGTGTTATCATATGAGTAAATCTGCTCATAAAGACCACTACTAATTTCTTGGTTGTTCATTTTTACTTTCAGTGCACCTGTACTAATTAACAAACCTTCTACAAAACCACCGGCAACCATCATAGTAACCAAAGTTGCTCTCTCTTCAGAATACAATTGATCGCTAGCTGTAATATAAGCCTTGGTTAAAAGAATTGATTTGTTTACCGTTGTATCTGATCCAGCTAGTTTTTTAAGCAAATCCTCTGGAAAAGCTTCTGGAATCCCTAACTTATTAGTTAAATCAATAATAGATTTAAGGTATTCTTGTGTGTTTTGTTCTTGTTCATAAACAGCAGTATAGGCTAAACTAGCACTGTACATTCCTAGTCCTAGTGCTTGTTTTTTACTTGTTGCATATTGTTGACCTGGAGAAGTTAACAAGGTTTTATCAAACTCATATCCTTGATCTTGAAGTGTTGCATAAAGATTAGCCGCCAAGTCAATATTTACTTTAACACTTCCTAATTCTTTTAGGTAATCAGTAGAAAGACTATCGGCTTTCTCATAATTATATGTCTTTGCAACCGGCCCGCCATCTCCACCACCACAATTGGCCATCAAAAGGCTTAGAGAAACTAAACTTAGTAAACTTAAAATCTTTCTTTTCATAAGTACAAAATTTTGCGGAGGGAGGGGGATTCGAACCCCCGGTACCCGATAAAGGTACGCATGTTTAGCAAACATGTGGTTTAAGCCACTCACCCATCTCTCCAAAAGTTGTCAATTTGATCGTAAAATCCAAATTAAGAACTACTTTTTTTCTTTTGCTAACAAAAGAGGTGCAAAAATAGCATTCGGATTTATTTAACCCAGTTTTGTTATGAATAATTTCAAACTTTTAGAAACTAAATTTTGTCCTAATAAATAAGCCTGTTCTTGCATGAATAACTCCTGAACCTGCATCTGCAAAATAGGATTGTCCCAACACCATTAATTCCCAATTTCCTGATATTGAAGTGGATACACTTGGCATCAAGAAAAATAAATCCAATTGAGGGGCGTATATTACTGCCAATGAAGTAGAAATTATTGGTGATAATGGATAACCTAGCTGCCCCATTATACTCCATTCTGATGGCATTAAGTTTTTTGGTGATACAGCGAAAGAGAGTAAAGAAGGAGATGTAAGGCTGGAAAGGTCTTTAAATCCTTGTGAATTGTACAGCAATGAAACTCCTGAAGACATACCTTTTCGTAAAGTATAATCAAGGCCCAAAGTAGCATTTAATACTCCAGGCTTACTCCATGATAATTTATCTTGAAAATAGGTGGTCTCTCCTTTTAAACCAGCATTTTTAAGATTTCCTGCAAAGCCAACTCCTAAAGCAACATCAGTAAAATAAACGCCTCCTAAAATTTGGATATCATAATTCCATTTATTAAATATATAGCGGGCGGCAATAACTTGATTGTTTTTACCTGTATCTAATTTGGCAGCAACTTCATAACTCGACATGCCATCTTTTAAATAACGTTGAATTCTAATTCCATCAGAACCAGGCCTTTCTTCATAGTCAAAATTGGCAAAGTTGAATGCGTTAAATAAATCGTTTGGATTCCAGACTGAACTTATACCCCAATTGATACGCTGCCGCCCCACTCTCACACCCCATTTATTGCTTTGAAAATCAACATAGACCCGATCTAAAATTGAATGAAGAAACAAACTCGATTCATCAATCCACAATACTGAAGTCGAAAACAAGCCATGATCTATATGAACACTACTTGCATAGGATGAATTCAGCTTGACGGATTCTCCATAAAACAACCTGTTTCTTGCTTCAGCCGCAAAAGTCCATTTCTGGTTTATATAATATTTGAAATTGAGTCTGTTATGAATAAAATTATCTTGTATTATTCCCGCATTTGGCACAAAATTAATAATACGTAAATCCTTAATGTAGCCTTTGAAATATAGATGCTCATCAGACCAACTTGTTTTCTCTTGTGTAAAAACAAATGTTGATATCAATAAGAAACAAAAGGTTAAAACCTTGTTTTTCATTTAATGTATTCGTCACTAATAATTATACCATCTTCTAAAGTAATAATACGCTTTGCACGATCAATTACTCTTTGGTCGTGGGTAGAAAAAATAAAAGTTGTTTTTTCCTGTTGATTTAGACGGTACATAATATCCAACAAATCAGAAGTTGATTTTGAATCTAAATTTGCAGTTGGTTCGTCAGCTAATACAAATTTTGGTTTCGACGCTAAAGCTCTAGCTACGGCCACTCTTTGCTGCTGCCCACCAGACATTTCACTTGGTTTTTTATTAATCTGATCTTTTAGTCCTACAGCCTCTAAAAGCTCTATAGCCCGAGCATGTCTTTCTTCTTTTGGCCATTTTTGAAGTAACGTTATGAATTCAACATTCTCTAGTGCAGATAAAACCGGAATCAGATTGTAGGCCTGAAAAACAAACCCAATGTTGTTTAGTCTGAAGTCTATTAACTTGTTGTCTTTTAACGTTGTAATGTTGATGTCGTTAATAATTACATCTCCTTTTGTAGGTACATCTAAACCTCCAATTAAATTAAGTAGGGTTGTTTTACCTGACCCCGAAGGTCCTACGATTGCGGTAAATTCACCTTCATTAATTTGGATGTCTACTCCGTTCAAAGCTTTAACGGTAATTTCTCCGTCTTGATAAAACCTTTCTAAATTACTTGTGCTAATTATTGCCATTTTTCTAAATTCAAAAATTTATAATCCTCTAATTGAGTCTACAGGGTTTAATTTTAATGCTTTGTAGGCAGGGTAAATTGACGACAGTATTGCTGTTACTGCCACAATAGCTAATGTTGACCAATAAAAGTCAGTAGGCACATCTGTATAAACCACTGTGCTATAACCATACTCTTCCAACCCTTTGCTCAGCATACTAAGGTCTAAGCCATGGGTTCCCATCCATGTTATTGTTATATATCCAATCAACAAACCTAAAGGGCCAGATATAGCTGATAGTAATATTGTTTCAATCATAATCATACTAAACACCTTAGTTTTATTCATGCCAACGGCCATCAACATTCCAAGCTCACGTTTACGTTCAAGAATTGCCATCAACATTGCGTTTAAAATCCCAAACGCTAAAGCCAACATAATAATGACCATTATTACAAGCATTGACTGCATCATTACCTCATTGGCGTAACTTAGGTCAGGTGCAATTTCTTTCCACGACCTAACTTTTAAGGTAGGAAACATTCCACTTAATTCAGATGAAAGCGTATCGGTAATTTCTTTATCATCACAATAGATGGCAACTTCATGGTAAAAATCTTCAACTTGTAATATTTTATTCAAGTCTTGGTTTCGTACAAATACAGTCATTTCATCGTACCTGGAGTTGGCTGATTTGTAAATACCCACAACTCTAAAAGCTGTAGAAATAATTTCTTTGTTGGCATCTTGAAAGGTAACTACCACTTTTTTGTTGACGCCAACTTTTAGTTTTTCGGCTAATTTTTGACCTATTAGTAGTTGATTCTTTTTATCCTCTTTAAAGTAATTTCCTTCTTTAACTTTTTCGTGAATGATGGTTACCGATTTCTCCATTTCTGTATTAATCCCCACAATTGACACGCCTTTTGCTGAGTTTGCAGAAGCAATCATGCCGTTTAGCATCATTCTCCGAGTGTAATTTATTTCATCATATTTTTTATCTAGTGCAGCCTTTAAATCAGAAAATTGAAATAGTTTGTGCTTTAATTCTTTGTCTTTTAAATAATCAGCATTATGTATTTGAATGTGTGAGGTAGAGGTAGAAAGGAAATTATCGATTCGCTGATTGTTCATCCCGTTTGATAATCCAGAAATAAATATTCCGGCCCATATTCCTAAGAAAATGGACATCAATACTATGAAGCTTCTTAGCTTATTTCTCCAAATATTTTTCCAAGCAATTTTAAATAACATAAGCATTAAATTAAAGGCGCATGGCCTCAACTGGTTTTAAACTACGTAAGTGAAATGTTGGGTAAAGACTCAATACAAAGGCTATTACCAAGATGATAAGGGCATGTGATATTGCAATTGATGGATCTAAAGATGTTGGCATAATTGCCTCAAACCCCATATCTTCCATCATTGTTTGCATTTCGCCAGTGAGTTTTATAGGGTTTACATTAAAATACCAAAGAATAGGATAAAGCAATACATAACCCGAAAGAACACCGAAAAATCCTAATAAAACCGTTTCAATTAAAACCACAAAAGCAAGCTGAATTCGCTGTAAACCTATTGAAATTAATACTCCGAATTCATATCTACGTTCGGCCGTCATCATTAATATTGTACCGAAAATACCGAAAGTTATAATCATGTAAAGTACTAGTATCATCATCACCCCTCCTGCGCTATCAGCTTCTATAGTCTCCACCAACTCAGGTATCATGGTTTGCCAATCCATTACTTCATAATTGCTGTTGTTCAAATAGGATGTAATATTTGCAGCAACCTCAGTAGCATCAGCATTATCTGGCTTTTCAATTATTAAAGAAGTGAGTCTGTTTTCGGCAGAATAAAGCCATTGGGCATTGGGTAACGCCATTATAACCACGCTCTCATTCAATGCAGGCGATCTAAATTTAACTATCCCTTTTATATTGTATTTACCAGCAGCACTCATTCCATGATACCCTTGTCCCATTAAAACTAGAGTATCACCAACTCCCAATTTAAAATAAGTGGCTAAGCCTTCTGACAGCATTATTGAATTATCGTCAACAGTTATAACCTCCCCTTCATGTAATTGCTCCTTTAACTTTAAAATATTGTGCTCCTTTTCAGGATTTACACCAACCACCAATGAACCTTTCGATAAATTATCAGTCGCACACAAAGCAAAACTTTCTAATCTTGGTACTAATTCTTCAACTCCTTCAACTTGTAATATTGAATCTTCAAAGTTTTGGCTGTATTCAAACGTATTATCAAGAGATTGGTCATCCCAATAACCGTTTTGATGAATTTGGATGTAACCTGAATACATGTTTACCATTCCACGAATCATGACTTCATAAGAACCAAACTGAATTGATCTCATAAATACCGCAAATATTACTGCAAACATTATTGATGTTATGGTAATAATGCTTCGACGCTTGTTGCGCCAAAGGTTTCGCCAAGCTAGTTTAAAATACATTATTTAACTTTTTTCATGTTTTGAGTAGTAAAATAACTTTCATCAATCTCAATGTTAAACTTTAGATCGATGTACTCAATAATTGTTTTTTGATTGGGTTTTTCAGCAGGTATAACCTCAAAAATAGAAGTGAGTATTTTTCCACCCATTTCTTTTATGTTCATACCGCGCATTGTGTTAACTAAATATTCATCTTCATCATAAAACTCAATTTTAAGTTGAAGGTACTCCGCCTTATCAATCCACATTAAAACTTTACCCCAAACTACTGCCGACTCAGGTTTTGGTGTTAGCTCAATCTTATAACTATCACGACCACCGATTGCCTCTTCGCCAATTATTTTTTGGCTAAAATCCTCTGCCATCGAAGTTTCTCGAACTAAATCATCGTTAGTTAAATCAGTACCCATCCAACTTTGCATTAACATACTTGGAGGCATTTTAATTGTTCTTTCAATTGAAGGGAGCCAGTTCCAAACCTCGTTTTTACGTTTTAAAAAAACCGTTCCTGCTTCTTTTGCCGGTGCCGTTACTATAGATATACTATAATCGTTACCCATAGCCCAGCCTTTTGTTACCATCTCTCTACTCCATTTTGGACGGACGATGGTTATTTTCATTTCTGAATATGAGGATTCCCCTCTTAATTTATCTTCTGATTTTTTTGTAATTTCCTCGGCAGTGATATTTTGCCCTGTTGAAGTAAACGACATCAAACCAAGAAATAAGATTATTAATGTTCTCATAATTATAAATTTAAAATTTGATCTTTTAATGATTGTCTGGAAAACTCAATTGGGTAATGTTCAGGAGATAAAACATAATGCATTTGTACCCCATCAATTACCGCAGAAAAATGATGTAAAAAAGCCTCTGGGTTGTCAATTTTCTTGGATTTTAAAAAGTCCAATAGCTTTAAAGAAAACATTTGAATCGAAGAATGCGCTTCCTCCATCAATATTGGAGTTACATCAGGTTGAAATGATATGGCTAAATATAATTCCCACCGTTTAATGTCTTTTTTAACAATATCCATAGAAAAGTCTATCCACTCCAACACATCTTCTAATGTGAGATTATTCTTATTTTCAAAATCATATAAATCAGCAATTTCACTCATTAAGTTCCGCATGATCGACCTTAGTAATTCCTCTTTGCTTTCAAAGTAATTGTAGATCAGCCCTTTTGAAATTTTGGCTCTTTTTGCAATTTTACTTACGGATGAATTATGGTACCCTTCTTCGGCAAAAACATGAAAAGCAGCGTCCAATATTTCGGACGTACGTTTTATTCTTAAAGCTGCTATTTGTTTGGTAGTGCGAGGAGACATAACTTAAAACTGAACGATGGGTCAAAATTAAAAAATATTTTAAAATGACCAATCAATCAGTTTTAAAATGATCATTAATCACTTAATAAAAACGATATTTATTCTCTTCTTTTATAAGTGCAACTAGAACTTCCTTAAATAAGGCGATTAATCACCTTATTATTTTTACTTCCACCTTTATGGTATTTTTCTAAAGCATAAACTCCAAAACAAGCTTTTATTAAAAAAATGGGGAAACTCCAAAGTATACCTAATCAAAGTAGCTAAATTAATGCCTGATTCGAATTATGAGTTCAAACCTACAGAGAGGCAACACAGTTTCATGGAAAAGCTGTTACATATTAAAAGAAATCTAAAATGACTATCAACAACATATTTTACGGATAAAGATTACGCAAAATATACTGATGCGGGCACTTCAAAAAATGAAATAATTGCACTTTTAGCTTTATAGTTTGATGTTGTATTCTATACAATTAAGAATTTATCAGAATGTAGAGTTAGCTGAAGTTATTTTGTTGTTTAACTCAATAAAATCGAAATTGTATAATGCAAGATCATGTGACGCATCACAGAGGGCAACTTTTCGTCTACTTAAATTTAAATGAGCCTCCTCAATATTCAGGCTGGTAATTTTACAATATCAAATCCCCCCTAACGAATGATTAATATTCTGAAATTTATATTTCTTAGCTTGGTGAGAATTACTTGCTCGCAAAGCAAAATGAAATTCAACACACAACTTGTTGGTTCATGGGTCCTGGTTTCGGTAGTCTAAAGTGATTATGATATTACCTAAACAAGCAACCCTAAAGGAAGCCTAGTTATTGTTTTGAGGTAGAAGGAAACTATATAGTTTGGTAACGCCCTAACATTTTTAGCATTTTAGCATGATTAAATACCGCTCTAAAAAACGAACCTTGAGCATTATATGGTATTCCATAATCTTTTGCTGTTTGAGCAACAATATGTGATATTTTACGGTAATGCATGTGACAAATATTCGGAAACAAATGATGCTCAATTTGATAATTCAAGCCTCCAATTAACCAAGTAAACCAGCCGCTCTTTTGCGAAAAATTACTCGTGGTGTTTAATTGATGGATCAACCAATTAGACTCAATCTTATTTTTTTCATCTGGAATTGGAAATTTAGATTCAGGCACGACATGCGCTGACTGGAATATGGTTGCTAAAATAAACCCTGACACAAAATGCATTGTTAAAAAGCCTGCTATTATAGCCAATGCCGGAGCATTTAAAAAGAATAATGGAATCGCCAATAAATAGAAATAGTAAAATAATTTCCAAGAAATTACTTTAAACAAATGAGATTTGTATTCTTTCTTATCCTTTATCAATCCATACTTTTTGTACCGCGACAATTGCTGAAAATCATGAGTGGTAATCCAAAGAAAAGTCATCAAGCTGTATAAAAACCAAGCATATAGATGCTGGTATTTGTGAACTTTTAATCTAGGATGATGTGGTGAAAGTCTTAAAAGAAAAGTAGAATCTATATCTTCATCAATACCTTTAACATTAGTATAGGTATGGTGCAAAACATTGTGTTGTAATTGCCAAGTTGTTGGGCTACCGCCAATCAGCCACATGGATTTACTTACAAAATCATTGAATTTACGGTTTTTAGAAAACGTTCCGTGGTTGGCATCGTGCATTACACTTAAGCCAATAAAGGCTTTTCCTGAACCCATCACGGCATACATGGCGATTATTACAGGTATCGATTCAATACCTGTAAAAAGCATCAAAAAGTAGGGCCCTAAGTAAATAATAAACAGCACAATAGATTTTATTACCATTGAGTAATCACCATGCTTCGAAATTTTGTTCTTTGAAAAATACTCGTTTACTCGACCTTTAAGTTCGGTAGCAAAATCTGTGTTTAGCTTACGCGAAAATCTATATTTAGAAAACTCCATATATTACATTTAATGATTTGGTAAAATTACAACATAATCAAATCCAATAATTAATGATCCAATGACTAATATTAACAATTAAATTAATAAGGGTAAAGCCCACTAATCAAAGGTCAATTGTTACTTTTACCCACTAGTTTTAATGAAAAAAATATTAGTTATTCGCTTTAGCTCGATTGGTGATGTTGTTTTAACAAGCCCTGTTATTCGATGTATAAAAAATCAAATTGAGGGCGCTGAAATCCATTATTTAACAAAGCAAATTTTTATTCCTCTTCTAGAAAATAATCCATTCCTTTCTAAAACGTTTGGGTTTGATGATAATTTTAATTCGCTCATTAAAGAGCTCAAAATAGAAAAGTACGACTTCGTCATAGATTTACACAAGAACATTCGTAGTAAAAGATTTATTTCTGCCCTGAAAGTTACAAGCGCATCAGTAAACAAAATGAACTTGAGTAAATGGATGATGGTAAATGCCAATAAAAAAGCTCAAATACCAAGTATTGTTGACCGATACTTGGATACGGTTAATGAACTTAAAGTAATTAACGACAACCAAGGCTTAGATTTTTTCTTGACTGAAATTGAAAAAAACACTTCGCTCAAATTACCTTTAGATTTTCAAAAAGAATATATTGCATTTGCTATTGGAGCTACCTATGATGGTAAAAAAATGTCAGCATCTAAATCAAGAGAAATTATTACAAACCTTGCAGTTCCGGTAGTGCTTCTTGGAGATAAAACTGATTTAGAAAAGGGAGATTTTATTGCAGATAAATTAACAAATGTTTACAACGCTTGTGGTGAATTCAGTATCAGAGAATCTGCAGGTTTACTATACAACAGCGCATTAGTAATTGCTCATGATTCTGGCTTAATGCATATTGCTACAGCTCTCCAAAAACCTTTGATTACGATTTGGGGTTGCACTACTCCATCATTAGGCATGGCTCCTTACCTTCCTAATAATCTTTCGGTTATAATTGAACCACCAGAACGAGATAAAAGGCCGTGCTCAAAACTGGGCAATCGATGCAAATATTCAGAAAATTGTATTGAAAAAGTTAAAAACTCTTCAATTGTATCCTCCATAAATGAGTTAATAAATCAACTAAAGTAACTCACCAATCCTCTTTTGAGATTTCCTTATAATTTTTCAGATGATTAGTAAGGAAACCACGCAACAAATGCATATCAC
>TARA_B110000046_G_scaffold40598_1_pt1 | contig 10002 bp, 2 predicted proteins | sample TARA_B110000046 | Tara Oceans TARA_B110000046 (sample SAMEA4397157) | marine metagenome | biome: Polar Biome; feature: [DCM] deep chlorophyll maximum layer (ENVO:01000326); material: water (ENVO:00002006), including particulate matter (ENVO:01000060) such as... | depth 40 m | reverse complement strand
GCAATTACATCATCAGTCTTTCGCTTATATCTTAAATATTCGAAAGTCTCGTTTACAAAAGCCTTTACCGTTGCAATTCCTTGAAGTGTTTCTTCTACAATTACATTTGAGTCTGCAATTTTATCTTGTGCTTCTTTTGAAAGGCCTTTGATTTTTTTACCGAAAATAATAGCGATAACGATGACTACAGGAACCAATGCCAACATGAGTAAGGTTAATTTTCCTGAAATGTAGGTGAGTAAGCCAATTCCAATGGCAATGACAAGTATTTGTCGTAAAAACTCAGCAATGGTAGTGGTCAATGTTTCTTGAAGCAGAGAGATGTCAGAAGAAATTCTACTTGTCAATTCCCCAACACGCCTTTCACTATAAAAGGCCATTTTTAATTTTACTAAGTGATGGTAAGTTGCCTGCCTTAAAGCGGCCAAAGAATTCTGCGTTACAATGGCAAAAAGGTAAATTCTAAAGAATGAAAAAACGGCATTCAAGAAGAATACTCCCAATAAAATTAGTGCAATCTTGTTAATGTCTTCTACTAAATCTGATTTTGCAGCATCCACTAGTTGCCCTGTATAATAAGGAAACACCATAGAGGCTAAACTGCTTAAAAGTAAAAATACTAGTCCAACGGCAAATGTGCCTGAGTAAGGTTTTATGTATTTAAATAGTCGAAGAGACTTCTTTAATGCTTCTTTAGAAACTCTTTTCTTGGGTTTATCGTTCTCTTTTTGACTTCTTCTTCCGAATTTTGCCATGTATTTTTTTGGTGTAAAATTAACCATTCATCTACCCCAAAACTTGCAGAAAAAAAATTCTTGCAGGTGTTTGGAGAATCATATTAAAATACTACTTTTGTCAATCGTTTTAAACGTAAAAGGAAACAGAGATGAAAAGAACATACCAACCTTCGAAAAGAAAGAGAAGAAACAAACACGGATTTAGAACTAGAATGGCGTCTGCTAATGGTAGAAAAGTTTTAGCTAGAAGAAGAGCAAAGGGTAGAAAGAGTTTAACTGTTTCTGCTGAACCAAGAGCATAAGAACTTTATACACGATATAAGGAAAGGAGTTGCGAAAGTAACTCCTTTTTTTTGTGCCCTTTTTTTTGAGTTACTTTATAAGCAAAAGTCGGTTTGTGGTGTTCTCTGCATAAAAACATAGAAAAAACAAAGTATAAATGAAAGCAACTTGCCGCTTTGAGGATTGCTTTCTAATCTTACTTTTGAGACTATAAATACAACAGTGTATGATACGAGTAGCTATTAATGGATTTGGAAGAATAGGGAGAATGACAGCAAGAGTGTTGCTGGAGCGGAAGAATGTGCAAGTCGCAGCCGTAAACGATCTAGCCGATATGGAAACGCTGGCGCATTTGTTTAAATACGATTCAGTCCATGGCGGATTTGATGGGAAAGTTGAGGTAAGAGATGGGCAGGTAGTTATGAACGGGAATGCAGTGCTTTTTTCGAAAGAAAAGCATCCCGAAAAATTGCCTTGGAAGGAATTGAAAATTGACATTGTTATCGAATCCACTGGGTTATTTAGGACGAGAGAAGAAGCTTCAAAGCATTTAAAGGCCGGAGCGAAAAAAGTAATTATTTCGGCACCTGCAAAAGATACTGACATTAAAACAGTGGTATTAGGAATTAATGAATCAATCTTAGATGGATCAGAGAAAATCCTGTCGAATGCTTCTTGCACAACTAACTCACTTGCACCCTTGGTCAAAGTAATTGACGAGTTGTGTGAAATAGAAAGTGGATACATTACAACGGTTCATTCGTACACCGGCGATCAGAAATTACACGACGCACCGCACCGAGATTTACGAAGGGCGAGAGCCGCGGCGGTTAGTATTGTGCCAACCACCACGGGAGCTGCTAAAGCAATCACTAAAATATTTCCTCATTTAGATGGGAAGCTGGGTGGAGCGGGGATTAGAGTTCCTGTGCCCGATGGGTCATTAACCGATTTTACCTGCGTAGTAAAAAACCCTAAATCAGTAAAGGTTATTAACGCTGCATTTAAAGCTGCTGCGGAAGGTGAATTAAAAGAAATTTTGGCATATACGGAAGATCCTATCGTTTCTATTGATATATTAGGCAATCGGCATTCTAGTATTTTCGATGCTCAACTAACTTCAGTAATAGGCAACATGGTAAAAGTAGTGGGCTGGTATGACAATGAAATTGGTTATTCTAATAGGTTAGGCGACCTGGTAGAGAAAGTAGGGTAGGGTATATTTTCTTATTTTTATGTGGAATGAAGCAGTTAAGATCAATTCTTTTTATTGTTGGAACACTTCTATGTTATCAAAGTATTGCGCAATCAAATGCATGGATTCTTAGTTTTGGCTCTATCGCAAAAGACGGAGCAACTGCAATTACAGAAGATCAATCGGGAAATATTATTACTGCAGGAATAATTAAGGATTCCGCTTCTTTTACATGGAGGGGAAGGACTTACAACCTTTATCCTTGGAGGGGTGATTGTTTTATTACCAAGCAAACCGCTGCGGGACAATTGATATGGTTGAGGCATATTGGTGGAACCGGCAGCATACAGGTGAAAGGGGTGGCAACTGACGCTCAAGACAATTTTTACATCACAGGGTTATTCACTGGAACTGCAGACTTTAATCCAACATCGAATAATTTCGACCTCATTTCGACAGATCCACAAGGAGATATTTTCGTCGCCAAGTATGATGATTGGGGTAATTTTATTTGGGCAAAGGGTGTTGGAGGCTCAGGATTAGATTATGGATCAAGTATATTGATTGGCAGAGATTCGAACGTGTTTATTGCAGGTAGTTTTGAAGGAGGTGTAGACTTTGATCCGGGATCTGGAATTCAGCAAATTATTGGAAATAGTGTACAAGATGCTTTTGTACTAAAACTTGGCCTCTCTGGTAATTTCAAATCTATTTATCCTTTTGGTGGAGTAGGTCCAGATTTTTGTACGGATTTGAAAATGGATAACCAAGGACATTTATTGGTAAGTGGCAGTTTTGGTTCTCAGGTAGATTTTAATCCGACAAGTGCTACTGACACGTTAACTTCATCCGGATTATTAGATGCCTTCATTCTAAAGTTAGATAGTAATCTTTCATTTAATTGGGTGAAAAAAATAGGAGGAACTGGAACAGATGCAATTCTTGCTGTAAACGTCGATGATGCCGGCAAAATATACCTTGTAGGAGCTTTTGAAGGTGCTTGTGATTTTAATCCGGGGTTAGGTGTTAGTCAGTTAATAGCAAACAATATAGATGGGTTTGTTTTGCAACTAAATGCAACAGGTCAATATCAGTGGGTAAATAAAATAGGTGGGGTAGGAGACGATCAGGTTGTCGATGTCGCAATCGACCAACAATACAAGATATATGTAACGGGATATTTCAGAGATACCGTAGATTTTGATCCAGACACTTCTGTTTCTTTTAATTTGGTAGCTCAAGGCAATTATGACCATTACATTTATCAGCTAGACACCTTGGGCGCTTTTTCCTCGGTACAGCAATTTACAGGAAATACAGTAAGTGCAGCAAATCGTGTTTTTATAGATCAGCAAGGTAATTTATACACGGCTGGTTATTTTGAAGGAACGGTAGATTTCGATCCATCTACATTGATCAATAGTAGAACTTCAATAGGGCAGTCTGATGTTTTTATTCAGAGGCACAACCTTTTGCCTTTGGTAGATTTGCTTGAGTTATTTGAAAACGATGATGCAAGTGTCAAGTTCTACCCCAACCCAACTCAAGCTAGGATAAGAGTAGCTTTTCAAGAAGAGCATAAAATCGTTGAGGTGAAGATTTACGATAAACTTGGTAGATTAAGGCAAAATCGGAATTATACGAATGTGCAAATTATAGAAACAGTTGTTGAAGGCCGAGCCGGAGTTTATTATGTTGAACTTGTTCTAAATTTTACAGAACGAAAAGTATTTAAAATTGTAAAAAACTAGCTGTGATTTGACAACTTTTACCTAGAGAAAGAGGAGCCCAACTGTTCTTGCTTTTTAGTACTTCGTGATGTTATACTTGCACATCATTCTCAAATCACGCCTGACTTTAAATATGGCTTGCCTTTTTCATGTTTCAGGGGAAATTGTTTTGTTACTTGTGGAATGACAAAAAAACTATCAACCTTACATTTCAATAGCCGCAGGTAGTAAGATTGAACATCCTGCGCTCTTTCAAGGCGACCGTGACCGATTTAAATTACTATTTGTTCATTTCAAAATGGATTTTCCGGCTCAACTTATTCGAGAAGTGCTTGATTTAGCTCTTAAATCTTATTGATTTTATACTTTAACGTGCGAAATATACTTGGCGAATCTACATTAGAGACAGAACTAACTAGCTAATAAATAACTACTTTTTGAAGGATAACTTCTTAGAATTTATTTTTATCGACCTTAAGTTGTTTACAAACGTTATTGGTGCCTAAAATATTCCTATATTGTGTTTTGAATATAATTATTAACCAAAAAATTTAAATATGAAAAAATTTAAACTATCTAATTTAACAGGTTTCCTATTAGGCGCTCTATTCTACATGGCCCCCACATCAGGAAACGCACAAGCCAACATTGCACCGTTAGCGACGGTGACAGCGTCAACCTGCAACACAGGGGCATGTAGTACGCTTAACGATTTAAACTTAGGCACATGTGGGACGCAACAAATGTGGATTTCTACATCAGGACCCCCTTCACTTGTGCCTGGGGTAAATTACATCGAGTGGGTTTTTCCATCGGTTCGTTCATTCGATTCATTGATAATTCATCATGCTCAAAACAACTCTCGGTTTTTAACAGGAGCGACTGTTCAGTTTTGGGATGGAGCTGCTTGGGTAACTCACAGCAACTTTGCTAACTTACCGCAAAACTGTATCAATAGAGTAGGTATTGGTAAATTATCATCAGACCGATTTAGAATTACTTCGTTTATTCCGGGTACTGGTCAAACTAGTAATATGAACTTTAGAGAAATTGAGATATTAGAGGCCCCAAGTGGTTTGCATGATGCAGCAGTTTTATCGCTTGACTCTCCTACAGTGTATTGCGCAGGAACACACAATGTTGTGGCGACTATTGCAAATTTTGGAATCAATCAAATTGATTCTGTTGAAGTAAATTGGTCAGTAAACGGTGTTGCACAGCCAGTAGTAAAATTCATAGGATTATTAGATACTATTTCAGGAGCAGGTTCAAGCACAGCTCAAGTTGTTTTGGGCAATGCAGCTTTTGCTGCAGGAGTATCCAATCTTCAAGTTTATACTTCTAATCCAAACGGACAGTTAGATACACTTAATTTTAACGATACTGCAAATGTAGCAGTTCAAACTGCAGCAGCACCTACAAATATTACTTTTAGGAATGCAACGTTGAATAGTGTAGATGTAAATGCCGTTGGCGGAGCAGGAACTGTTGATTACGAGTTTGGTCCTCTTGGTTTTGCCATTGGAACAGGAACCTCAGGATCTTCAGCAACTCCTAATTTTACAATTAGCGGACTTTCTCAAGGAACAACGTATGATGTATATGTACGTTCTAATTGTGGGTCAGGAGATATTTCTACCTTCGTTGGTCCACAATCATTTAACACCTCTTACGGAATTCCTTTCTCTCAAGATTTTGAAAATTGGACACCAGGTAACTTGGCCAATACAGCACCTGAAGGTTGGTCTCGATTTGGATCTGGTCCAGACTGGGAAGCAGAAGATGCAACCGGAGCGAATGAAAATTCGGGTAATACTGGACCGTTTTTCGATAATACGACTCCAACTACTGTAGGGGGTATGTATGTATATTTAGAATGTTCAACAGGAGCTGGGGTAGATACCTTATTTTCACCACCTATTTATGTGAATCCTAATTTGACCACTATAGAAGTTGGATTTTCTTATCACATGTTTGGGGCGGCAATGGGAACGTTAGAAGTGTATGCCGATACAAACGGAACTAGGAACTTATTAACTTCTTTTATTGGTCAGCAGCAAGCAAATCAATCAGATGGGTTTATTCGCTTTTCAACTTTTTTGAATGGTTATCAAGGCAAGTCTGTTCAACTCGTATTTGTTGGAATAAGAGGAACTAGCTTTACATCTGATATGTCAATTGATGATGTAACGATTGATCCTGTTTTACCATTAAACGCAGGTGTTATTGAGCTTCAAAATCCAGTTGGAAACATTTGTCCAGGTCCTGTAACTCCTGTTATAGGAGTGAAGAACTTTGGTTCAAGCATTATCAATTCAGTAAACGTGGTATGGGATGTAAATGGGATCTTAGATTCTGTAATGTATGTTGGTACTATTTTACCAGGCGATACAGCTGCGGTTTCATTAGCTACCTTGAACATTAGTTCAACTCTAGTATATAACTTAGAGTTTTACACGAACAGACCAAACAATGCAGCTGATCAGTTTAATGCTGATGATACATTGAAAATAGCAGGTTTGCAAACAGGTTTAGCAGGTACAATTACCTTAGACCCTGCATTACCTTCCTCAGCAACCAATTTTACCTCTTTTGCTCAGTTAGAGCAAGTGTTGAATAATTATGGTGCTTGTGGTTCAGTTGTGGTAAATGTAGCTCCGGGTACTTACAACGAGAGTTTTAGTTTAAATAATGTACCTGGAATGTCATCAGTAAATACATTGACTATTGATGGTGGAGATTCATCTACAACTACATTGAGCCATAATAACTCAAGCAATTATGGTACGGTTACAATTGTAGGAACAGATTACATTACGATTCGAAACATGAGAATAGAAGCTACAGCGTTGAATGGCGCATCTATTCTATTGAATAATTCTTCTCACAACACATTTGAGAGTAACATTCTCTGGGCAAATCCAAACTCTACCTCTACCAATACGAACTATATTATTTCAGGGACTACGAGTAGTATTTCTACGAATGGTGTAGGTAGTTACAATGTATTACAGAACAACCTTATGGTAGGTGGATATTATTCTATCTACATGTATGGTGCTTCGGCTCCGGGGTCTTGTGTTGGAAACATTATTCACAACAATGAAATAGACAGTGTTTATTATTACGGTAGTTACATTTATTACCAAGATTCATTAGAGTATACTAACAACACCCTAGACCAAGCAACAAGAGGTCAAATTAACGGTGATGGTATGTATTTGTATTACAGTAGCAACTATAATGTTTCTGGGAACTACATTCATGCTAAAGATTACGGAATCTACTTCTATAACTTTGGTGTGAATGCTCCAACATTAAATGGTAAGAATAGAGTTTCCAATAACATGGTTATTTCTGATACAGATTGGGGAATTTATTTCTTGTACGAAACAGAAGTAGATTTCTTTCACAACAGTGTAGCTACTTATGGTACAACAAACCCGGCTGTGCAGATTACAACGAATGCTACTAACATCATTGATAATTTTGATGTAAGGAACAATGTATTTTATTCGGCTGTGACAGAAGCATTAGAATTAGGAGGGATTCCTGATACGATCTTTACTAAGATGGATAACAACGTGTATTACACAGGTGGTTCAACCTTGTTGAATATAACTGCTTCGACATATGCTGATTTATTGTCTTATCAAACAGCACAGCCTGCATTTAACGCTTCTTCATTAGACGGAGATCCACAGTTTTTATCAACTACTGATTTACACATAATCGGATCATTCATTAATGGAGCTGGAGACAACTCTGTGCCAATTGCGGTAGATATTGATGGTGATTCAAGACCATTGGCAGGTTCAACAGTGGTTGATCCTGGTGCGGATGAATTTAGTCCTCCACTATGTCCACCATCAGTCAACTTAGGTGCAACTAACATTACCTTAACTTCTGCAGATATTTTCTGGGATGGTGTAACGATAGACTATCAGTACGAAGTAGTATTGGCCGGAGCCGGTCAAGGAAGTGGAACAGTTATAAGAACAGCATTAGATAGTGTTACAATAACAGGGTTAACTCCAAGTACAGCGTATGAATTCTACACAAGAGAGATTTGTGGTAGAGGCGATACTTCAATTTGGTTAGGACCATTTGCCTTTGGCACTGCGAATGGAGTACCGTACTTTCAAGATTTTGAAGGATTCACTGTCACGAACAGCGTATTTGAAGAAGGTTGGATAAATAGAAATGGCACAGCTGGACCAAATTGGCAAGTAAATACTGCAACAGGTTCTTTTGGTACAGGACCAGTGGCAGATAATACAACTGGTATCTCCGGTGGTAAATTTATTTATCTCGAGACTTCGACAGCTGCTGGTATAGATACGTTAGTGTCTCCACCAATCTTTATTGATCCAACTCAAACTGTGGTTGTATTAGAGTATTTTATCCACATGCACGGAGTAGCGATGGGTAGTATGGAAGTATATGTTGATTCAAACGGTGTGTTAAATCAATTAAACACGTTAGTAGGTCAGCAGACAGCTGTTCAAACAGATCCTTGGACTCCTTATACTCACACATTAGCAGGTTACGGAGGTAATTCAATAGTGTTGAAGTTTGTTGGAATAAGAGGAACTAGCTATACATCTGATATGTCAATTGATGACGTAAGAGTATTTGAGCCAAGTTCAGATGATGGAGGAGTAACAGATATTCTTTCACCAACTTCAGGTTGTGGATTAGGTACTGCTGATTCAGTAACGGTTGAGATTTCAAACTTAGGAACAGCTATGATAGATAGTATCCCTGTTGTTTATGTATTAAACGGAGGAACGCCAGTAGTTGAAACTTATTTTGATTCAATTTCTCCTGGACAAACTGCTAACTTTACATTCAATGCAACAGTTAACTTATCTACATTTGGTTCATATAGCCTTGTAGCGTATACTGATCTTGTAGTTGACGGCGATGCAATGAATGATACAACAACTGTATCAATCACCAACATTCCACTTGTAGCAAACTTCCCATACTCGGAAGATTTTGAAACAAGCAATGGGGGTTGGACCGCATCAGGAGCAAATAGTACTTGGGCATGGGGAACACCCGCGGGTTCAGTTATTGCAAGTGCTGCCGGAGGAACTGGAGCTTGGGTAACTAATTTAACAGGAAACTACAACAATAACGAAACATCTTTTATTGAGTCTCCATGTTTAGATTTATCATCTTTATCAGTAGATCCAATTTTAACATTCTCATTAACTTATGATACAGAATCATGTTGTGATGAAGGTTGGATTGATTACTCTACAGATGGTGGACTTACTTGGTCAAGATTGATTGACAACGGTGGTGCCTTAGAATGGTATAATGATATAGGTAACCAATGGTGGGATGGAACATCATCAGGAGGAGCCGGAGTATGGGTGACTGCTGAGAATACACTAACAGGTCTTGCGGGACAGTCAAGTGTTAAGATTAGAGTTGGATTTGGTTCAGATGGTTCTGTATTTAGAGAAGGGTTTGGTATTGACAACATACGAATTGACCTACCGGCTGGAACAGATGCAGGAATTGTTGGTTTAACTTCACCGGTAACAGGTTGTGGTTTGAGTAGTTCAGATTCAGTAAAAGTTCAAATCAAAAACTTTGGATCGGATACATTAACATCAACTCCTGTAAGTTATGAATTGAATGGAGGCGCTGCTGTTACAGAAACAGTAACGACTACAATTTTACCTGGCGATACGTTAGAGTATACCTTTACATCAGTAGTGAACTTGTCAGTACCTGGTAACTATTCTTTTAAATTGTATAGTGGGGTTGTATTAGATGCAAGTCCATTGAATGACACAATTACAAGAGTAGTAGCAAGTATTCCAATTGCAACATTCCCTTATTCTGAAGGTTTTGAAACCAGTAATGGTGGATGGACAACCTCAGGGGCCGCCTCATCATGGGCTTGGGGAACACCTGCGGGATCTGTTATTGCAAGTGCAGCAACTGGAACAGGAGCATGGGTTACTAACTTGACAGGTTCTTACAACAATAGTGAGGCATCTTACATAGAGTCTCCTTGTTTTGATCTTTCTGCACAAAC
>TARA_B110000046_G_scaffold181577_1_pt1 | contig 10004 bp, 11 predicted proteins | sample TARA_B110000046 | Tara Oceans TARA_B110000046 (sample SAMEA4397157) | marine metagenome | biome: Polar Biome; feature: [DCM] deep chlorophyll maximum layer (ENVO:01000326); material: water (ENVO:00002006), including particulate matter (ENVO:01000060) such as... | depth 40 m | reverse complement strand
GAGTGTCCTAAGACATACATGTGCAGGTACACACCTAATGCCAAGAAGAAAGTATCAGTACAAGATATACTAGATGGATTAAAAGACGGATTTGAATAGTGTAACAATACGTTACTTGACATAAAAATTAATATGAGTATACTTTGTCTTATGACAATAAAGGAAAAATAAAATGGCAGCAATGCAGTTTCAAGGATTTAAACCACAAGCAATGGAGCGTATAGCTGGTACGCTGGGCTATCAAGGTGACATGAGTAAGTTTAAAGACTTCTTATCTTCTGATCCTGAAGCGCAGTCAAAGTTTAATAATTTTCAAAACAAAGCTATTCAAATGATGAATGGTGGTATGGTACGTAAAAACTATCAAGAAGGTGGTACTGTAACTGAAGAAGAAAAAGAAGAAATTGTACCTGATAGTATTGGTCAGACTACAGTAAACCGTATGCAAGGACCAGCACTACCTATTGGAGGTGTAGCTACAGCTACTGGTACTGTTGCACAAACATCACAAGACCTAGCTACAAGTGCTGGGCAGGTGGGTGCAACATCACCTACAGCCACAGCTACACAGGGTGCTGTACAACAAGCTATGGCAGACCCAAGAACTGATGTATCAACAATAGCACCTGTTACTACTGCAGGTACTGTAGAGGGTGTACTTGATCAGACACAAACACCTACAGGTACTGTATCAGATAAAGCACAGGTAACAGGACAGCAACAGACTGAGACTGCAGTATCTACTGTAGATGCAGCACAAGGCACTGCCCTTAAAATGGATAACCCTGTACAGCGTGAGCTACAGGCAGGTGAGATCATTGAGCCAGCAGCTAATGCTGAAAAGGCCAGTAAGTTTACTGAACAGATACAGGCAGCAACAGCCACACCTAGTGACAGGGCTACTGTAAAGGGCCAGCTAGATACACTGATGGCAGACTTTGAAGGTGGTGAGACACCAGCATGGGCTGCAGGAGCTTTACGCAACGCTACAGCACAGATGGCTGCACGTGGCCTTGGTGCTAGTAGCATGGCAGGACAGGCTCTTGTACAGGCCGCTATGGAGTCAGCACTGCCTATTGCTAGTGCAGATGCACAGACAGTGGCAGGGTTTGAAATAAAGAACCTGAGTAACCGTCAAGAGAGAGCCATGCTGTCAGCACAACAACGTGCTACCTTTATGGGTATGGAGTTTGACCAAGCCTTTCAGTCACGTGTAGCTAATGCAGCCAAGGTTAGTGATATAGCTAACATGAACTTTACTGCAGAGCAACAGGTAGCCTTAGAGAATAGCCGTGCAGCTAACACAATGAACCTGAGTAACCTGTCTAACCGACAGGCACTTACTATGGCAGAGGCATCGTCACTGGCAAACCTTGACATGGCTAATCTAAGTAACCGACAGTCTGCAGCCGTTATGAATGCACAGTCATTTCTTGCAATGGACATGACTAACCTAGCCAATCAACAACAGACAGAAATGTTTAAGGCACAGCAACGTACACAGTCTATGTTTACTGATCAGGCAGCAGACAATGCAGCCAAACAATTTAATGCAACTAGTGAGAACCAATCTGACCAGTTCTTTGCTAACCTTAAAACACAGACCTCACAGTTTAATACTACACAAGCTAATGCTATGTCACAGTTTAATGCTGGTGAAGAAAATGCTGTCAACAAATTTAATACAGAGATTGCAAACCAACGTGACCAGTTTAATGCACAGAATGGTTTAGTCATTGCACAGTCTAATGCTGTATGGCGTAGAGAGATTGCAACTGCAGCAACAGCCGCTGTCAATAGGGCTAATGAAATTAATGCTGCATCTGTACTTGACATGTCTAATCAGGCATACTCTAATCTGTGGCAGGAACATGCTGACATGATGGAGTGGGCATGGACTTCATCTGACAATGAACGTGACAGACAGAATGCTGTAACACTAAGTCACTTGGCTGCAGGTAGAGAAAGATCACAGCAAGAATATCAATCTGATGTTTCATCATCTAGTGCTATTGGTGACTTTGTAAGTAAGTTAGCGTTAGGTTATGCTGGTAAAGTACTTGGATTTTAATAGGGGAATATAATGTTAATAGGACAGGCTATTACAGCTTATAATAACTACATGAATAAAAGCATGTCGGTTCAACCAAAAGAACCTAAAGTAAAAATGTCTGGTTTACTGTCTCGTAACAAAGAAGTAGATGAAGATGATACAACTAGTGATGACTATATCATGGAACAGTTTAATACACTAAAGAAACTACGGGCAGGTATGAACAATGGATGAACTAACACCCCTTATGGATGGGCCAATTCCCGGTCAATCTCTTACAACTGAAATAGGTGCTAGACCTTGGCAACAACCAGCTAAGTTTAGTACCGTAGAAGATACTCTTGAACATTATGCCACTAAGATTACAGACCCTAAGATAAATGACTCACTGTTAGATGCCTTAGAAATGGGTACACCAGTAGCATCTATTGCAGAGATTGTGGTACAGTCTGGTGCTATGGAAGGCATACATACTATTGATGTGTCTATCCTTGTACTACCTGTCATCATGGAACTTATTGCCTATGTAGCAGACGAAGCTGAGATAGACTACAATATGGGTACAGAAGAACCTATTAATCAAGATAGAATATCTGAGAGTAAGATTGCAATGGTAATGCAAAAGTTAAAGAATAAAAAACCAGAAGTAAAAGAAGAAGAGCCTGTTGAAATGGCTGAAGAAAGTCCACCTGTAAGTGGCCTTATGGCAAGGAGAGCGTAATGGGTTTTAACTTAGGAGCATTCTTAGGTGGTGCAGCTAGTGGTGGTAGTCAAGTACTAGACGAAAGACGGGCGCAAGCAGATAGAGATAAAGTTACTAAAGAAGAACGACAGTGGCAGATTGCTACAGAAGCACGTGCAGCAGCTAGGGCTAGAAAAGCTACACGTGCATCTAAGAAAAATGATACAGAAGAAATGGCTGGCCTGTTAAAAAGTCTTGGTTTTAATGATGCTAACATTACTACTGCTTTATCTCAAGGTAAAAGTGCAGTTGCCTTGTATGCAGAAGCAGCTAAAAATAATTTTGGTAAAGAAGGGTTTAATGACCCTAATGCTTTATTTGAAGTAGCAGGTGCTAATGCAACACCGCAAGAAGTTTTATCAACACTACCTGAGAATGGTGTTACTCCTATACCAGCAGAAGCACCGTCATTAACTGCTACATCTGAGTTGTCTGCATCAACAGTACCTAACAATAGACAAGTGTATCTTGGTGCAGCCTTTGGTTCCCCTCCACCTAAATTAAATAGTTTAAATGCTTTACATACTAATATCTTACAAGATATGATGGCAACAAAAAATCCTAACAAATTAGCAGCGTTACAAATAAAAGAACAAAATGTATTAAAGGCAATAAAAAAAGCAGCAGAAGCTAGTGATACATCTGATCCTTCATCAGATGAAAGAACAATTACTGTACCTAATTATTTAGATATGGTAAAGGTTAGAAACAGGCAAGCATTAAATAAAGCTAAGATACAAACAGATTTAGATGGTGTTATAACTCAATCTATTGATGGATTAGAAGGCATAGTAGCTATTGCTCAAGCAGAGGGCGCACAAGAAATGTTAAATATAAATGCTACTTTACCTACTTCTGATCCTTTAATAACTGAGCCTACAAAACAATATGTATCTGTGCAAAAAGAAGACCTGTCTCAATTTGCACGTAAGGTATCACGTGTAGCTACAGTTCCGAAAGAAGGAGATACAGAAGTAGTATTAGCAGATTTAGAAAATAATGAAGAAAAATATTATAATAGCTATAAAGGTATTCTTTCTACAGGAGATGACATGTTAAATGCAGTAAGAACTGGAGAAGTTGTAAAGGGTAGTGTAGTAATGCATAAAGGTAGACTGTTTGTTTTTGTTGGTACTACCTCACCACTAGCTACTAAAGGTGAAGACGGTACTATTAACCCATATTATGAAGTTGGAACAGGTTACTAATAATGTCAGATAATTTATCTTTTCCAAACTATGATGAAGAAACTACAGAAACTGTTAATTCTGTAATTAATTCTGTAGTAACTCCTAAAATAAATGACAACCTTTCTTTTCCTGATTACTCTGATACAATAGAAACAGTGTCTATTGAAGATGAAGAAGAACTTTCATCAGATGTTAGAGAAGATAAAACTGTCAGTGAATTAGAACTTAAAGCAGATGTACTTGCACAAGTAAACTCTATGTTTAGTACGGAACTTGCCGCAACTAAAAAAGAAGAGTATAGTGAGGATGGTAAGTCTACAAGGACAGGGGAAAGAAGACAAGAAGAATTTGCAGACATGCGTAGGATTATTGAACAAGACCTACGTAAACAAGGTGTTATGCCAGAGGTTATGGAGCAAGCAGTACAAGATGAAATGCAAGCTAGAGGTATGGACATAGGAGCATTAACAGAAACTGCAGAAGTATATGCAGAACAAGAAAGTGCTAGAGCCATAGAAAAAGTTAGTGAAAAGAAAGCTAGATTAGTTGAACTATTAACTAGTAGAAACTTTATGACTAGTGGCCTTACTAATAAATTATTAAACAGTGGCTTATCTATATCTCAAATAAATACTATTGCTACTGCAGATGAATATCTTGATCCTGTAACTGGCATTGTTGACTCTCCTATTTTATTTGGAGATGCACAGGAAAATATTGCAAAGGGAGAATACGTTAAAGCTGCAGGTAACTTAACACTAGCAGGAATATCAGCACTTCCTGCTCTTGGTGCAGTTAAGTTTGGCCCTAAGTATATAGGCAAGGCTCTTGGTATTAAACGTGCCAGCATAGAAAATTATACTACTGCACAAAAAGCTATGGATGCAGAAGGTGAAGCGGCAGAGGCTGTTAAAAAGAAAGCCAGTAATCTTGCATCTAAAAATGCAGAACAAAGAAATGAATTAATAGAAGCATTTGAAACTAGAAATAAAGTTACTATATCAACAGATAATAGATTAGGTAATAAAGTACTTGACACTACTATGGTACGAGAAGCAGGTAAGACATTATCTAAAGAGACTTATGATGAAGGGTTTTTATCTACTGTTAGAGATACTAGTTATATGTTTGATAAAGATAGAGCTATTACAACAGAGGGTGGATTTCCAGAAGAACAGTTACTACATCCCATACTTCAACCAGATAAACTAGATGGATTAACTGCTGTTGTTTCTGAATTAAAAAAGAAATATCCTAATTCCTTTACTCGTAGATATATAGATAAAGTACAGCCAGATGGAAGCAAAAAACGTACTCTTGATCCTAAACAACCTACTGTAATAGATCAGTTGTTTGACTACACATTAACGGGTGAATTAAAAGAAACTGAAGAGTTAATGGATATGCTGTCTGAATATGGTTTATCTTTTGAGGACTACATACTTACAGTGGTAGGCTCTGGATCACAGGCAGGTTCAATACTAGCTAAGTTATCACATATCTCTAGGCAAAAGTCTGCGCTAACTGTAGCGGAAGATGCTAATAAAGCTAGTATGCAATCAAGAAAGACTGCTAAAAAACTATGGCGCAATTTAGTTTTGCGTCCACTTGATTTACGTAGAGGTGCAATGGTCGGTACTATGGCTACCGCCGCACGTAACGTAACTTCTTTTGGTATACGTGCGCCAGCAGAGGTATTAGGTAATATAATGGAAGATGCTGCCTATAACTTTGCTACTGAGGTGCAAGGTAAAGGATTAAAGGGTCTTCCTAAAGGGGTATATAAAGGAGTAGAAACATTTCTTAAACCCAGTACATATGCAGACAGTTTTAAAGAAATGAAATACATATTTGCTCAACCTCTTAGGGCAAAAGATATGACTGAATACATTTTAAAAAGACCTGAACTAAAGGACATGGAAGAAAGATTACTTGGTGGTATTAATGAAATACAAAAAATGCAGGGTAGAGGGCAGGCTACAACAAAAGTAGGCAAGGCTGCAGACGCAGTAATGTCTGGACTTGAAGATACAATAAAAGTATTAAACACCCCTAACTTATTGCAAGAACATCTTCTACGTAGAGGTACTTTTTATGGTGAGTTAGAACGGTTAGTTAAAAAAGAATATGGTAAAGACCTTAACACTGTACTTGACAATGGGCAGATACGTGATTTACTTAATGATGCTACCACTGTAAGACCTAGTGGGGCGCAGTCTTTTCATTCATTAATGGAACAGGCTACATACAAAGCACTAGATGTTACGTATGGCAAAGCACCAGACTTTTGGTTATTTCGTGACATATCTAATATGATTACTAAAAGTGGCTTGACAGTTGTAGTTCCTTTTCCTAGATTTATGTTTAGTTCATTAGAGTTAATGGGTAGATATAGTCTTGGTGCAGCTAGACCTATTACCAAGTTACTAACAGGCACTGTAAAGACACGTGCAGATGTACGTGGTATTGGTGAGAACATGATAGGTGCTGCAGCAATGATTGCTATGTATCAGTACCGTATGTCAGATGAAGCGCCAGAACGGTACACAGAAATGAGAGCTACAGAGACAGGTGATACTGTTGATATATCTCCACAGTTTCCCATGCGTCAGTTTGCATATATTGCAGAGGCGTATAAACAATTTGAAAAAGGAAACTTTGAAAACTTTGACCCTAGTGGTGAAGAACTTCTTGAAACTTTCTTAGGTAGTACATTTAGGACAGGTGGTAATAATGCTATTCTTAATGACATGCGGGAAATGGCTGGGGGAGTAGAAGGAAAAGTAGAAGACGAAAAAGTAATGAGAATGGTTGGTAAATTTATAGGACAGCTTGGTGCTAGTTACCTTACTCCTTTATATCAAATTACAGATGCCCAAAGATTACAAGGTGTAAGGGGCATGGAATATAAGGACTTTAAAAAAGAACCTACATTAACTGGTGGGTTTACAGAAGAACTTACTAGGGGTTTTAAACAACGGGGTATGGTAGCACCTTCTGTAGAAGAAGCATTACCAGAACGTGAGTTTTTATATAACACAGAGTCTGATCGTATAGGACTAGGTAAACGCCTGTTGTTTGGCCTTAATTTTAAAAAAGAAGACAGTGCAGAGGGAAAGTATCTCAGTACTCTAGGACTAGAGGATTGGAAGACAGGTAGTAAACATCCTTCACCTACTGTACGTAACTTTGAAAATAGTATCCTTAGAGATTTTCTACCTATAATAGTTAAACAGGCTAAGAGATCACAGAAAAAAGAACTTGCCTCATATGATAAAAGAAACGATGCTTATAAGGCAAAGTATGATAAGGCAGAAGCGGGAATAGATGCTGCACAATCTGTAGTCAAGTCTACTATGAGAGACTTTCAATCTAAAATAAAGTCAGGCGTAGTAGGTAGGGCATCTCCTTACACACAATCACTTGTAAAGTATAGAGATTTAGGTAAAGAGCGTAGGTCAAAAGCAGACAGAGCATTCTTAAAAAGATACGAAAGAGAACCTGATTACACTACATTAAAAGATATAACAAGACTAATAGTATTGGGGGGTGGTTAAACCCCCCTTTTTCTTTACCTATCGTCACCACTACCACCAATAGTACCGTTAGCTTTACGCTTAGATAACTTCAACTCATTCTGACTAGCTATATAACCTAATGTTAATTCAAGATCAGTGGCTAGTGCGGCACAGTACCACAGTACATCACCAATCTCCTTGGCTATTGCGTCCCTGTCCTCAGATGTAAACACCCCATCCTTATCACGTAAGACCTTCTTAACCTTGTTGGCTACCTCACCTGCCTCACCTACTAGGCCCAGTGCAGGATACACAACCTTGTCTGTGTAGATGGCTGTCTTGGCTGCTGATCTTTGATACGAATTAAAATCAGACATGTTGTACTTGCCCTCCATGAATTTCTTTACGTCCTTCTCTAAGCTGTTCATCCTTCTTTACCTTTGTTAAGTTCTCATGGTAGGCTTTGTCATAGCCCCTGTTCCACTCACGAAATTGCATAGTGTCTGAGTGAAAGGGGTTGACTTGTCCACCTCTCTTGAAGGCATAGTATCCCTGCTGATACTGTACCTTGAGGGGGGCATCGTATTTGCCCAACCCCCTTGCGTTACGGTTCATTGCTTTCCTCATGCCGCTGCCTTTACATTAATTAACTGGGCATCTACATAGGGTATGTGATAGAACTGTTCGCCCTTCATAATGTTTCTGCCCCTTGCCTCTTTTAGTTTATCGTCTGTCAGTAATGAACTGTCAATACACCATGCCTGTTGCATGTCCTCACGAAAGATATAGAACGTCAGGTTGCCTTTGTGTTTACTTAACAACTTCTTCTTACGTTCAGGTATGCGTATCTCTGTCCAGTGTGTAGGCCAATCTCCTTTCCATGCAGCCTTTACCTCTGCCTCATTGAAGTATGTTTCTCCACCCTCTTGTGTTACTACATCAGCATCATAAGATTCCTCACTGTTTACTACAGTGTGTCCATGATACTCAAGGTGTTTGATTAAAGTTTCTTTAGCTACACCATCGTATTTACCATAGAGATTATGAGAGAAAGGTTTTCTGTAAGCTGTCATATTATTAGTCCTACTCTGTGTCAAGTAATGTTTTAAGTTCTACTGCCTTAGCTTTATGTACTGCAGATACACAATTAGTAATGTGTTCTAGTAGTTGCAAGCTGTTTTTACTTGTATTCATTAGATTTACAAGAGTTCTTACTTCTTCTGGTGAGTCTTCTGTTACTTCATAGTCTGTATCATCTAGTGTTACTTTCATATTTTATTCTCCTTATTAGGTTACAGGGCAACTGTATCATTATGTAATCTGTTTGTCAATGCCTATGCATCTTTATCTATATTAAAAGGTAAAGATATACACTGACTAACTGCCCTTGCTTTTGGATTTGGTCTGGTCTGAAACAGATACAACATATTCATTTCTCTATATGCTTGACAGTCCTCTTCATTTTTAAATGCCATGTTTGGTGCATTTACTACAAACTTAGTTTCTGATGTAACTGGTGTACTCATTGACATTATTACTACATAAGCCCATATCATATTACTTCTCCTTTTGTTTTCGTATATGATCCTCTAAATAATTCTTAGCTTTAGTTATTTTTTCAACGTCATCTTTAAAAGCACCTAACCCTGTATTACAATTAGAACACACCCAACCTCTGAATGTTTCTGTATCGTGACAGTGATCTAGTACCCACATTTGCATTCTTGGTTGTCCTTTTCTTCCTATTTCTTTTATGTTTCTCTGACATATAGGGCATAGATAGTTTTCATCAGGGTAAGTATGCAAGGTTCTTAAATGATCTACTAGTTGTAGTTGTTTTCTTTTGCAGGACTTGCACTTTCTTTTTATTTCTCCTGATGGTAGGTGTTGAAAGTTTTCAACAGGCTGCACTACACCGCAGTCATTACACTCTAAGCCCCCTTCAAATTGATGAGGGCTTAGGTTATTAAACAACTCAAGTTGCATTAGGTTATGTCTACCATTTCACATACATCACCAGTACATGCCATAGTCTGCATACCACTAGTGTTGTCTGCGTGTTCTAGTTCTGCTAGTTTAGTCCAATCAATCTTAGTAGGTGAGTTATCCACCATGTCATAGAACTCTTCTTGTGTACACTCTTGGTACGGTGCCTGCTGATATGTGTGTTCGTTGAATGGCAGGAATGAAACACCAGACATTTCATCAAAGTGTTTGTACACAAATGCCCCTACCTCTAGCCACTCATCTGCTTTGACATTGATTGTCACACTAGGCTTATGCTCACACCAATGACGCTGGTACATAAGCCACATGTCTAGCTGTTCAATGGCTGTCATGTCTGCTGTACACACTGCACCCAAGGGTGACTGCATGGGAAAGCTGAACACTGTGGTGGCATCAGGCTTCATAACGTCAGGCTCATTGGGTATGCCCTGTGACTTCATAAACTCTGTCAATGGGTCTTTATTATCTCCACGCACAGTACGGATATAATAGGG
>TARA_B110000046_G_scaffold183326_1_pt1 | contig 10017 bp, 11 predicted proteins | sample TARA_B110000046 | Tara Oceans TARA_B110000046 (sample SAMEA4397157) | marine metagenome | biome: Polar Biome; feature: [DCM] deep chlorophyll maximum layer (ENVO:01000326); material: water (ENVO:00002006), including particulate matter (ENVO:01000060) such as... | depth 40 m | reverse complement strand
GGGTAGTGGCGAAAGCCGTGCCGGTTCAAGTCCGGCCTTGGGCACCAAATACAGTTTGCTTACCGCGAGAGCCTGACAAAAAATACCTTTTGTACGAGCTTGGCGGTGAGAGTATCTCTCGACAGCCGATGACAATATTGTTATTCCGGCGCACAAGACCTCTGATACGCTTTGATCCAGCGTGCCTTAATTACAGTTACAACCCAAAAATGACTTTACGCCAAAATTTAAGTAGTATCTGATTTCGGCACATTATTTCGAGTAAATAAATCGCCCAGACTCAAGGTTAAAACAGTTTGGCAGCTGCAGGCCCTGTAAGACCAAAAATAATAGTACCTTTAGGATTGAATAAAGATTCAAGGCCGTTTTACTGGGCTGCTAAGAATCGTACTAGGCCTGCTGTCAGTGCTTTAAATTTTGGTATGGGACTAAATAAGTAATGAATTATCAAATAACGCCATTAAGCTCGTTATCAAACGTCTTAATAATTGCCTGGGTTGCCATAACAGGGATCTGTTACTACGCGCTTGTCGCCATGGATCTAAAGGTGGTCACAAGTGAGTTTGGGGTCGTTGAAAACATCCTGTACACAGAGCATGGTTTTATTGAAAATTTACAGGTGATTTTATTGATTTTAGCCTGTACAGGTTTTATCTATACCATTCGGAATTCCGAGCAATATAGCCGAGATATTGCACAGTTTCTTGCGCTTTTAATGATCGCCTTTATTGTTCGAGAGTTAGGGATAGATGCAATATCAGATACCAAATTAATACTGTTTGAAGGGGATGGTCGTTTACTCTATGCAGTGCCTCTTACTGGCTTAATGCTTAAGGCTCTTCTTAATTATAAGTTTTATCTTAAGCATCTCAATGTTTTCTTAGGTACGCGCTCGTTTCAGTATCTTGGTTTGGCGGCGATCTTTTATGGCGTAATTAGCCGTATTTTTGAGAAAAATTATATGCAGATTGCAAATCAGGGATTTTGGGAAGAATCCACTGAAATAGCTGCTTGCTTGCTATTGTTCGCGATTGGCTGTCGAACAATAGGCCCGGATCTAAAGAATATCAGAGCCGAAATCGACGGCTAGCGCAATAGGTCTTTTAGCTATGGGATTAAAAAAATAGCAGTAGTTACCCCGGGTATCATGGGTTTACCCATATTCAGATCATCCGCAATTGAAGGCCAAGTCAAGCCGCGGACCAATAATTTGCCCAAACCACACTAGCGGCAGACCTGTTGAAAAACGCATAGCTTATATTTAAAGCGCGCCCGCGGCTGTGTTATTAGAAATAGCTGCGTCCGGTTATTAAAAATAATGTATCTAGATAACGCAGTTTTATTTATCAGTTCTCTGTGAGAAAGATATCGGCTCCTTCTACGATCGAATCTACAAACTCGGGTTTATAATATAAGTCAAAATGATTCGAGTCTTTGCACACCATCAGAGATTTCTTGTCCGCTGTAATAGAATCATAAAATTCCTGGATCTTATCGGTGGAATAACCGCCCTCTGAGTAGGCCATGAAAAAGGGCTTGTTTGTGAACTGACTAATAAAGTCAAAGGGGTTGTACTTGCCGGTCATGATGTGGCTTGCGCGATAAAAATTGCCTTTATTTCGCCAGTTAGGCACGTAGCCCGGTTTTCCCTCATCACCATAGTATTGCTTCATTCCAACTTGGGTTTCCGTCGCGGGTATTAGCGCCATCCATTTTTTAAATGGAACTATAGGTATATAGAAATAAACACCTAACATCTTAAATAAATTAATTAATGGATTAGCAATGCCCATCATAATCTTCGCTATTACTTCCCCCCCCAAAAGCCTTTGGGTAGTCAATATGAGAAGTAAGATAGGGGCTGATGGCTACTATTGCTTTTATTCTAGGGTCATCAGAGCTTGAAGCCACAGCGTGTCCTGCGCCCATGCAGATTCCAGCGCCAATTAGTCGACCTGTATCTACCGGCGGCAAAGATTCCAAATAAGTGTACGCGTTCTTATTATCTGAAATCACGGAGAAGGGGTCCTCCATTTGCGGAATGCCTTCGCTATCTCCAAAACCTTTCGGATCGAAAGCGAGGGTTATATAACCTCTTGCGGCGAATTTTTTCGCGTACAGTCCGGCTGTTTGTTCTTTGACGCCGCTGGCTGGCCTTGTGATGGCCATGGCCGGCAATTTTTCACCCTCTTTATAGGTGTCGGGGATATATAAAAGCCCAGATAAATTAACCCCATCGCTCTCAAAGCTAATTTTATTCTCGCCAATTTGTAAATGATTAGTGTGCATAGGGACGCTCCATTTTGTCTTTAGGTATGCGCCTGATTAATAATCCTCTGTAGTCCAAATAGGTCAGTGTACAAATGGGCATTTTTGAGAGTCAGATAAAAAAAGGCAATAACCTAGGGTCCATGTAATATTGAAATTAACGACCTAACTGTATTTAATGTAGCAGAGTTTTCAGCGCAAAGAAGCGACGACTTTATGCCGTCACAGTTGCTCAATAGCCAGTTAGCGGAAATCGAACTTTTTGATGAGGCTATGCCGTTGCTAACGCTCAATACTGCTGGTGACTTAGAGCATTTACGCTTAAAGACTGACGCTTATATTGCCGCGATAAACCAGTCAGTTCAGTTATTTTAATAGCACCGGTATTGGGTGATGCTTCACCGCTTATCTGATAATTTTTACCAATACACTGCTTAACCGTGTGCCCCTAATTATAGGATGCATCCAAAACTGGCCTAAAATCGCTAAGAGTCTGCTAACAAAGGGTTTGCGTATAACCTCCGTTGGGCCCTAAAGCGGCCGTAATATGCGTTAAATTTTTATTGTTATCGCTAAATTTCGTCGTTAGAATGCGCCATCTCAAAGTAGGAAGAAAGATCAGTATGACCATTACCTCTGCATCTGGAGCCCTTGCACCACTGGCTGGTATTATCGAGCCAAAGTGGTGGACAGGCACGCCTGCGATTTCCCCTGAAAAGTTCACCATTGACGGCAATGATTTCCGTTGCCCCGGTGAGCCGTTGTCGCCCAGTACCGAGCTTGCTCAATGTATGCAAAACGTCTTCGATAAGATTGGTTTAGTGCACGTGATCAATACCGGTTTGACCGACATGCAGGCGATGCGCCTAATCGCGACTCAGGTACTTAAAAATGAGCGCCAATATGAAGGCGGTGCGAATCCGCGTAAGACATTACAGCCCAATGTCTATGAAGTGGGTGCGCCACTGGAAGCCGCGCTGCACTATCACCATGAGATGGCCTACATTGACTCAAGCACGACCATGGTCAGCTTTATGTGTAACAAAATTCCCGCCGAGGGCGGATACACCTTTGTGTCGGACAATGTCGCCGCCACCGACTCTATTTTAGCAACCCCTTTTGGCCAAAAGCTTAAAGAGCTGGGTATCTGTTATCACCGTGACCTGACCGACCGTGACGCGTTTAACGATCGTATTGAATACGGTGTTTATAACCACTGGCAGCAGTCTATGCTGACAGACGACCCCGACGAGGCCATTGCAGAGGCCCGCAGTCGCGGGTTGACCGCGGAATGGGGTGATGATCGTAAACTAAAAACGCGCTACACAATTTCAGCATTTGAGTACTTTGCGCATGTAGATCGCAATCTGTTGTATAGCAGTATGGCTGATGACAGTGCCTGGTTTGATACCTGGCCTTTAGTCCAGCATTTGCCGGTAGACGACCGCCCGTTGAAACTAACCTTTGGTGATCTCACTGAAATGACTCGTGAAGAAAAAGAACTGTTTATCGATATTTATGATCGCCATGGTATTCCGATTCCTTGGAAGGTGGGTGATGTTGCATTAATTTGTAACTATCGCTTTGCCCATGGTCGTCCCGGTATACAGTTAAAAGATGGTGAAGATCGGGAGCTGGGTGTGTTGATTGGTGAATCTTTTAGGCGACTGCAAACATTCGACGATAAGTGGTAGCGAAGCCCTCGACCTATTAATTAAAAAGCCTCTTTCTAAGGGGTTTTTTTATGCCAGAAATATTTCTTATTTGTATGTCGTAGAATAATATTTTTTTGTCGGAAAACTAGATGCATGGATCTAAAAACAGGCACACACTGCGGCGTATTAGCAGCGCACAAATGACGCTGAAATGTTTAGAGTTCACAGTATGATACAACTACAGAAAAACATCGAAGCAGTGGGGTTTGGTTTTGGTGCTCAGGTTCGTAAGTCTCCCTATTTTGATGCCACCATTCGGTGGGGCGCTAAAGGGTTTTCAGTCTACAATCACATGTATATTCCCCGAGATTTCGGCGATGCCGAACAGAATTTTTGGAATATGGTTAATGGTGCGACGTTGAGTGATGTAGCTGTTGAGCGTCAGGTAGAAATTACCGGGCCAGATGCCGCTAAATTTACCCAGCTGTTAACACCTCGCAATCTCTCTCAATGTGCGGTTGGTCAGTGTAAATATGTACTACTGACTAATAATCATGGCGGAATTTTAAATGATCCAATTTTGCTGCGTTTAGCTGAGAATCATTTTTGGTTATCGCTAGCTGACAGCGATATTTTACTCTGGGCGCGAGGTGTGGCGGTTAACTCAGGTTTGGATATCAATATTTGCGAGCCTGATGTTTCGCCCTTGCAACTGCAGGGGCCCCAGTCTGGAAATATAATGCGCAAACTGTTTGGTGAGCGCATAGATGCAATGCGCTATTACTGGCTAGAAGAGTTTGAGCTTGCCGGTATTCCGTTAATTGTTTCACGCACAGGTTGGTCCAGCGAGTTAGGGTATGAACTGTATTTGCGCGACGGCAGTCGTGGTGACGAGCTGTGGGAGCTCATTATGACTGCGGGCCAAGATTTTGATTTAAAGCCAGGGCATACCTCATCTATTCGGAGGATTGAAGGTGGTATGCTGTCTTATCATGCCGATATGGATGCAGATACCAACCCCTATGAGATAGGGTTGGGGCGACTAGTGGATCTGGATATGGACGCTGATTTTATTGGCAAGGCTGCTCTAAAGAAAATTTTTGCTCAGGGGGTTACGCGCAAGCAAGTCGGAATGCATCTTGGTGGGGACCCTTTGACTGGCCCCAATAATGAATTTTGGCCGGTTTTGGTAGCTGGTAAACAGGTGGGCAAGGTGACTTCGGCAATCTACTCATCTCGTCTCAATGCTAACATAGCTTTGGCCATGTTGGATGTTGAGTACACTGACATCGGCACTGAGCTAGAAGTTTTTACGCTAAAAAATAAACGCCCTGGTACCGTGGTAGAGAAGCCTTTTTACGACCCTAAGAAAAATCTTGCTAGTACTTCGTATAAAAATAAACAGTAGATAAAAATGCTCGAACCTCACAGTACATTAGCAGATGATTATCCGGAGGCGTATTTAAAAAAAATACTCACTGAGGTAACAACCGTCGCGCTGGTGGGTGCCAGTCCCAGAGTTGATCGCGACAGCTATTTAGTCATGCAGGTTTTGCTAGATCAGGGTTACACGGTTTTTCCTGTTAACCCTCGCGAGGCGGGTAATACAATTCTTGGGCAGTACTGCTTTGACAGTTTATTGTCGATTAATATGCCGGTTGATATGGTTGATATATTTCGCTCCCCAGACGCCGCGTTGGGTATTACTCAACAAGCGATTGCTATCGATGCAAAAGTGGTATGGATGCAGTTGAATATTGTTAATCATCAGGCCGCAGAATTAGCCACTGCTGCTGGAGTGCAAGTGGTTATGAATCGATGTCCAAAGCTAGAATTTGAAAAGCCCTACTGGGTAGGTATGGGGAATTAAAAGTTAAATTCAGGTGTAGTTATGAAAAATCATAGTAGCAATATTTTGCACAGCGAATTATTCGAAAGTGGCGTTTTGAGACTCACGTTAGATGATCAAAATAGTCGCAATGCATTGTCTGACGATATGCTGGCTCACCTCACTGGTGCACTAACAGCTGCTGCGGCCAATGACGTTGTTCGGGTCATTGTCTTGGCGGGTAAGGGGCCGGCTTTTTGTGCAGGCCATGATTTGAAGCAAATAACGGCAGCCCGCGCGCAAGAAGATGGAGGTAAGGATTACTTTAAGCGGCTGTTTGATAGCTGTGGGGGTTTGATGCAACTAATTGTTAGTATGCCCAAACCTATCATTGCCGAGATTTCAGGCGTCGCGACTGCGGCAGGCTGTCAGTTGGTAGCGAGTTGTGATTTGGCGTTTGCTGCAGACTCTGCCAAGTTTGCGACCCCTGGAGTCAATATAGGACTTTTCTGCTCGACCCCTATGGTTGCGCTTTCTCGAAATGTGGCCCATAAGCACGCCATGGAAATGCTGTTGACGGGCGAGTTTCTGTGTGCCGACAGGGCCCAAGAAATAGGGTTAATTAACCGCTCAGTGATACCGGATCAATTGAGTGCGATAACCATGGCGCTGGCGAATAAAATTGCCAGTAAATCTAGCATGACCTTAGCCGTGGGTAAGCAGGCTTTTTACAGGCAGGCCGAGATGTCTCTTTATGACGCTTACGATTACAGTTCTCAGGTCATGGTCGAGAATATGCTGACGCATGATGCCAACGAGGGAATTGGCGCCTTTATCGACAAGCGCCCCCCTGCATGGAAAGACCAGTAGAGGCTATGGCTAGTATCTATGATCAGAATTTAGGTCAACATCAGGCCAACTATCAGCCGTTGACCCCGCTGACATTTCTGGCGCGAGCCGCCAGCGTATTTCCCGATCATGTCGCCGTTATTCATGGCAATTTAAAAATTACTTATCGGCAGTTGTACTCTCGTTGTCGTCAATTGGCTTCAGCACTGGTTCAGCAGGGAATAGGTACTGGGGACACCGTATCGGTAATGCTGGCTAATACTCCCGCTATGATCGAGGTGCACTATGCTGTGCCAATGTGCGGGGCAGTTTTACACGGGATCAATACTCGGCTTGACCCACCAATGATTGCTTTTTAGCTCGATCATGCCGAGAGTAAAGTATTGATCACAGACCTGGCGTTTAGTGAAACTATAGCGTCAGCCCTAGACTTGGCGGCTGTTGAGCCCTTGATAATAGATTATCTAGATTCACAGGTTCCGCAGCAGGGGAAGATGCTCGGCAGTCATGACTACGAGGCGATGCTGGCCTCTGGTGATCCTAGCTATAGCTGGTTGATGCCCAGCAGCGAATGGGATGCTATATCGTTGAACTATACTTCTGGGACCACGGGCGATCCCAAAGGTGTAGTTTATCATCATCGCGGTGCGACTCTATTAGCTCAGGGCAATGTCGTTACGGCCTCCATACCAAAGCATGCGGTCTATCTGTGGACCTTACCTATGTTTCACTGCAATGGTTGGCGCTTTCCCTGGACGATATCAGCGGTTACAGGGACCCATGTCTGTCTGCGTGAAGTTCGTGCCGATGCTATCTGGATGGCGTTAGCTGAGCATGGGGTGACTCATCTTTGTGGCGCCCCCGTAGTCATGTCGACTATTTTAGCGGGAGACAAGGCTGACCGGTTCATCCCAGAAAAACCGATTGATTTTTTTACTGCGGCAGCACCACCACCAGAGTCGGTACTTGCGCAGATGCGAAAGGCCGGTTTTAACGTGACCCACCTCTATGGTTTAACTGAAGTCTACGGACCGGCCGTCGTCAACGACTGGAATCAGCAGTGGGAATTGTTGCCAGTTTAGGAGCAGGCCAGTCTCAAGACGCGTCAGGGTGTGCGCTACCATGCATTGGAAGCGCTTGATGTACTTGATCCCGAGACAATGCAGCCGGTACCAAGAGATGGAACAACGCTCGGCGAAGTAATGTTTCGTGGCAATGTCGTAATGAAAGGGTACCTCAAAAACAAGCTGGCGACGGACATGGCCTTTAGAGGGGGCTGGTTCCACTCTGGTGATCTTGGAGTAGTTTATCCCGATGGCTACATTCAACTCAAAGATCGCGCCAAAGATATAATTATTTCTGGCGGTGAGAATATTTCATCCATCGAAATTGAAGAAGTGTTGTACAAGCACCCGAAAGTGGTTGCCGCCGCTGTCGTGGCCATGCCTGACCAACAATGGGGCGAGACTCCTTGTGCCTTTGTAGAGTTGGATGAGAATGCATCCGTTTCGGCAGATGATCTGGTTAATTGGTGCAAGCAACATGTGGCGGGTTTTAAAGTACCAGGCCAATTTATCTTCGAAGCAATTCACAAAACCTCAACCGGCAAGGTGCAAAAGTCTGTACTGCGTCAGCGCGCAAAAAAATGGCCAGATACATCAGCGGCTAATATTTTATAAGCGAGCAGTAACAGATTTCTTTGTGGTGCCAGAAACGCTTACAATGAGCCAGTGTTTTTTAAGGGTTCAATAGTTATGGTTACAGGCAAAATTATCGCGGGTACGCTGGGTTTTATGGTGGGTGACTTCATTGGTGCCGTCATAGGCCTCTATATTGGGCATCAATTTGATAAGGGGTTGGGTGGGTTTTTAAATCCTATCTCTGCTGCCGAGCAGGAGAAAATCCGCGAATCATTTTTTGTTACCCTGTTTAGCCTACTGGGTAATCTGGCTAAAGCCGATGGTCAGATTACCAAGGTAGAGATTGCCCAGGCAGAGGTCCTGATGGGCAATATGGGCTTGAATTCTGACCATCGACGCGAAGCTATTGATCTATTTAAGCAGGGTGCTAAGGCTGATTTTTCTGTTGATGACGCCATGCGCAGCTTCATCCATGTCTGCGGTCGTCATAGTAATCTCAAACGACAGCTACTTAACTATCTGATCTCTTTGGCGTTAGCCGACGGGGAGCTGCACGATGGTGAGCATGCCCTGTTGCGCAAGGTTGCGGAACATTTGGGTTTCTCCGTTGCTATGTTCGACCAGTTTATTGCCATGATCAAAGCGCAGTCGCAATTTAAAGGTGCTGGATCAGGCTCTAAAGCATCCGCTAGCCAGTTGGATGCAGCCTATGCGGCGCTGGGGCGCAACGAACAGCATTCAGATGGCGAAATTAAAAAAGCCTATCGAAAACTGATTAGTCAAAATCATCCTGACAAGCTTATTGGCCAAGGTATGCCCGCGGATATGGTCAAGTTAGCAACGGAGCGAACCCAAGAAATTCAGACCGCCTACGAACTAGTTGTGAATAGCCGTAAATAAAATTGTGTGCAGGACAATGCTTTGTTGACCTTGCGCGGCCTGCTACCTATAATGCGCGTCCTCTCAGTGAGGCGGTTTGATTGATTAAACCGATGTGTCGGTGCGGGATGGAGCAGTCTGGTAGCTCGTCGGGCTCATAACCCGAAGGTCGTTGGTTCAAATCCAGCTCCCGCTACCAATTTTCACAAGGTTTGGACATGTGAAAATTGGCGGCATAAGAAGAAGTGATTGTAGGAGCGACATTTTTTGTCAACTTGCATTGCTCAGCGGAAAAGGGATCGGCCTGTTAATTGTGATTCAGGTATTTCTGCTACGAAAATTAGCGTCGGGGTCCGACGCAAATCGAGGAGCCCCATTTTGGGGCTTTTCTTTAGATGTTAATAAATGGGCCCTTGGCCCATTTTTTGTTTGTCGGGGAGGTAGCCATGGCGGTGGCCGATGGTAAGTTGAAGCAGTTGTTGCAGCCTGTGGTTGAATCATTGGGTTGTGAACTCTGGGGTTTAGAGTTGCAGGCTGGTGGCAAAACCAAATTGCTGCGACTCTACATTGATCGCCCCGACGAGGGTGTTGGTATTGAAGACTGTGAGAAAGTGAGTCGTCAGTCCAGTGCCATACTCGACGTAGAGAGTGCGATTAATGGTGAATACATTTTAGAGGTGTCATCGCCAGGAATGGACAGACCACTGTATGAACTGGCTCAGTACGAGCAATATATAGGTGAAGATATTTCACTGAAGTTGCGCTTCCCTTACGAGGGTCGCCGAAATTTCAAAGGCCGTTTATCTGCAGTTGATGGTGATGAAATTGTTTTGGTGGTTACAGATCATGAGTTTCTGTTTCCGGTTGAAGGTATAGAGAAGGCTAACGTGGTTCCTCG
>TARA_B110000046_G_scaffold186030_1_pt1 | contig 10045 bp, 6 predicted proteins | sample TARA_B110000046 | Tara Oceans TARA_B110000046 (sample SAMEA4397157) | marine metagenome | biome: Polar Biome; feature: [DCM] deep chlorophyll maximum layer (ENVO:01000326); material: water (ENVO:00002006), including particulate matter (ENVO:01000060) such as... | depth 40 m | reverse complement strand
AGGTAACTACGCCTGTAACCGCAGTCACTGAGTTAGCTGATGGTGCCTTTTTGTTAGGTGATGTTACATTGACTGAAATGGGCGAAGTTACGGTGCTTAAACGTGCGCAGATGAAAATTTATTCCAATGACCGTTATATGTTTGCCTTTATGCACGAAGATACCACTAAGCCAGATGTCGGCGCAGGGCTTACTGAATGGAAAGATGGCAAGCTGATTGAATCACCTATTTTCAATCAAGATGGTCCTTTAAAGGGATTACACTTTAGCCTCGACATTGAGATGACCGAATCTGGCTTTTTACAAAGTATTAACGGCTTAGAGTCTAACGGCCACGTTTACGATATGGTAGAGACATGGAATCGCCAGCCAGGCACCGCAGCAGAGTTTGATGGTCTTTGGAAACTGCAGGAGCGCGCGGGTGAGGAGGGTGGCGAAATAGCCAATTTCTCTGAAATTAAAATGTTTGGTGGCGGGCACTATATCTTTAGTCAGAGCTTTGTACTTGAGGGCGAGATGGAGCAGCACTTTGGCTTTGGAGAATTTTCGATTGATGCGCAGGGCGTTGTTACTGAAACGGGTATTGCCAGCTCGTTTGAAGATTTTACTGGTACCGAACATAAATTGACGATGAAAATGGTTAGTAAAAATGAGCTTAGCCAAACATTCCTGTGGGAGGGTAAGTCAATAACGCAGTCCTACATCAGACAGTAAGCTAGGCGAGATATAAAAAAGCCACTAGTGATTAGCGGCTTTTTTAAGTCTGTTTGGTGTGCGATGCTCAGCCTGATATTTAGCGTTTAGCTTGATCTCTCAGGGCCTTTTTCTCGGTTCTTTTTTCTTCCCTACGACGCGCTGTCGCTTCTGTGGCTGCATTACCAATATGCTCTTCGCCTCTAGCTTTCGCTAATTCTATTTGTTTTTGACGTTGGGCAAAGCGCTGCTTTTGCTCCTCACTAACAGTGCCATAGCAATGCAGGCAGGATAGTCCTTCAGCATAACTTGGCAGTAATTTTTCCTGCTCGGTAATTGGCATACGGCAGGCGTGGCATTGATCGTAGGAGCCGCGTTTTAAATTGTGATCAACGGCTACACGGTTATCAAAGACAAAGCATTCTCCCTGCCATAACGTTTGTTCACTGGGCACTTCTTCAAGGTATTTCAAGATCCCGCCTTGAAGATGATAGACCTCAGAAAAACCCTGTTCTTTCATATAGGCAGTCGATTTTTCACAGCGAATGCCGCCGGTGCAATACATAGCTACTTTCTTGTGTTTATTGCGATCGAGATTATTTTTAGCCCAGTTTGGAAAGTCGCGAAACGATTTTGTTTTTGGGTCGATCGCATTTTTAAAGCTGCCGATTTCAACTTCATAGTCATTGCGCGTATCGACTAAAACCACCTCGGGGTCAGATATTAAATCATTCCAGTCGGCAGGCTTAACATAGGTGCCTACCACCTGTTTAGGGTCTATACCTTCGACCCCCATAGTAACAATTTCTTTTTTTAATTTGACCTTGGAGCGATAGAACGGAATCTCATCGTCAAAGGATTCTTTGGTGTCTATGTTTTCTAGGCCGGGTTGCTGATCGAGCCAGTTGAGCACTATGTCTATATCGTCGCGCCGGCCCGATATAGTCCCATTGATACCTTCGTCGGCCAATAGTAATGTGCCAAAGACATTGTTGTCGGTCATAGTCTTTAATAATGGATGACGGATAGAGCCATAATTTGGTAGGGCGACAAATTTATATAGCGCACAGGTAACGTACTGGGTGGGCATAGTGAATCCTACTATTGTGTTCAGCTAACCAAATCGCAAATTTGGTGCAGTGATCTCGTGCCGACAGTATAGCAAATGGCACGCACCGGGAGCTACTTGGTTTAGAGCGGCAGCGCCGTGGTGTCTTTTTTATAGCGCAAGTGACGCGGCCAAAGCCCGTGCAGCGTTGAGCTTGAGGCGGAAGTGTTTATTGTTGGCCGCGCTGGCGCCGGGCTGGCTGGAGAACCAGGCCATTACCGTATTGGCTTTGCGGTTAATATAAATTACCTGTCCATGGATGCCCGCGGCTCAGTGCTCGCCGGCCTTTGGGTCTAGTATCCAGCACATGTTGTGGTAGGCATACCAAGGCTCCTCTGCGCACTTGGCGTTGGCGTTTATATTGTTGTGCAATATTTCACTGACGTTCAATGATTCATCGATCCAATGGGCTGCGATAATCTGTTGACCATTAAAGTGACCGCGGTCTCGTACCATCATACCAAAGCGCAACGCGTCCCTAAGGGAGCTATTCATGCCGCCGGTGACCACGGGCATATAGGCTCTGTCGACCACTATTGTTGCATCGTGCTCTGTGCCTAATTTGGCCCAGATATTTTGCTGAATATAGTCTTGAAACGATTGGCCGCTGATGCGAGTTATTAACCAGCCCAGCACATCGGGATAACTGGAGTTGTAATCAACGTTATCGCCTGGTTCACGGTGTAAATCTGGTTTGATAAATTTGCTTAAAAAGTCATGTACTCCGTATACCTCAGCGCTATCTGGCTATATATCTCGAGCGCCAGGCAGATAAGCCATATTTAGCGCAGGGGCATAAAATTTTGCGAAGTCTGAGTTAACGTCAGTGTAGGTTTCTTGAAAGTCCAATGAGGTGGCATGGTCTAGCACCTATTGGATGCCGACTCGTTCAAAACCACTGCCTTTAAGCTCGGGAATGTACTGCGCAGGTGAGCCCTTTAAGTTTACCTTGCCCTCGGCCACAAGTAGGCCAAAAGCAGTGCTAGCGAGTGACTTACTCATGGAATATCAAATGTGTTGAGCGTACTCGTTAAATCCATGGAAATACTTTTCGTGCAGTAGGTTAGCGCCCTGAATTATAGCAACGCCGTCACTATGATTTTGTTCAAATAGTTGGTCAAAACTTACTGTGTTACCTAGCCCATCTGGATACTTCTGTAAACCAAGATCAGATTTCGATGGTTTCGGTAATTCGACGATCTACCCCTCGCGAGGGGTCATCACGATATTGAGCGGAGCGCCAATATTACGAAATGACCACTTCATAAAAGGTTGGGTACCATGATTTTTCATAGTCACCTGAGATTCTGGAGTTGGCGGAATGCCGTGCATAGGCTCTGGTGAACCTGAGTTTAGGGGTGCTGTGTAGACGGTCTGACTTGCGCTAATGGACAGGGCGACGGTGGTGACAAAATGGCATATACGATGCATGCGTGGGCTACTCCTGTTTATTATTCCTAAGCCTAGTCTTTTCGGTTGCGCTAATAATGGTGACAAAAGACCCCTTTTTTCTAATGGTAGGGCTCTATTTTTTTAGTTCTGGTACGCCTAACTTTATGCTACTTTTTTAAGGATCGTAAATAACAAATAAACCTTGTTTGAAGGGCTTTATGCATCCATCGGCGATCAGTGCTGAATTGATTGACGGCTCGGTACTACTGCATCTAGATGATGGCAGTAATTATGAGTTACCAAACTTGTGGTTGCGCGATAACTGTCTCTGTGACGATTGCCGGGTCGTTCAAACGCAAGAAAAGCGGTTTATAGTGAGCGACATCGATGTGCAGTTAGCACCGCGTGCGGTGAGTGTTACGCAGAACACCCTGAGTATTAGTTGGCCCGACCATCATCAAAGTCTATTCTCTATCCCCAAACTTCAGTCTCTTTCTAGGCCTTATGGATGTCATTATAAAGTATGGCCCCATGGGTTTGTGCCGCAATCGTTTAGCTGGGACGCTTTTTTAAAAAGCCCTCCAGTTGCGATTGATGCTCTGGAAAGCTTTATGCAGTTCGGTGTTATTTTACTAACCCAGGCGCCCATAGAGCCGGAAACGTTAGAACAGCTGGCGCCTAGGATCGGACCCATCCGAGAACTACTATTTGACCGTATACACGATGTCTCGGTGGAAGGGCATGTTTATAATATTGCGCATGCTGCATTAGAGCTTCCTCCGCACAATGATTTCGCCAGCTATAGTTTTCCACCGTCGGTGCAGGCATTGCATATGCTTCGCAACGACGTCGGCGGCGGTGACTCAATTGTTGTCGATGGGTGGGCAATATTAGATCAATTGCGCAGTGACCAGCCCGAGTACTTTAGAATTTTAAGCGAATTTCCGGTAGCCTTTCGGCAGTTTGATGACGAGAACGAAACCTATGCTGTCGCACCTTTAGTGGGGTGTGACAGCAGGGGAGACATTGTTAGTCTGCGCTACTCAAATCAGCTGATGCAGATGATGGATCCACTCCAGCCGGGTGTAAAAGAATTTTATCTGGCCTACCATGAGCTCTGTGAGAGAATTACAGATACTAATCAGGCTTATCGGTCGACATTTAGACTGCACGGCGGGCAAGTTATATTGGTGGCAGCACACCGCGTTTTACATGCCCGTGAGTCATTTCAGCCGACCGCACAGCGTCACTTGCAGGACGCGTATTTTGAGCTGGATAATATTGCCAATAAACTCATTTTAATGAAGCGCCAACGGGAGTTATAGAATGACTCAACAGGTTAATTTTATCGCTATGGAGCACGCAACACGGGCCGATTACGATCTGGTGTTTGCCTATGATGACGAAAATATTGCGCTTCAGGCAGAACGAGTGATTGGTTGGTTGCGTATGATGGATGGTGACTCTCCCTACCAGATCAGTCGCCTAGACCACTGTCTGCAAACTGCAACCCGGGCTGAGAACGACGGTGCAGATGATGAAACGATAGTCTGTGCACTGCTGCATGATATCGGTGATGTGATTGCACCGGCCAACCATTCTCAGGTGGCTGCCGCTATGCTGAGGCCCTACATCAGTGAAAAGAACTACTGGATAATACTCAACCATGGCTTATTTCAAGGTTACTACTGGTTGCATCATTACGATCAGGATCGCAATAGTCGCGACCAGTCAAAGGACCACCCATATTTTCAAGACTGCATTGATTTTTGTGCTAAATGGGATCAGCCGTCCTTTGACCCAGCGTTCAAAACACAGTCTTTGGTGCATTTTATCCCACTGATTCATCGCCTTTTTGCCCGCACCCCAAAACCTCTTGTTTAGGGCTGATGCTTGCATTGCGCGGTGTGGCCGTCATACTCGGCGCCGACTTCAACTAAGACTATTACTAACGGTGATACCCTATTAACAGCAATCGCGCTTCTAGCACTCAGGGATCCGCCCCAAAAATGTCGATATTACTGGCACTGTTCCAGTTTTTAAAGCCTTACCAGGTGAGGGTGTGGATATTTCTTGCGGCACTGATTTTTACGGCTGGCGTGACTCTGTCGATCGGCCAGGGGTTGAAATTGGTAATTGATCAGGGGTTTAGTGAACAGTCGCAGTCTCAACTCAATATTGCGATACTCTTTGTTTTGACTGCCTCGGTGATGATGGCTATGGGTACCTATATCAGGTTTTATCTGATCTCTTGGTTGGGCGAGCGAGTCAGTGCAGATATTCGGACTGCGGTTTTTGATCATATTGTTGACCTGCACCCGGCGTTTTTTGAAACCAATCGCAGCGGTGACATTATGTCGCGGCTCACCTCTGACACAACATTGCTGCAGTCGATTATCGGCTCCTCTATGTCCATTGCTCTGCGCAGTGCCATTAGCTTTACTGGCGCACTAATTATGCTATTGATCACCAATATAAAGTTAACCTTGATTATTGTGATAGCGGTGCCCGTGGTACTGATGCCGGTGCTGGTATTTGGTCGCAAGGTACGCAGCCTGTCTAGAGATAGCCAAGATAGCATTGCCGATGTCGGCTCCTACGCCGGTGAAATTATTCAGCATATTAAAACCGTACAGAGTTTTACACAGGAGGCGCAAGAGAAACGTGCATTTTCGGTAGAGGTTGAGCGGGCTTTTGCCGTGGCAAAACGCCGCGTGAGTCAGCGCGCTATCTTAATGGCCGTAGTTATTCTGCTAGTTTTCGGCGCACTTTCGGCGATGCTTTGGGTCGGGGGGACCGATGTTATTAATGGCGACATGAGTGGCGGTGAACTGGGGGCCTTCATCTTTTATGCTATTTTGATGGCGACTGGTGTGGCTTCATTGTCTGAGGTATATGGAGAATTGCAGCGAGCAGTAGGGGCGACTGAGCGCCTGATGGAGCTGCTCCATGCAGATAATGAGATTCTCACGGTTGATAACCCACAAGATGTGGTTCGTCTACCTGCCATTTTAGATTTTAAAAATCTTCGCTTTTGCTATCCATCAAGGCCTGAGCAACCTGCATTAAATGATTTCTCTCTAAAGATTGACCAGAACAAAATCATTGCATTAGTAGGGCCCTCTGGCGCAGGTAAGTCGACTCTCTTTGATTTGATTCAACGTTTTTATGATCCGCAAGAGGGACAGATATGTTTTGGTGGCTGTGATATTCGACAGTTAACGCCCAGCGAGTTACGTGAGCAAGTGGCGGTAGTGCAGCAGCAACCAACGCTATTTACCGGGGATGTGATGTATAACATACGCTACGGCCGATCATCTGCATCAGATGAAGACGTAATGGCCGCAGCAGTGGCTGCCCATGCCGATGAATTTATCCGTAAGTTGCCCAATGGTTATTACAGTGATTTGGGCGAGCAGGGAGTCCGACTCTCCGGCGGTCAGCGCCAGCGTATTGCCATTGCCCGCGCACTGCTAAAGGACCCTCGTATACTGTTGCTAGATGAGGCAACTAGCGCACTTGATGCCGAGAGTGAACACAAAGTCCAGCTGGCTCTGGATAAATTAATGAAGGGCCGTACCACCATTATTATCGCCCACCGGCTTGCGACGATTCTACATGCCGATCAGATTGTAGTGATGGAGGGGGGGCGTAATGTTGCCCAGGGCAGTCATCAGGAACTGCTGGTCAGCAGTCCGCTATATGCACGTTTGGCTCAACTGCAGTTTTCAGCCGATGCAGTAATGTCCCCAGACGTCTAGTCGCGGCCCCTAATGCAATACACTGGCGCAGGCTAACAGGTTTTTTTTCGTCGGATAATAAAATTTTGCATTACTCAATTGCTATTTCTATTGATCATTTTAAGTCCTTAATGCTGAGTGATTACTGGATGGATCCCTGTTTTTAAATGTCAATTCACTCGACCAGATCACGGTGAAAATCGCCACGGTGTTTCGAGCCGTTTCAAGGTTCTTTTTTGTTAGATTTAACCTTTGACGGCGGCGACGTATCACCTGTTCACGCAGCAGTTGAGCCAAGTCAGGCGATCACGCTGTTCTTTTCATGAGCGCCAGTCGATACGAGTGCGGTGCCAGAGCAATAAGATGTTGCAATAGCTCTAAGGCGGATAAAAACGAGTGACATGCAAGTGTATTGGGAAAGTGACCGTAGCCATCACAAATTGCTACCGCAAACGAATATGCCAGCTGCATACAGTGCAGGGGCAGCCAATCTGACTAGCCGCGTCGGCTTTTAGCGGCTATAGCTAACGCCTTATTACCAAAGGTGCGCGGCACGGTAACTCCTATGAACTCTAACTCTCAGCGTTATTAACTGGTGAGGCGCGAATTTTTAGATATCTGCTATGGGAAAATGTCAGTGATATCCTGTTGGGGTCCAGTCCAAGCGCTGTATTGTCGATTAACAAACATTGTGGGCAGGTCTTTAGTGCTTAGTGAAGGAAAAGAAGCAGGCGCAAAATGGAGTCACAACAACAGAGGACTCTCAGTGGTTCGGGTAGTTTTCTAGTAAACCTCATTTGGGGTAGCCATAAACAGGGTTTAGTGATGGGTTATGTCAAACCCTGTTTTTAATTCCCAACTGGCCAGTGATCGACTAAGGTGATAATTACGTAAAGCAAAAGTGGGCCAACGTTCAGTGGCGCTCCCTAATAATAAGCTCGCTAAGAGACCAAGAAGCTACCTATGATCCGATTAATAATGCTTGCCTCAGTAATGCTAACAGCCTGCCAGTTTATGGCACCAAAAGGGCCCCCGATAGAGCGTCTTCAAGCCCATAATATTCAAACCTCCAGCGGTATCGTGCAGGGCCAGTCGGAGTATGAGTCCGACGCTGACGTTGTTTCTTGGTTTGACATTCCCTATGCCCAACCTCCTGTCGGAGATTTGCGGTGGAAGGCCACCAGAGCGCTGCAATCGCCCCGACGCATTATTGTCGATCAAGACGAGATTGCGTGTGTGCAGAAGGCTAGTCGTTATGCCGGCGCAAGTGGCGAGGGGATTGTAGGTGCGGAAGACTGCTTATATTTAGATATTCGTGCGCCAGCAGATTTTGCCAGTCAACAGTATCCTGTGATGTTTTGGATCCATGGGGGGGGCAATACCACCGGTCTTAAAGATTATTATGACTTTACCCAACTGGTGGCCCGTCAGGATGTGGTCGTGGTCACTGTTAATTATCGTCTCGGCGCGCTTGGATGGTTTACCCATCCAGCAATTCAGGGCCAGCAAGAGGGCTTAGACAAGACCTCTAATTTCGGTACTCTTGATATTATCGAGTCATTAAAGTGGGTGCAAAAAAACATTGCAAGCTTCGGGGGCGATGCTCGTAATGTCACTATATTTGGCGAGTCAGCTGGAGCGCATAATACCTTCGCACTGCTGGCATCACCCCTAAGCAATGGCTTATTTCACAAAGCTATTTCCCAGTCGGGTTACACAACTAGTGCGCCGCTTGAGGAAGCATTTAATCGTAATAATGGCAATCCTCTAGTCAAACGCGGCTCCTGGCAGATAGTCAATAAAATCCTAGAAAATCCGCAGTCTCAGTACAGCGACAGTGAGCTTCGCGAGCGTTTAAAGCAGATGGATGCACACGAGTTTATTGGGCTGTATCACGAGACTGAGGGCTATGATGCAATCCCACTAACCACCATAGACTCGTTGGTGATTCCCAAAGAGGGTTTACTGGATAGTCTAGGATCGGCTAAATATGCTAAAAATATTCCTGTCATTGCCGGTGCTACCAAAGATGAGGTCTCCTTTTGGCTGGGTCTGCATCGCTACTTTGCAGATACTAGTTACATCTTTACCAAGTTATTACCGCCTAAGATAACCATTAAAAATCCCGCGTTATTCGAACTTTGGGTGCGCACCAGATCTCACGCCTGGAAACTACGGGGTGTTGATGATGCGTTGATGGCAATGGAGTCGGCCGGTTACCAGGATCTCTATGCCTACCGATTCGATTGGGATCACCAGGAAAGCTCACTACTCATTGATATTCCCAATATTGTAGGGGCCGCCCATGGCACAGATATCGCATTTGTGACGGGAAACTATACATATGGTCCGATTACATCCTATATCTATCCTCAGGGTCCAGCGAGAGACCAAATGGGGAAAACGGTGATGGGGGCTTGGAGTGATTTTGCACGCACAGGAAACCCTAGCGCTAATTTACCCTTTGAATGGAGTCGGTTTGAAACAGCTGCGCCGGCCTACGTGCATCTGGATAAAGATGATTTATTAAGAATGGACATAGAGCGGGACGATATGGGGTCCCTGCTCGATAGGATTGCAGTGCATCAGGGCTTTACTGAGTTGGAAAAATGTTTTATCGCCTGGGAATCATTTACCAATGTGGGTGACCACCGATTAGCAGAATATCACAGCTGGAATAATGGACTGTGCAACCAGTTTGATATCAAAGCGGAACAGCGTGATCTGGATGCCAAGCTGATTGATGAGCATGGTTCCATAGACGTTTTATAATATTCAACAAGGCTGCTAATTATGTTTCAAAAAATGTCTAGGGCATTACAGTTACCGTCAAGTCGGTCAAAAACTATTGCTCTTTTGGGGCTGGCGGCATTTTTTATCAACGTTGGTGTCGACCATTTTTTAAACCCAGAATTCTATCTCAATATTATGCCGGACTATCTACCGTTGCATCTGGAAGCGGTCTACATCAGTGGATTATTTGAGATTGTCGGTGGTGTTTGCGTCTTAATCCCTAGGCTGCGATCTGCTGCTGGCTGGGGGTTGGTGGCACTGTTGATCGTGGTCTATCCTGCGAATATTCATATGGCCCTCAACCCTGAACTATTTCCAGA
>TARA_B110000046_G_C13025513_1_pt1 | contig 10110 bp, 8 predicted proteins | sample TARA_B110000046 | Tara Oceans TARA_B110000046 (sample SAMEA4397157) | marine metagenome | biome: Polar Biome; feature: [DCM] deep chlorophyll maximum layer (ENVO:01000326); material: water (ENVO:00002006), including particulate matter (ENVO:01000060) such as... | depth 40 m | reverse complement strand
CAAACATCACATTCTAAATGCACATCTGCCATAAATTGCATTTCAATGGTAACTTCACCTTCACCTTTACAAACTTCACAACGTCCGCCTTCAACATTAAAAGAAAAATGTTTGGGTTTATAGTTTCTAATGCTTGATAATTTCTGATTAGAATATAACATTCTAATATCATCATAAGCTTTAATATACGTAACAGGGTTTGAACGTGAAGATCGCCCAATAGGATTTTGATCTATAAACTCAACGTGTTTTAAATTCTCGAAATTTCCTTTTACTTCTGTATGTTGCCCGACTTTATCTCCATAACCAATCAGTTTTTTTTGCATGCTTGGATATAAAATATTTTTCACTAATGTGCTTTTTCCAGAACCAGAAACACCTGTAATTACGGTTAAACAATTTAACGGAAACGTAACATCAATATTTTGTAAATTATGTTCTCTTGCTCCAATAATTTGGATATTATTTTTTGATGTTCTACGTTTTTCAGGCACTTCAATTCTTAACTCTTCATTTAAATATTTTGCTGTTAAAGAATCTGATTTTAAGATCTCTTTAAAATTTCCTTCGGCAACTACATGTCCTCCAAAGGTTCCTGCTTCTGGGCCAATATCGATAATATAATCAGCTTCTTTCATGATATCTTCATCATGTTCTACCACAATAACTGTGTTGCCTAAATCGCGTAAATCTTTTAAAACGCCAATTAAACGTTCTGTATCTTTTGGATGCAAACCAATACTTGGTTCATCTAAAATATACATTGATCCAACTAAGGAGCTGCCTAAAGAAGTTGCCAAATTGATACGCTGACTTTCACCACCAGAAAGTGTGTTTGAGGTTCTGTTGATTGTTAAGTAAGACAATCCAACATCCGTTAAAAACTGTAAACGATTATTGATTTCTGTAAGCAAACGTTTTCCAATTTTTGAGTCGTATTTATCTAGTTTTATGTTTTTGAAGAATTCCGATAATTCATCCAAAGGAAGTGTCACCAAATCAGAAATTGTTTTCTCATTTATTTTTATAAAATCGGTTTCTTTACGCAAGCGTTTTCCATTACAAGTCGTACATTTTGTTTTTCCTCGATAGCGAGAAAGCATAACTCTATTTTGAATTTTATAACTTTTTTCTTCTAAAGTTGTGAAAAAATGATGAATTCCGTTAAAGTTTTTGTTTCCATTCCAAACCAATTCTTTTTGATTTTCTGAAAGTTCAAACCAAGGTTTATGAACTGGTATATCAAACTGATAAGCAACAGCGATTAGGTCTTCTTTATAATGTATATAAGACGGTGTTTTAAAGGGAAAGATACAATCTTCAAAAATAGATAAGCCTGTATTCGGAATAACTAATTCTTCATCAATTCCAACAACATTTCCATAACCTTGACAGGTAGGGCAGGCTCCATAAGGATTGTTAAAACTAAATAAATGTGTATTCGGCTCTAAGAAAGACATTCCGTCTAAATCGAATTTATTACTAAATTCGGCAACGTTGTTGTCTTCTAAATTTTGAATAAAACAAATTCCTTTTCCTTCAAAAAAAGCAGTCTGAATTGCATCTGCTAATCTGTTGTAAAAATCTTCATCCTCTTTGGTAATTACCCGATCAACTACTAAAAATAGTTTTTCATTTTTAAATTTTTCTTGTGGAAAATCAGCAATCCGATATACTTTGTCGTTCCATTTTAAACGCGCATAACCTTGTTGTTCTAAAACTTGCAAAACAGTTTTTAAATCTCGATTTTCATCAATAATAATCGGCGCTAATAATAGTAGTTTTCTTTTTTCTTTAAACTCTTTTACAAAGTTCACAACATCTGAAACGGTGTCTTTTTTCACTTCTTGTCCAGAAATAGGAGAGATAGTTTTTCCAATTCTTGCGTATAAAAGTTTTATATAATCGTAAATTTCAGTTGATGTTCCAACAGTAGAACGTGGATTTGTAGAATTTACTTTTTGCTCTATGGCAATTGCGGGTGCAATTCCCTTTATATAATCTACTTTCGGTTTGTGTAGTTTTCCTAAAAACTGACGCGCATAAGAACTCAAACTTTCTACATAGCGTCTTTGACCTTCAGCATATAGGGTGTCAAAAGCTAAAGAAGACTTCCCAGAGCCAGAAAGACCTGTAATTACAATCAGTTTTTTTCTTGGAATAACAACATCAATATTTTTTAAATTATGCAGTCTTGCTCCTTTAATTATAATATTTTCTTTAGGATTTACAGTAGAAATGTCGGTCTTCATTTTATATAAAAATAGGCTATAAAAATACCACTATTTTCATCGGATTTAAAAAAAGATTGCCATTGAATGTGTTAAAATATTTGTTGTGTTAAAAAAATATGCTATATTTGATTACTTAACAATCACAAAACAAGACGCATATAGTTAAAAATTACTTTTAAATTATTAATAAATTAATAAGAATAAGAAAGATACTTGTCTTTCTTTAAAAGTAATTATGGTGCGTAATAAAAAAGAAACAGACAGCAGTTTAGTAAAGAGTTACATTGAAGGCAATGAATATTCTTTAGAGATTCTAATTAAAAGACATCAGCAAAGGCTGTATAGCTTTATTTACAGCAAAATTCAAGATAGAGATCTTACTGAAGACGTATTTCAAGATACTTTCATTAAGGTGATTAGAACTCTTAAAAAAGGGAATTATAATGAAGAGGGTAAATTTTTACCTTGGGTTATGCGTATTGCCCATAATTTAATTATTGATCATTTTAGAAAATCGAATAGAATGCCAACATTTAAAAATACAGATGAATTTGATATTTTTTCTGTTTTAGGTGATGGAAACTTAAATGCTGAAAAAAAGATTATACAAGAGCAAATTTATAGTGATGTTCGAGATTTGGTTAAAGAGTTGCCAGAAGAACAAAAAGAAGTTTTAATAATGCGAATGTATAAAGATATGAGCTTTAAAGAAATAAGCGAAAATACGGGTGTTAGTATTAACACTGCATTGGGTAGAATGCGTTATGCATTAATAAATATGAGGAAATTAATAGATAAACATAAAATTATTTTAGTAAATTAATAATAAAAGTAAAAAAGTATCGTTAATATTTTATAACCAGTAGATTAAATAAAATATATGATGCAACTTTACTCTAAAAAGACATCTGATATACAGATGCAACCTAAACAAGGAACAGTTCAATTTTTGATTAGTTTTTCCAAATCGCTAACTATTGTAAAAACTAAATCAAAAGGTTTCGTTGAATTGAATTTGAATTAAGAGTGGAAAAAGCTTCAACAAGTGTTGGGGCTTTTTTTTATAATTTCTTTTTTTTATAATATTCTTCTAAAACAGACTTTCTTCCTATCGTTTTTGTGATAATATCGTTCTCTAAATTCCAACTACGAGCAGGAGAGTACTCTCTTCCATACCAAATAATTTGTAAATGTAAATCATTCCACAACTCCTTTGGAAACAAACGTTTTGCATCTTTTTCTGTCTGTATAACATTTTTTCCGTTGGTTAAATTCCAGCGAAATAGTAATCGATGAATATGAGTGTCTACCGGAAATGCAGGTACACCAAAAGCTTGACTCATAACTACACTTGCAGTTTTATGACCTACAGCAGGCAATTCTTCCAAGCCCTCAAAACTCTGTGGAACTTCTCCATTATATTTTTCAATTATAATTTTTGACAAACCATAAATCCCTTTCGATTTCATGGGTGATAATCCACAAGGACGAATAATAGCCTTGATTTCTTCAACCGTCATTTTTATCATATCAAAAGGATTATCCGCTTTAGCGAACAATAAAGGAGTAATTTTATTTACTCTAACATCTGTACATTGTGCAGATAATAAAACAGCAATTAACAGAGTATAAGGATCTTTATGATTTAAAGGAATCGGTATTTCGGGATATTTTTCTTCAAGTGTATCAATTACAAATTGTACTTTTTCTTGTTTTGTCATTTTTTGGAGTTACAAAGTTTCAAAGTACGCAAGTTACAACGTTATAATTAAAACCTTATTTATTTAGCCTTGAAAAAAACCTAGTTACTTTGTATCTTTGCTAAAAAAAATATAAAATATGACATCACTAAAAATAGGAGATACTGCTCCACAATTTGTAGCAAAAGACAATGCAGGGAATACGATTAAACTATCCGACTATTCCGGTAAAAAATTAGTGTTGTTCTTTTATCCAAAGGCAAGCACGCCAGGTTGTACAAATGAAGCTTGTGATTTACGTGATAACTATCAATCTTTTTTAGCGAAAGGATATGATGTGTTAGGAGCAAGTGCAGATTCTGCTAAAAGACAACAGAATTGGATAGATAAACACGAATTACCTTTTCCGCTTTTAGCAGATGAAGATAAAGCTGTAATAGAGGCCTTTAATGTTTGGGGGCCAAAGAAATTTATGGGTAAAGAATATGACGGAATTCACAGAACTACTTTTGTAATCGACGAAAAAGGTATTATTGAAGACATCATTTTAAAAGTGAAAACAAAAGCTCATGCTGCTCAGATATTAGAATAATCTTAAAAATAGTTCAAAAAAGAGAGTTGATCAAAATCAGCTCTTTTTTTGTTCTTTAAAACTTCATTCCAACTTTAAAATTTAAAACTCTACCCGTCATAAAATTAGGAATTCCGAATTGTGTTTTAGAATACACATCTCTTACCCAAGTGTTGGTAATAGAATTCTGAATATCAAACATATTAAAAAGCTCTAAACCAGCGCTTAATTCTTTAAATTTAGACAACCAACCTGAAGTGTAACGTTTATTTGCGTCCACAAAAATATAAGAAATACCTAAATCTGCACGTTTGTAATCTCTTAAACGTTTTTGAAATTGATACACATCTGAGTAAGCAGGAGCACCCCCAGGAACACCAGTGTTATATACCAAATTTAAATATGCTTTTAGATCTGGTAAATTAGGAACATAATCTTGAAATAATATCCCAAATTTTACACGTTGATCAGAAGGTCTAGCAATAGCACCTTTATTATTTATATTTTCTTCAGTTTTTAAATACCCTAAACTTACCCAACTTTCACTTCCAGGAACAAACTCTCCATTAAGGCGCACATCAATTCCGTTTGCAAAAGCAGTTGTAGCATTATCTGCTCTGTAACGTATTCTAACGTTATCAATTGAATACGCATTAACATCTGACAAGTCTTTGTAGTAAACTTCTGTAGTAAGCTTAAAAGGCCTTTCCCACATTTCAAAACTGTAATCCATTCCTGCAACATAATGAATCGATTTTTGTGCTTTTACATCCACGTTTAAATCACCATCAAAGTTTCTTAATTCTCTGTAAGAGGGGGGTTGCGCATACAATCCGCCAGAAACTCTAAACAACATATCTTTTTGCCAATTTGGTTTGATGGCAAATTGTGCTCTTGGACTAATAATAGTTTGACTTTTAGATTTTATTCCATTTCCTGTAACAGACCAGTTATGAGCTCTAATACCTAAATTGTACCAAATCTTATGATTATTTAAATACGCACGTTGATTGAATTGCAAAAAACCAGAAACTCTATTTATAACAACATTATTGTCTTTTCTTATATTTTGATAAGGAGTAATCTCACCTTCAAAAGGTTCGTAAGGTTGGTTGTTTGATATGTGATAAGGAGGTCTAATAGAAAATCCTAAAGAGTCTATTACCTCCCACTCTCTAATTCTATCTTTAATATCTTCTTTTTGATATTTAGCACCAAAATTCCATTGCGTTTTCCCTTTTTTAATAGTTCCTCTAACTTGAATGTTAGAAATTAAAGCATCTAAATCATTACGTGCATGATTTAATTGTGAGCCAATTCCTTGAGAAAAACCTACTTCTCCAAAGCTTTCTGAACCAATATTGGCATCTACCTCACCTAAATTATAGGAAGCAGCAATGTCAAAATGTTCTTCTTCTTGCGTGTTATATCTAGAAGCTGTAGTTGTTAACGTAAAATTCTCAGTTATTTTATAATCCGCAGATAAAGCACCAAATAGTGTTAAATATTTGTCTTGTTCTTGTCCAGAATAAAAAACAATTAACTCTAAAGGATTTGCGACTGTTCCAAAACGTGTTCTTCTAGATACTGGTTGATAATTGTAATTATTCAAAGAAAAATTACCTAAGAAGTTAATAGAAAATTTTTCGGAGAAATCGTAAGATAAAAAGGATTGTACATCTGTAAATTTTGGTCTAAAATTAACGTCAATCTGTTTACTATTTACAAACAAACTGTTATCTCTATATCTAACTCCCGTTATTGAACTTAGCTTTTTATTTAAAAACTGACCTTCAAAAGTTGCACTTGCGCCTAACAAACTAGCTTCTATCGTTACTGCATTTTCAGAGGGTTTTCTATAGGTAATATCTAAAACGGATGATAATTTATCTCCGTATTTTGCTTGAAATCCACCCGCAGAAAAGTTAATATTTTGTACCATATTCGAGTTTATAAAACTTAAACCTTCTTGCTGACCAGATCTAATTAAAAAAGGTCTGTAGATTTCAATTCCGTTTACATACACCAGGTTTTCATCAAAATTACCACCTCTAACATTGTACTGTGTGCTTAATTCATTGTTGTTACTTACGCCAGGTAACGTCATTAATACGTTTTCTACACCTGCATTTGGACCGATAATATTTTTAGCTTTTCTAACATCTATATTTGTGATTCCTTCAGCTCTTTTTCTATTGTCTTTAATAACAATTTCATCTAATTGTTCTGTTTTTAAAGTTAAGATAGGAGAGAAGCGAAGGGTATTTCTACTGTTTGCCGTAATTTTTTTTGTAAAAGTCCGATAAGAAACATGACTGAAAATTAAATTAATTTCTTTTTTAAAAGGAATTCTTATTTGATAGTTTCCACCTTTATCGGTTACAGTTCCTGTATTTCCAAACTTTATTGACACTTTTTCTATAGGTTCTTTCTGAATATTTTTTACAGTACCTTTTAGTATAGTGGTTTTTTGGGCTACTAGAAGACTTGGTAATAGTAACAAAAAGAAGAATATTTTTTTCACAAAAGTTAGTTTATTTGTTTCTTAAAGAACGTTACAGAAAGCGCATTCGTATTTCCTACATTGTCTGAGACTACAATTTTAAAGATATGTTTGCTACCAACCAATTTTTTATCGCTAAAATTATACGTTAAAATTCTTTTTTTATGATTGTATTGCATTAAAACCCATTTTCCATCAATAGTTGCTCTGAAGTTTTTAATACCAGAACCAATATCTGCAATTTTTACTTTTAGTGTTTTAGAATTCGAAATCCATTGTTGATGTTTAAAGTACAATAACTTTACTGTCGGTTTTATACTGTCGCTTAGTAAGGTGTAATTCCCTAAAGTTTTTGTTGTTATAAAAAAAGTGCTGTCTCTTTTCTCTGTAGGTTCATATCTTGGATATTTTGGGTACTCAATATTTGCAATATATAAGAATTGTTTTTCAGTTTCAGAATATTTAGAAACATTAAAAGTTAATGTAAATTTTTTATCTAAAGGAATGCTAGGGGTATGAACTTTTACGATTTCTTTATCAACTGTAAAATCTAAATACACATCTTCATAAAATGTTCTCTTTGGAAACGCAACCGTTATATTTTTTTCTTTGAATTTATTGAAATTTTTAGCAGTGATTTTATAAGCTGTTGTATCTTTTTGTTCTGTAAAAATGGCATTACTTTCTTTTCCTGCAACTGAAAATGTCAAAGAACTTTTGTTTCCTTCAAAATCTTTTGCAATAATTTCTACAGTGTAATTAAAGTTTTTTTGAATATTAATTTTACCGCTATTTACTAAATCTTCATAGGTAGTTAATTTATTAGAAGCGACTCTATGTGTTTTTTGATATCGTCTCTTGTATTTTTTATAATGCTCATAATCAATATGTAAGTTTAAAAATTTACTTTCCGAGAACGAAAAGGTTTCTACATCATGATAATAAAAACGTTGCCCATTTACCAACATCTCTAAACTGTAAACTCCGTTCTTATTTGGTGCTTTATTAAATCGATCAAAAACATTTACTCCAAAACCAATCACGCTACTTGCAGTAATTCTGTCAGCAATATATTTACCGATACCAATATTTTTAATGGGTATTTGAAAATTTTTTCTTTGTTGATTAATTCTAGCATCAGAACTTAAAGCATAGACTTTTAAAGCTTGAAAAGTTGGAGTTGTAGTGTCTTCAACTTTCACTCCAAATAAGAGAGGATTTATAACATGTTCTGTTTCTGTGTCTCTAATTTCATAATGTAAATGTGGCCCTCCAGAACCACCGGTATCTCCAGAATAAGCAATTATCTCTCCTTTTTTTACAGAGAATTTATCTTTTTTGAAATATAAATTTCCAGTAGTATAATTTTCTTTTTTGTATTGAATTGATTTTACATGTTTTTCAATTTTATCAGCAAATTTACTTAGATGTCCATATACAGATGTAAATCCATTTGGATGCGTAATATAAATCGCTTTTCCATATCCAAATTGTTGAACTTTTATTCTAGAAATGTAACCATCTGCAGTTGCAAAAACATTTAAGCCCTCTTTTCCTTGCGTTTTAATATCTATACCTGCATGAAAATGATTACTGCGCAATTCACCAAAGGAGCCAGACAATAGAATAGGAATATCTAAAGGTTCTATAAAATAATCTTTAGGATATTTTTCTTGAGAAAAACATAAAAAATGAAATAATAAAATTGAGGATACTATTAGTTTTTTCAAATTGCAATAATTGTTATTTCGGTAAAAATAGTGAAAATCATTCTTTCAGTAATTTGTTTATTTTCAGTGAATTAGTAAATAAGTGATAAAATGTTGTAAAGTTTGAAACAGAATGTTAACTTTGTGGAGATAGTTTATTCTAAAATATAAGATGAGTAATACACTTGAAGTAATTCATTTGCTGGAAGATAAGTTAAAAACACTTCTTTCTAATTATGATTTTTTAAAAAAAGAAAATCAAATTTTGCTTCAAAACAACACAACATTACAGAATCATCTTTTAGAAAAAGAGCAAAAATTAGGATTTCAAAAAAAAGAATTTGATATTCTTAAAATTGCCAAAACGATCGAAGGCAGTAGTACTAATACAAAAGATACAAAACTGAAAATAAACGCATTGGTAAGAGAAATTGATAAATGCATTGTTCAGTTACAAGAATAAAGTTCTTTAAATTGTGGAAAAACTAAAGATTAATATTGTTATTGCAGGCAGAACTTATCCTTTAAGTGTTAACAACACTAAAGAAGAAGAAGGTATGCGTAAAGCTGCAACAGCAATTAATAATTTAATTTCTATGTATGAGCAAAATTATGCAGTTAGCGATAAACAAGATGTTTTAGCAATGTCTGCATTACAATTTGCATCTAAATTAGAAATACTATCTTTGGATAAAAATGATACAAAAAAAGAAGAATTAGAAAAACTAAATGAACTTACTAATTTAGTGAGTTCTCATTTAAAATAAGTTCATTAAAATACATTAACAACACACTGCCTACGTTAGTAATTGTTTATTAAACTCAACACTATTCTATTATGAAGGATGAGTCTTAACTACAAAAGCATGCCATTCGTATTGAACTTGCTTCAATATTTAAGTGGATCCTTGAAGAGTTAGTTAGTCCTATAAATGTCATTTTGGAGTTTAAAAACCCAACTAATGTAGGCTTTTTTTTATATTAAATTTAAATTATGGAGGATATGATACTTCCCATTATATTGGGAGTTTTAGTAGGAGTAGCGATAGGCTTTGTTATTTTTAAATCGATGGAAAAATCGAAAGGAAAAAAGATACTCAACAGCACAAGAAAAGAGGCCAATGCTATTTTAAAGGAAGCTAAAATTGATGCAGAATCAATAAGAAAGGATAAGATTTTACAAGCTAAAGAAAAGTTCATTGAACTAAAATCTGAGCATGAAAAAGTAGTTTTATCTAGAGAAAAAAAGATTTCTGATGTAGAAAAAAGAATTAGAGATAGAGAATCTAAAGTTGCTTCAGAATTTGATAAGAACAAACGTTTGAATCAATCTTTAGAGCAAAAAGAAAAAGATTATAATTTTAAGTTAGATTTTTTAGAAAATAAAGAAAGT
>TARA_B110000046_G_scaffold72495_1_pt1 | contig 10113 bp, 14 predicted proteins | sample TARA_B110000046 | Tara Oceans TARA_B110000046 (sample SAMEA4397157) | marine metagenome | biome: Polar Biome; feature: [DCM] deep chlorophyll maximum layer (ENVO:01000326); material: water (ENVO:00002006), including particulate matter (ENVO:01000060) such as... | depth 40 m | reverse complement strand
ACCACCGTTCCCACCGCGCGGCATACTCGTCGGAGCAGCTATCGTCTGCGTCATCGTGGCATGGGTGGTTGTCGCCTAATGAAACACTCCAAAGGTTGGACCGACAATGACATACTTGAAGCGCTTTGGATGCGTCAGGAAGGTTATAAAATGAAAGAAATCGGAGAACACTTTGGTGTGACAAAGAACGCAGTCATCGGAGTGCTGCACCGAGTAATGAACGAGAGCAAGGATTGATTATGAGCAGGATTGGAAATGCAGAAGATGCGTGAGGTAGGGCAACGCAGTAAGCATACAACGTATCGTATGTGTAAGGAATAGGTTTATTGCAACATAAGGGTGACACAGATCGGTCGGCACATTTTTTACAGGAGAAAGACATGAAGTTCTGTTTACGCTGCGCCGTCATAAGCGCGGCACTCGCCATAACCGTGGCGGTCATTGTAGCACAAACGAGGAGAATGCAGCATGATTAGGCTGATTATGAAGACAGACTTCACTGATGTAACGAGCGTTGAAATGTTCCGCACTCACTTTGGTTACGCTGTGCGCTACGGCTTGCAGGTTGAAAGCAATATGAGCCTTTCGGACGCAAAAAAAGAATACAGTAATTGCGTTGCTCACGCCTTGGGCTGCGCTGGTGAAATTGATGATGAGGAGGACGCAGCATGAAGTACAGAGTTGAGGTTGTTCAAACAAACGTCTTTTGGTTTGACGCAGATAATGCCGAAGAGGCAAGGCGCATTGCTTCTGAAGATTATATTTGGGACGAAGATCAAAGCGGTAAGAACACCTACGGCGTTCACTTTAGCATTGAGGAGCAAGAGTGATGAAGATAGCAACCGTCGACCTAGAAACATATTGGGCTGTCGGTCACTCGCTGACCAAGATGTCACCCATCGCGTACTGTATGCACGAAGACACCGAGATCATCAGCTGTGCATTTAAGTTCGGGGACGATCCCACCGTCGTCGTCTTTGGCGAGCAGGCAGTCATCGACTACTGCACTAGCGTGGACTGGTCCCAATACTGGGTCGTCGGCCATAACCTATCGGGCTTTGATAGTATGATCCTAGCGTGGCGACTTGGCGTTAAGCCGAAGCTCTGGGGCTGTACGCTTGCAATGGCGAGACCTATCCACGCGAAGGATGTCGGACTGTCTCTTGCCAAACTCGTCACTCACTACGGTCTGGGATACAAAGACCAAACGGTTCTGCACAACACCAAAGGCAGACGCTTGGCTGACTTCACAGACGAAGAGATTGCTGAGATGCGCGTGTACAACGCCGCCGACGTCGATCAGTGCTACGGACTACTACGCAAGTTGATCCCACAAACACGTAAGGACGAGGTAAAACTCATCGACATGACGATCCGCATGTTGATCGAACCGCAGTTTGAAAGTGACGCGACACTACTTGTTAACACGTTAACAGAAGAAGGTATTCGAAAAAAGGCAATGCTCGTAGAAGCTGCACGACACATGGACGTGTATGATTTCGCGATGGACGACGACGAAGCAGCCGGAGCTGCGCTAAAGGTGTTGTCGTCAGCTAACAAGTTTGCAGCGTTCCTTCAAACCATTGGAGTCGATGTCCCAACAAAGATTTCCAACACAACTGGTAAAGAAATTCCAGCGTTGGCGAAGACGGATGAAGCATTTTTAGCCTTACAGGAACACGACAATCCTCTCGTCGCCGTCGCTGCGGCATCCAGGCTCGATGCGAAGTCAACGATACTACAGACCCGCATCCAAGCGTTCATGGACGCATCCAACGCGCACCCTACCAAGAAGGTGCCTATCCCGCTCAAGTATTACGGAGCAGATACGACGGGGCGATGGTCTGGCTGGGGTTATAACCCACAGAATTTGCCACGCATTAACCCGTATAACCCGAAGCCATCAGACGCACTGCGTAAGTCGTTGATCGCACCCGCAGGGTATAAGGTCGTCGTCGCTGACTTGTCCGGGATCGAGCTACGCGTGAACCACTTCTTGTGGCAAGTTCCATCCAGCGTGGAGTTGTACAAAGCAGACCCCGAGAAGGCTGACTTGTATAAAGACTTCGCCAGCAAGCTGTACGAAATCCCGTACGACGAAGTGACTAAAGTCCAACGTCAGGTGGGTAAAGTGGCTCACTTGGGCCTTGGGTTTGGTGCTGGCTACATTACGTTCCAGAAGGTTGCCAAGCTCATGGGTGGCGTCGACATCACTGAGAAGGAGAGCAGTGACATCGTCGACCGCTGGCGCGGTGAGTATGGTGAGATCACATCTGGTTGGCGTACATGCCACGCGGCGCTGCCTACAATTATGCGAGGCGCGGAGGGTAACGCAGTCGACCCATGGGGCATGGTGGTTCCAGTGGCCGAGGGGCTTAAAACCCCCAAGGGACTGATTCGGTATCCAGACCTGAGAACAGAGATAAACGAAGACGACAACCGAAAGGAGTTCGTCTACGGGCACGGTCGCAACAAAGCTAGAATATACGCAGGTAAAATCGACGAGAACATTGTGCAGCACTTGGCGCGGTGCGTGATCGCCGACAACGCGTTAGCCGTACAGGAACTTACGGGTTTGAACCCGGCCCTCATGGTACACGATGAGCTAGTATACGTGGTGCCAGAAGATGAGGCCCAGCCGCTACTAGATGTAGTGCAAAAGGTAATGCGCACCCCACCTGAGTGGTGGCCAGAGCTAGTGACATGGAGCGAAGGAGACATTGCGGATACATATGGTGATGCCAAATAATGTGTTTACATGAGATCATATAGATGCGTACAATGTCATACACACGTAAACATATAACTAATACTAAATTAGAAAAGAGAGAGTAAAATGGTAAAAAAACTGAAGAGTTTACTAAAGTTGAAGCCGTTAGTGGCGGGGTTTCTGGCCGTTGACGGGTGGTGTTTGCAATGCAACTGGATTAATGGACCATCTGGTCCACCAAAGATTCTAAGCGGGGGGAAGTACATGACCCGAACGGGCGGTGGTGTGCGCAGTAAATTTGAATTAACGTTGACCGCTGGGAAGTACAAGACTCGTAAGGGCGGTATTAAACTAGCATTAGCGTTGATCGGTCGTGGTGGGAAAGCCATCGTAGACTGGTCACGAAAAGAGTGGATAGAAAGAAATGGAATACAACTCAGAGGGTGAGTTTAGAGGTTCAGAAAATAACCTACTCAACGAAACTACTCAGGTACTGCTAAGAAATCCTAGTAGTATAGAGAAATGGCTTATACTATCGGACAAGTACATGCAGACCTTTGCTAAAGACCCAAGTATGTTTTTACTGCCAAAGACGCATGAGTTCTTGAAGCCACTTATCGAAGCCTACGCAACCAACGTCGAGGGGTTTGTTCAATACCTTGTTGGACTTCGCGACAGCTTCAGCAAAGAAGACATGGCTTGGGGGCAAGTGCAGAGCATACAACGACGCGTCAACGGACGGTTTGTGCAACAGCACAGACGAGAACGAGCACAACGTGCAATCTCTAAAGCAGAAGATTTGTACGGTGAATCAGACTACCACTCACGTCTCAAGTGGGTGGCTGATCTCGAACACACATGGGCTGGTCGTCGCTTAGTGTATCTCGATAAGCACCGCGACGAAGGCAAGTCCGAAAGGCTTAGCACTGACCATAGGGCCGAGCTATTGCTCGAGTTCTGGGAAATTATAGATACAGAAATATTTGAAGGAGGCGTACCACCGTGGAATTAACCAAGCCTTGGTCTTACTCTCAACTTACTGCGTTCGAGACATGCCCTAAGCGATTTCAGCTTACACGTGTCACAAAACAAGTTGTTGAGAAACAGACCGAGGCCACTCTCTGGGGGAACAAAGTGCATAAAGCGCTTGAGGACTTCGCCAATGGCAAGAAGCCTCTCCCCCCCGAAATGAAGCAGTACGAGCGTTACGTTAAGAAAATACTCTCGTACGAAGGTAAGCGCGTAGTTGAAGAACGTGTCGCGCTTACTAAAGACTTTCGCCAGACCAAGTGGATGGCAAAGGATGTGTGGGTTCGTGGTATCATAGACATCGGAGTTGTTGGCTCAGATACCGCGTACCTCCTCGACTGGAAGACGGGCAAACACCGCCCAGATAACGACCAACTTAAACTGTTCGCGGCACTGGCTTTCGCCATGTACCCGTGGATAAATAAAGTAGTGACTGGTTTTATCTGGCTCAAAGTATCAAAGTTTGATAAACAGATGTTCACGCGTGAGCAGTTGCCCGAGATATGGAACGAGTTTTTACCTCGTCTTTCAAGAGTAGCCATCGCGTACGACCAAGATAAGTGGATGCCAAAGCCGTCCGGTTTATGCAAGAATTGGTGTCCTGTTGGGCAGTCATTGTGTGAGTTTTGTGGTAGATAACAATATAGCGGGCCAGCAACTATTAGACTGGTAGAAAGATCGAGAACCAATCATGGATCAGACAGACGCACAAGCAACCGATTTAATGGAGCTAACCAACGATGAATTGATTCGTTTCGGGTTCACCCGAAAGAGTGCCACACTGCTAGAAAATGAGCTTTTACACAGGTTAGAGGCGTACCTTGAAATGCACGGTGACTACTTAGACCCACAGGCGCGGGAAAGAGACTAAGCATGGCTATGACACCCGAGGGTAAAGTTAAGAAGAAAGTTAAAGAGTATCTTCAGTCCATCGGCGCTTGGTACTACATGCCAGTGTCTAACGGTATGGGCCGTGTTGGGTGTCCAGATATTCTAGTCTGCTACCGAGGTTTATTCATGGCTTTCGAAACGAAGGCACCGGGAAAAATTAAGAATGTCACAGCTAACCAAGAACGAGAAATAGTCGACATTCAACGTGCTTACGGGTTAGCACATGTAGTAGACGACGTGTCGCAAGTAATATCCGTTATTGAGACTATTGAAAGGGAACCCGATGATTAAGTCCTCAAAGAAAGAGTTGGCTACCAAGGCAAAGTACAACGCCCGCGCCGACGTGAAAAAGAAACGCGCAGCGACGAACAAGTCGCGGCGTCAGGCGGTGGCCGCTGGTCGCGTCAAGAAAGGCGACGGCAAGCACGTTGATCATAAGGTGCCGCTGGACGCTGGCGGCAGCAACACCACGAAGAATACTCGTGTGGTGAGCGCGAAGGCCAACAAGGGCTGGCGGGGCAAGAACCCAAAAATGTACACCACGGGGAAGACATGAACCCACGAGATTACAATGTCGGCAAGTCCGATTATTCGAAACGCACCATCCAGCCTTGGGATATTTGGTACGAATACCAACTCAATGCGTGGGACGCAGACATCGTTAAGCGCGTCCTAAGAGACAAAGGCGAACGCCGCCTAGACTACGAAAAGATCAAACACATCTGCGATGAGCGCATCAGACAGATAGATGAAGGAATTCACAATGCTAGTATGGCCACAAAAGAACGCGTTGATACTCAAGAGTAGAGCACCAGAGAAAATCCTTAACGTAATACCGAAGGCCAAGCACTTTACCATAAAGGGTCATTCAGTCGTCGCCGTGCCGCATCGCACGGAAGAGACAACGTTGCTGCGCAACCTTGGGTACGACGCCCCTGCCCCAATCCGCTCTTATTATAGCTGGCCTGGCCGGTTTACACCATTCCACGCACAGCGCGAAGCTGCTGCTTTTCTGTCAATGAACCGCCGTGCGTTCAATCTATCCGAGCTAGGCACAGGCAAATCACTGGCATCGCTCTGGGCATACGACTACCTGCGCGGCATCGGACAGATGAACAAGTGTCTGGTTATCTCGCCGTTGTCGACGCTGGAGCGCACGTGGGCCGACGAAATCTTTCAGCACTTTCCGCACCTCACATACACAGTTCTACACGGATCAAAGGACAAGCGAGTCAAGTTACTAAAAGAAGACTTCGACGTGTACATTATCAACCACGACGGCGTTGGTATCATAGAGCCGCACCTAAAAGACCGAACAGACATTGACCTCGTCATCGTCGACGAGATTGCGCAGTGCGCTCGTAACGCTGGAACAACACGCTGGCGCAAAATAAACACGGTCGTCAACAAACACAAAGAACCACGCGCCTGTTGGGGTATGTCGGGAACGCCGACGCCGAACGCTCCCACGGATGCTTGGGCGCAGTGCCGCTTAGTGGTGCCTGACAAAGTTCCACCCTATTTCAACAGGTTCAAGGGACAAGTTATGCGACAGCTGAACCAGTTTAAGTGGGTTCCAAAAGCTGGCGCAACAGAGCTAGTTAAAGACGTCATGCAGCCATCAGTCAGGTTCACCCGAGACGAGTGCCTCGACTTGCCGCCATTGATGTACGAGACCCGCCAAGTTCCGCTGACCAAAGAGCAAGGCAAAGCGTACAAAGATATGCTCACAAAACTGCGTATCCAAGCAGAAGAAGGCGACATCACAGCAGTCAACGAAGCAGTCAAGATGGGCAAGTTAGTCCAGATCGCTTGCGGTGTAGTTTACGCTTCCGACGGGACCGAGGTTACGGTGCCAGCGACGCACCGCATTGAGGAGACCCGATCAATATGCCACTCCGCGCAAGGCAAGGTGATTGTGTTTGTACCGTACGTGTCCTCGGTCAACATGGTGGCCAAGGAGCTAAGCAAGGACTTCAACGTCGAGATCATCCATGGGGGCGTAAAGAAAGACGAGCGCGACCGTATCTTTGCCGCGTTTCAGAAGGCCAAAGAACCAAAAGTTCTGGTGGCGCAGCCAGCGGCTATGTCTCACGGTCTGACACTCACCGCAGCCAGTACCATTGTTTGGTACAGCTGCATAACTAGCAACGAGACGTTCGAGCAAGCAAACGGACGGATCAATCGCCCCGGCCAGAAGATGAACAACTTTATTATTTGTTTGGAAGGTACTCCAGTGGAGAAACGCATTTACGCCAGACTACGTGGCAAACAGAAAATGCAGGGCGCTCTACTCGACGAGATCAAGGCCCATCGAAAATTATTGATCGCTTGACCCACGCACCTATATGAAGTAATGTGTTGACAGGTGTACACATATGAAAGTATCTAACATGAATCTACTAAACCCAGAAAGCGTTTCTGAGAAGCTTGGCATCAGTAAAGCAGCCTTGCACTCACTACGCGGACGAGAAGCTAGTTTTCCCCAGCCAATAAGAGTCTCACAGAAGGTTCTGCGCTGGGACGAAGACGATATTGACCAATGGTTAACTGCCAAAAAGGAGAAGGAAAATGGCAAAAGTAACGGAGATAGCTGACGGACAGCTAATAAAAGTATTTGTCGGACTACGTGATCGTCGTGCTCAGCGCAAAGCAGCATACACGCTCGACGACAGCGGCGACAAAGGAAAACAGGATAAGATAGAAGTAGAGTTCCTGCGCAGAATGCAAGAACGTGACATCGACAGTGTATCCGCTCGCGACGTCGGTACTGCTTACATGTCAACACGTAACTCCGCGACGGTCTCTGACCGCGAAGCGTTCTTTGACTACGTAAAGGACAACGAGGCTTGGGAACTCATTGAGGGCCGCGCCAGCAAAATAGCTGTGGAGCAGCACAGAGAAGCTAACGACGATCTCCCTCCGGGGATCAGTTATTCATCAACAAAAGTCGTCAACTTTCGACGCAAGTAGGAGAAACAACATGAACGAGATGGTAAACTTAAACGCGAATCTACCAGCGCACCTTCAAAACGTGCACGTAGAGAACGTATTTTCTAGCGCCGCCAGCGAAGGTGGCTTCCCTGTCATTTCCCTCAAGGGTAAGGACTTCACAATCGTGCGCAGCGGTGAGAAAGAAATCATCACCAACGAGCATGGTGATCCCGTGCGGTCGTTCGAGGCAGTGATCGTATCCGTTAACCCGAAGAAGTCTAAAGTGTATTACACCGCAGACTACAGCGACGGCGACAGCAGTGCACCAGCGTGTTATTCCCACGATGGGATCAAACCAGCGGCTGATGCGGAGAACGCGCAGTGCAAAACGTGCGCAGCTTGCCCACAAAACATCTGGGGTTCCGCGATCAAGAATGGTCAGAAACGCAAAGCGTGTGACGACAACATGCGTCTCGCCGTCGCGGCTGCGGATCAACTAGACGATCCAATGCTACTTCGCGTTCCTCCCGGCTCCCTCAAAAACCTAAACGAGTACGGCAAAGAACTAGCTAAGCGCGGTGTAGGTCCGAACCACGTGGTCACACGAATTGGCTTTGATAAGAACGCGGCGTTTGCAGTCACGTTTAAAGCCGAGCGTTTTATCTCGGAAGACGAGCTTGCGGCTGTCACTTCCACGCTGGAAGCACAAGAGACGTTGATTGGCGAAATCACAGGTGTCGCTGGCGGCACGTCGTCCACAACGGAGCATCAATCTGAGGACGCTACTCCAGCCCCCGCGCCGGTTCAAAAGTCGGCTAAACTGGTCGAAGCTGAAGAAGAAGCAGCAGTCATACCGAGAAAAGCGAAAGTACAAGTAGACGAGCCAGCGCCTGTCGCGACACCAGAGCCGAAAGTCGAAACAAAATCGGTTGAAGATTACAATGACATCGACACAGCACTCGACGATTTGGATTTCGAAGACGATTAAAAGTACCTACACATCGCGGTCGGGGTTCGCCTCGACTGCATTATGTTAACATGTAAACACGCAGGTACGTTATGGACACACTAGATTTTCTAAGGTGGGTTCTACCGACGTCGGGCACGATAGTCTTAGGTCTTCCAGAGACAGCGAAGCACGGCGGAATTTGGTGGAAACACAACAGTTACAAGACGGTCGAAGACGCCGCCGTAGCTGCGGTCCAATTCGATGGGCAGGGCAAAACCGTGTACTTTGCGGTAAACACTTATGGCGACTGGTTTGACGACGCCAAAGGTAAAAAGGTTATCCGCAAGCAGGGCAACGTCGTTGCCTCCAGGGCACTCTACGACGACTACGACGTCAAGCCGGGAAAAGATAACCACTACCAGACCAAGAAAGAAGCGCTCGACGACATCGTTAAACTGTCGCGCGCGCTAAAACTGACGCCGACGGTAGTAGACAGCGGCGGTGGATACCATGGGTACTACCACTTTGACGAAGACATCGACGAAGCCACGTGGAACGAACTGGCAGCGCTCAAGCGAGACGTCACGACACATCTCTCAATGATGGTCGACAGTGCAGTTGACTGCGACAGCGCCAGAGTTCTGCGTCCCGCCGGGCTACACAACAGAAAATACGATATTCCCGTCGAGGTTAAGCTGGTAAAGCAGGGCAAGCGGTATTCCGTAGATAAAATCCGGTCGGTACTACAGTCGTATATACAAGAGAACAACGTCACCCCTGCCCCGACGCGCAACAAAGGTGCGGCGATGGCGAACCCGTTCGCAGCGGCTGGTGAGTATCCACCGAGCGACGCCGACAAAGTTGCAGAGAACTGTGCCGCTGTGCGCGAGTTCCGCGACACAATGGGCAACGTCGACGAGCCACATTGGCACCGTGCGATTGGCATCCTCAAGTTCTGTGACGACGGCGAAAACAAAATCCACACGTGGAGCGAGGGCTACAGCGGCTACTCGCAGCAAGAAACACAAGAAAAGATCGACACGTGGGAGGTCGGCCCGACTTCTTGCATCGAGATGGATAAGCACATCGGCTGCATGAAAGATTGCCCGATGGCAGGTAAGTGCAAGTTCCCAATTCAGCTGGGCTTCTCAGAGGAAGCACCATCTGTGGAGGCCGAGACCGTCGCCGCTGTTTCTGCATCGAACCCTGCGTCGACGACGGCAGCCCTCCAACCGCAAACAATCATTGAAGGGCAGAACATCCCTTGGTGGCCCACATCTGGCTGGAGATGGAACGGCGCGGCACTCAGCCGCGCATACACCGACGCCGAGGGCGTCACGACATGGAAACCGTTTTGCCGCTCATTCATCTACCCGCTTAACCGCATCAAAGACTCTGAGGGCACGTGGGTAATCCACTGGAGAGCCAAAGAAAAGAATGGCGCGTGGAGAGAGTTCTTCATGCCGACATCCGAATTAGCATCCACAGACTTAATGGCAAAAACTTTCGCGAGTTACGAAGTGTTTCTGACGCGAACAAAAAACGCGAGGAATGACATGGCAGAATTTGCTGAAAGCCTGATTGAAACGCTTCAAGCGTG
>TARA_B110000046_G_scaffold82322_1_pt1 | contig 10116 bp, 8 predicted proteins | sample TARA_B110000046 | Tara Oceans TARA_B110000046 (sample SAMEA4397157) | marine metagenome | biome: Polar Biome; feature: [DCM] deep chlorophyll maximum layer (ENVO:01000326); material: water (ENVO:00002006), including particulate matter (ENVO:01000060) such as... | depth 40 m | reverse complement strand
ATGAGGAATGGTTTGAAGTAGGTGCATTTGTTTACCAACACTTCGATGAGATGTCAGGTGTATCTTTTTTACCACACTCAGATCACACTTACCAACAAGCACCGTATCAAGATGTTGGCAAGAGTGATTACAATATGTTACTATCACTTATGCCAGAGAAAATTGACTGGTCTAAACTATCTAACTACGAGAAGGAGGATAACACTGTAGCTATGCAAACGATGGCCTGTTCAGGAGATGTTTGCGAGATTGTAGATTTGGTCTGATGTTTGTCTTAGTCTTCATACTGTTTCATTCCGGTGCATACAAGGTTAGCATTGATTCCAAGATATACAAAACTTGGGATCAATGCCAGACAGTTGCAGAGGTTTCTTATGAACAGCTTATGAAGTCTCGACCAAAAGAAAGTTCTTATGTTTTAACCCACTGTTTACAAATACCAAGAGGTGTATGATGATTAAAAGAAAATTTAGCAATGCTCTTTACAAAGCTTATGATCAACCAGCAAAGGAAAAACTTATAAGTTTCTTAAAGTCTAAGGGTCATACTATCCTTAGTGACAAAGAAGATTACAATGTTGATGTAGTCTCAGAGAAGAATGGCTACACTTACTTCAATGAAGCAGAAGTAAAGGTAGCATGGGATAAGGATTGGCCTACGACTTGGGAAGAGATACGTATCCCAGAACGTAAGAAAAGATTACTTGATATGTATGAGGGACAGAATGGAGTCTTAAACTTCTACGTCTTCAAGCAAGACTTGTCCCAAGCATGGAGAATAAAAGATACTCTTATGTCTAAGGACAGTCTTAGAGAGGCACGAGGTAGATATATTAAGAAGGGTGAGAAGTTCTTTCACATCCCTTATCAATCAGCAGAATTAGTGGAGATGCAATAATGGATACTTTAACATTTGGGCGTGGTACAATAAACATAGGTGACACAACCTTAAGCCTACCTGACAACTTTGACCCTGTAGATAAACCTGCCCACTACAATCTTGGTGGTGGTGTAGAATGTATCGACTACATCAAACAGATACTTGGTATTGATGGATTTATAAATTACTGTCAAGGTAACATGATTAAGTATCAACACAGGCACAGGTACAAAAGTAATCCTGTAGAAGATATGAAGAAGGCTCAATGGTATCTAAATAAAATGCTTGAAACTATGGAGGAGAAACATAGATGAAACCACATGATGAAGGTAAGCAATCCTTTAAGAGAGGCAAACTGGGTAATCCCTACCCTGCCAACACCAGAAGCAACAGGGATTGGGAGTACGGTTTTAATACCGAATACTTTAAGAACTTGAAAAGAGTTAAAGAACGTGAGTCAAAAAAATAAAATAACTTTAGCTGAAGAAGCTAAGAAGTATGCAAGCAGAAAGCAAACTAACAAAACAATGAAGCCCCTCACTTCAAGAAGGTATCTAGCTGGACAAGCATTAGCTGGATTACTTTCAGGAAATCGAGGGGCTGTTGTGATGTCTGATGTAAAACGTACAGCATATGATTGGGCAGACTTTATGTTAGAGGATGATGATTAGTCTGGTAAATCTTCAGTTGTTGTTTTAATCCTACCTGAGTTAGCAACAAAAATAAGTTTTAATCTTATCTGTAACTCTTCATTAATTGTTTCGGCACTACTTAAAAGTTCTTGTGCCGAAGCATACTTCTTGTCTATCATACCTGCTTCAAACATATAGTTGACAGCAAAGTCCATCTTCTTAGTACCGATCTCATTTGCTTTAAGCATGTACATGTTCCTGATATACCCCCTAGCTTTTACAGGGTTAGTGCTCATCAATGCTGTAAGACCATCGTTATATTTCTGGTTAGTCTCTTTGATTGCTGTGGTAACAAAAGACTTTAATCTTTCTGACTTCTGACCACTGTCTGTTAGTTGATTGTAAGTTTTACCTGCTTCTACTCCATCTTTAAATACATTATTCTCAGCCCATTGCTCAAACAGTGGGCTTAAATTTTGAGATAAATCCCTTCTTACAACATAATCTACAACAGGATTAACATTTGTACTGTTAGTATAAACATCTCTCTCTTCTATTTTTAATTTATTAAACTCTCTGCCTAGTTGTGTAAGAGTTGGGCTGGCTTGTACACCAGTAAAAGTTTTTTGTAGTGGGTTCATTGTTGCAATAGGTTGCTTATTAAGTATGCTATAGTATTCATAGTCGTAGTCAGGGTTAGTGCTTCTACTCTGGCTGTACTGAGTAAAGGCTACATCAGGTAAGAACCTTGTAAGTTGACCCACAAAGATATTTTCTGGAGATTGGCTGTCAGACACCCCTTCTTCCATACCAAGTGGTCTTGTGTAAGGTGTACCAGAAGAATCATAGTTTACTTGTCCCATTAAATCTCTTATTGGAGTTGCCGGGTAGGTAAACACAGAAAAGATATTACCTGCCATCTTAGATAATTTATCTCCTGCTTTTGCATTGTCATCAACTATAGTATCGTAAAGTGCTTTTAGTCCTGCTGCATCAAAGCCCATGTCACCTAGCCCACCTAAAACTGTAGAGCTATCTCTCAGTAAAGTTTCTTGAAAAGGTAGCCCATTGTTGGCACGGTAGATTGTATCCCCCATAAAGATAGGTGCGATAATAAAACCTAACGAAGAAGAGATATCTTCTTGACCTTTGATATCATTTTCTAATGACTTATAATCTATCTCTCCTTTCTTCTCACTTGCTAGATACATACCAGCAAAGATTAAAGATGCACCAGTAAGCTGCCTTACACGCCTATCTTCTACTGATTTATATGGATCACCTGTTATAAAAGTAAGTCCTTTTTTACCAACAGATTGATCTTCTAATTTTTTAATTATCTCTGGTATGAATGGTGTGTAGTCAGCTACCATTTCAATATGGTTTGCTACATACCTTGGGAAAGGTACACCCATAAACCCAGACATAATAAAAGGAAACTGTTCATTTAATTTTGCTGCTGTTCTAGCACCTTTACCAAACAAAGATTTATCTTTTACATATGTTCTTTGCATAGTAAATCGGTTAGCATCATCAACTGCTTTATCTAACATACCCTCAGGTAACTTATCTAAGCTACCTGTTTCTGTTATAAATTCTCTTACACTAGTACCAAGTGTACTGTTGTTTAATCTCCTGAGTTGCCGATCTAAACTGCTGTACATAGCTGCCTCTTTAAATGCAGTATCTGTAGCAGTGTTTATAATATTTGCAGCCCGACCTACCTTAGCAAAACGGGAGTTACTTTTAGTAGCTACTTCCATCCTTAGGGTGTCGTGAAAAGTTCTTTGATACACCTCAGGCATCTCTGTCTGTACCATATCTTTTAATAAAGATGCCTCGTCTTTACCCCAAGTCATACCCTTTAAAGTAGAGTAGATATTTTTATAGCTTCCTTTTTCTCCATAGAAAAGAGTTCTAAAAGACTCATCCATTATGTCTACTAATCCTAGTAAACCTGTTGAAGCTACGTTCCTTGCGGTAGTAGCAGGTTGAGAGGTCATAAATGCAATACGCATTTGGTCTATGTCCTGTAAAAAATTATAAGTTTTTTCTACTCTACCTTTTTTACTTGTGTTTTTAATCACGTTAGCTGCTATGTCTGCAGCCTCAAGATCATCTATGCTACTCAAACCTCTTTGCGAAATTTCTTTTAGATCAAAGAGTTGTCTTTGTAGGTCTGCCTCTGCTGTACTTCTTGCTGCTTTAGCTGATACAGTTTTATTACCCTTACGTACAATAGCTGACTGCTCGGCAAGAATTTTACCAGCCTCTGATACATCAGACAGATAAATTAAAGACATCTGTTCTTTAGACAGATCATACTTCTCTCTAATTTCATCTAAAAATTCAAACGCAGTTGACTTAGGATCACGTATTGCTGTAGCAATAGCAGAGGTAATCCTTTCCCCCGGATTTACTTTAAACTCTTTGCTCATTTCTATTGTAGCTGCAGCTATAGAACGTATTGTATTAATGTCTAAGCCAGATGAGAATGCACCACCTTCATCAACACTAGTATCTAGTATACCTTTTTTAATTGCATCGCCCATAGCAACCTGTTGTGGGTCTAGTGGATTTAATTTTTCTGCTGTAGGTGTTAAGGTATTTGATTTGCCTCGCCTTGCAGCAAGAGTATTAACCATTGTTATTGTTCTGTTAAGAGCTTCTCTTACTACGGTATCTCCACCAGTTTCTTTCTGAGCATTTTCAATAGTTTCAGCAGCAACTTTTTTTGCTTGTTCTTTTGCAGCAGCAACAGTTTTTTGCATCTCACCGTAAAGGTCTTCTTTTTTAAGTGCTATTCTTTTATTCCATGCACCACCTGCACCACCTAAAACTGTACCTACTGTAGCATTAAGAGCAATGTCCTTAAGGAAATCACTTCGAGAATACTCATAACCATCTATAAAGTTACCTTGTTTTGAGAGTTCTTCTCTGGTTTCACCCATGCCATACGACTGAGCACCGCCGACAGTACCTTCAACTGCAGCACCAGTAACAGCACCCTTAAGTACTGCTTTCTTTTTAAAATAATCTTTTATCTTATGTCGAACAGCCATCTGCACTGCTTTAGTAGCACCTTTAGCACCTATTTTAGCAAGACCTAACGACCCAAAACCTAAGTAAGTAGAGGGGGATTTAATTAAAGCTTCTGTAAAGTCACCTGCACCTGAGGCATAACCTGTACCTACTTCCTTAGAGCCATCCCAAGCTTGGATCAACCTGCCAAAAGCTTCTTTACCAGCAGGATCAGCCTTCTTGTTGATCACGTAGTTTAAATCTTTTAAAGCAGTGGCATCATTCCACTCTTGGAATCTCATATGCTCAATAAACTTTTTAGTTAAGCCATCATAACCTTGCTCTTTCATTTCATCTCTAGTGTAGGCATACCTACCACCTTCAAAGAAATTAACTAAGTCATGTTTAAAATCTATGTTATCTTTAAGCTCAATAAAACTTTTATCTTCTACGCCATTTAAATAAGAGTCCATTTTATTTCCTGTTGTATGATTCTCTATGGAAAAAGAGGATCGGTTCTTGGTTGAGGGTCATCAGTAGGAAGAGTGGTGGGCAGTGGTGGGAGTGGGTTAAAGATAGTTACATCATTTAAAGTTACACCCGGTGTATTAACTTGTCGTTGAATACTCTGTGTTGCTGTAGTTAATACGTCACCTATGTCACCACCATAGCCGGGGTTAGCACGTTGTTTTTCATACTCTTGAAGGATTTCATTTTGTATTCTTTGGGCAGCACCAGCATTGACACCTACCCAAGTTCCAGAATCATTGATGTTTGTATCGGATAGATAACCACCGATAGTAGCTTGGATATTTTTAATAACACTGTTACGTTCAGTAGCACCCATATCTGTCAAAGCTCTGGATTGAAACTCAACTGGCGAAAGAAGTGGTCCACCTGTTGAATTTAAACCTTGTAGTATTTTAGCTGCTTCATCTAAGTCACCAGTTAAACTTAGCATGATAGTTGTAAACTTATCTTGCAATTCATCTACATTTGATGGGAAACCTCCAGTACTCATGTACTTAAATACCTCAGTTTGTAGGTCTTCAGGAACACTATTTACAATAAATTCACTTACAGTTGCTATAGCATCCCTGTTTATGGCCCCACCTTTTTCTTCTTCTTTTGTAAGTCGAACTAGCTGTGAGTCTAGCTGACCTGTTTGCTCAAGTATCATAGCAGCTTGTGGACTAAAGCCAAAGTTAGTAGCTTTTTTTACCCTTGCTTTAGCTTTATTAGTTAGCTCTGAAATTTCTTTAAATTTCTTTTCGCCCTGTGCGGTAAGATAATCAGATTGTTTAGCTCTCATTAACTTCATAAAGTCTTTTTCTTCTGCTTTAATTTGTGAGTACCGGGTAGCAGCACCACCGAGTGCAACTTTTAAATTAATCGCCATCTGACATACTCCTACTCATAAGACCCATAGGTTTTTCTTCTTCTACTATTTCTGTTGGAGCAGACACCTCTTCAGAAATTTCTTCTAGTATTTTATAACCTGAATCTTGTTCATCTTTAGGTGTATCAGCCATAGCTTTTCTTAGTAGGCTATTGACTTTATCTTTTTTATCTTTCTCTTTAACTTCAGAATCATCAAAGAAATCTTTATAAGTTATGCCAGCTTGATCTGCTATAGATTTTATTTCTTTAAATAAAACAGGCCCGACCAACAGACTGATGTCTATACTGTGGATACCTTTACTAACAGCAATAGTCAGTAAACTTTCGGTTAAAATATTTACAGGTAAACCTGCTTCTAGTACATACAAAAGATTATCAATAGCTTTTGGTTCTGAAATGTTTTCTATATGACGTATTACAGCTTCATCTACATTAGATATTTCAGGTGGCCTCTCCCAAGGATAGTTATTCGGAGTCTTAGTTAAAGACTGACCCGGTATAGGGGCATTAAACTGTCTATTCATTTGGTTGATATCCTCTTACTAACTCTAAATATTTTGGAATGAAAGGCATAACATGTTCTCTTGATTTACTTAGGCCATCTCTATCTAATCCGGGGCCGTCATGGTGCAATGCATATACATGGGCAGAACTGTAATTGTTTCTTTTAACTGTATCAAAATTATCCATAGTATGTTCCATAAGAGCCTGTACTTGCATACCTAAGTCATCTTTATTGTCTTTGTTTAATCCATACCCTTTACCAGTACGGTCTATAAACTGTCCGACACCATAGGCACTGCTTGATTTAGCAGCAGCATAAGGATTAAATCCTGATTCATACCTAGCTATAGCTAAAGCTGTTGCTATCTCTTGTTCTGTTGCCTGTAATGTACGTCCTATTTCAATGATCTGTTCTGCTACATGAGTCTGAACAGATATAGGAGCACCACCTGCATTACGAGTGTAACCTTCAGCAAATATCTCATCGTTGTAATAAGACTGACTTGCAACTTTAACTTTCTCAGTACCTTTTTTACCGTAGAGTTCTTCTGGTAAATTAAAATCACTGCCTTTTTTCTGTGAAAGAAACTCCTCAGCTAAATCTGTTTGAGCTTGTGTCCAGTTACTTATAGGAGAGTTCTTTAATCTTCGTCTAGCATTGTCGTATATATTACCACTAGACAATAACTCATTCCTTAAACTTGCATGAAACATACTGCCTTCAGCATTAATACGATTAGATGACTGTTTAAACTGCTGAGTTTTTTGCATAAGCCCAGCTTGCCTTTGACCTGCAGTAGGAACAGCAGGGGCAGCAGTGTAAAGTTGTTCAGGACTTAGTTGTTTAGGTGTAAAAAGTGTCATGTGTACCTCTAGGTTATTAACTAAATGCAAAATCAAGTAGTGCAGCACCAATAGCAGCATCGGATTCCAGTTCAGCTTTTAATGTTACGGCATCAGTAGTAGCATCAGCCCTTATTTTTTCAATAATAATATTACCATTTAGTTCTGCTTGGTTTTGAGATGCGGTAAAAGCATGATCCAATAGATCACGTTCTTGCTGCCAAGTCTCTCCAATAGCTGCTTGAGTTAGTTGATTAGCAGCAGCTGCAGCAGCAGCATTAGCTGCATTTTCAGCAGCAGTATCTGCTGTAGCTATGTCTTGACGCCACTTAGTATTAGCTTGCTCTACGATCAATGCATTCTGTGCATTAAACTTTTTTCTATCTGCTTCTATTTGAGTATTAAATTTCTCAACAGCATTCATTTCCCCTGCATTAAACTGTGCTATAGCATTAGTTTGTGTGGCATTAAACTGACTGACCTGAGCCTTCATGCTTTCGTTAAACTGATTGACTTGATTTTCAGAAGAAGCATTAAAGTTTAATGAAGCATTCTCTGCAGCTTGATCTGACAACAATGCTTGTTGTGTTGCTTGTGCTTTAAACATAACAGCTTGTTGATCATTTGTCAAGTTAGCTAAGTCAATGTTTAAGAAGTTCTTAGCATTCTCTACCTGTGCCTGTTGAAGGTTAGACAGGTTAGCCATATCCATGCCAGCAAAGTTAGCAGCATTCTGTAGTACAGCAGCCTGTTCTGTGCTTAGTTCAGCAAGACCTATTGACTGCATCAAAGAGGAGTTGTGTAGTACCCTTTGTTGATCAGCAGAGAAAGTTATGTTAGATACTTCAGAGTACCTTGCAGCATTACTGATAGCTACTTGCTGATCATTACTAAGAACTTGACCTTGTAAATTAGCAGCAAGGTTAGCACTTGTGATATATGACTGAGACTTAGCTGACAAGTTAGCTAAATTAATTTGCAATGAACCAAGACTGTCTTGCATTGCAGCTTGTTGTTTATTGTTTAAGTTAATGTTAGCAGCTTCAGCAAACCTAGCAGCAATAGCAATGTTAGACTGTTGTGTGTTGTCAAGATTTTTACCTTGCAGTGTAGCACGTATCTGGGCATTAGAAATTTCTACTGTCTGCCTGTTAGAAAGGTTCTGTGATTGTAGTGCAAAAGCATTAGCACTCTTTTGCAGGTTAGCTGCTTGTTCATTAGAAAGATTAGCTAAAGATAAACCTTGTTGTGCTGCAGCATTACTAAGTGAAACCTGTTGCTTGTTGTTTAAATTAGTCAGGTTCATATTATTAAATACTTGGGCATCTTGTTGTGCAATAGGTAGAGCACTTTCCATAGCTGCGTTAAGTATAGCTACACTTGCCATAGAAGATGCACCTAGTCCACGACCAGCTAAGGCTGCATTAGCAGCACGTATAGCACCTGAAGCCCAAGAGGGTGTGCCATCATTAAAAGATTTCATAAGCTTACTAAGCTGACCTTCTACAGTGTCTAAGGCTTGAACACTACCTTCCATAGCTAGAGCAAGTGTACCATCAGATACATTAAAGGCTCCAAGTTTAGCAGCAACAGCTATAGCATCTGTAGATAGTCCATCATCTACAATAGCTTTAGCTGCAGCCATGTTATCTTCTGCGATAGTAGCTGGTTGAGGTAGCTCTTCAAACTTAACAGTGCCTGTTTGTGCTTTAGCTGCAGTTAAAGAATCTGCTACAGCAATATCAGCCACAACATCAGCATAATCTTTACCCTTAAACTCTGCTAGTTGATCTTTAGCTACAATAATATCAGTAGTTTCTTTTACTTTACTGATACGATCTTCATTAACTTTCATAGCCTCATCAGCTTGGGCTTTATCACTAAGAGTACTTTCTTGTCCAGTGACTGTTTGACTTGGGCCATCTGACTCAGCACCAGCTAGACCTTCTAGTTCTTTCTTAGCTTCTGCAGTTACAGTATCAGCATCGTATTCACCCGCAGTTACTGCATCAGGATCATCTGCAACAGCAGTACCAGAAACAGTTGTTACTCCTGCTTGTGTTTTAGTTTTAACCTGTCCAGTATCTTTATCTATAAACTGGTTGTCTTCTACTTTGTCAGCTAGTTTAGATACATCTTGTTTAGTAACAGATGCCATTGGGTCTTCTTGAATACTTGCAAGAAGTTCTGTGCCAGATTGTGTCCCTGCATTCTTAAGATTTTTTTGTGCAATATTTTCTGCAGTTTGTGTTTCAGCATACTTTTTTAATGCTGCTTGATTTGCATCGTATTGAACTTTTTCTTCGTAAGTTCTTTCATCTGCTTCACCTGCAGCAGGAGGTGCTACACCTGTAGGCATAGTTGTAATTAAAGTAGACTGTTGAGCTAAATCTTTTTGAAGTGTATCAAGTTCAGCTTGGTAATTTACAACAGCATTAGGATCAATTTCTTTTTCTTTATATTTATTATCAATAAAATCTTTATAAATTTTTGTTTGGTCTGCATAATCTTTTATTATTTCTGATTCTTTAAAATCACTAATGTACTTAGGTACAGAAGTATCTAGTGCCTTTTTTAAACTAGCTTCCTGAACAAACTTAGATTTTAAAACAGTGCCATCACCATAGGTAACAGTCCAGTTTTTACTTCCACCTGTAATAGTATAATCTGTTAGGTCTTCAGGGAATTTATTAGAGGTAAACATTGCTTTAAATTCAGCACCCATCTTACCGTTAGGGTCAATAGCTAACGAAGCAGTGTCAGCATAAGTTTTTGCAAAGTCATCAAAGCCTTCAGGCAATTCAGGTGGCCCTGACTCAGGATCATAACCATCTAT
>TARA_B110000046_G_scaffold146244_1_pt1 | contig 10149 bp, 6 predicted proteins | sample TARA_B110000046 | Tara Oceans TARA_B110000046 (sample SAMEA4397157) | marine metagenome | biome: Polar Biome; feature: [DCM] deep chlorophyll maximum layer (ENVO:01000326); material: water (ENVO:00002006), including particulate matter (ENVO:01000060) such as... | depth 40 m | reverse complement strand
ACTGCGCTAGGGCTTCAGCGAGCAAATGGTTGGGCACCTTTTGATGTGATCCAACCGATGTATAATCTGGTTAAGCGCCAAGCCGAGGTCGAAATTCTTCCGCTGGCGCAAGCTGAGGACTTGGCCGTGATTTGCTATGGCCCTGGTGGCGGTGGCATGCTGACTGGCAAATATGCACCTGGCATAAAACCAAATGACGCTCGGCTCAGTACCAATGTTGGGTATGCCAAGCGTTATGATGAAGCGTGGTATTATGAGACTGCTGCAGCGTTTACAGATCTGGCTAAAAGCTGGGGCCATCATCCACTGAGCCTTGCTATCGCTTGGGCAGCAGCACACCCTGGCATTACTTGTCCGATTATTGGAGCCCGCAACACCGATCAGTTAAAGGCGTCATTAGCTGCCGTGGACATAAACTTGTCCCCTGAACAACGTGACCAAATTTCTGCTCTATCAAGGACACCTCCGGTCGCAACGGATCGTTTGGAGGACCAGCGATGATTGCAATCAGATCAAGCCAAACGTAACTCTATGGTTCTGCCATTATGAAATGACGCCCCAGATTAAATCTAAGGATACATGTCTCAAGTCTATAGCACGCGAGTTTACAACCGTGAGGCAGATAATAACCCACTGTGGCTTACATTACGCGCACGAGGTTGCAGCAAGACCAAACATATTGTTCGGGTGAGCAAGAATGCTTCGTTGTTACAAAGTCGGTGGGACCAGCCGCATTTTGATCACTGGAAATAGAACAGCAACTTTTCATTTTGGTACTTGGTGCGGTGGTTTACACCACAGTAGCGCGCGCGCCTGTCATTATTTGGCTGTTAAGTGAAGAATAGGGTGGATAAAAAGGTTGGAAATAAATATAAAATATATAATTTTATTTTTTAAATCAGTTACTTATATTGAGTGAGCAGTGCCCAAAAAGAGGGTTGTGCGAAACTAAAAACCAACCAAGTATGGATACTTTTTGGATGTAAATTCCAGCCGTGGCTTCCTAATGTCACTTCATTGGGTTCCTAAAAACTCTTCTTAGCACCATTCAAAATGGCCACACAGGGGCCTCGATAACACACCAAAAACACGAACCATGCCGGAGGGGATAGCCTCTGAGTGCATGAATTGCGGCTCGCACAGTCGCGTGCAGTTCTAGCGGTGGCCTGGTCCGCTATATTGTGGTGCTCTTTCATCGTGAATTTTGTCTTGCTGCGTGCCTAGTTGTAGGTGTTCTGGGCAAATACAGCGTCTGTTATGGCGCCTATACGTGACCACTTCATCCTGCCGAGGACCGACGCCCTGAGACGGTACGCAGAGTGTTTGGTCGGCGTATATGCGCCTGCCCTTCCAGATGACCTTCTTCGGTGTTTTGTTAGGTACTTCTAGGCAACCATCTTTGGTTACAATGGGCGTCTCAAGGACCTCCCACGCTTTTCTTAATAGCCCCACCCGGTGGCTTTTTAGGGCCTGCTGCCACCAGTTTTGGGTGTTTTATTAACCAATAGCCTAGACAGGGTTCGACTATACAACTTTGCGACTTCCAAGCTCCACTATGTTGGCCGCTGCACCAACTTTTCTACTCTGGTGTTTATCTGATCCTAGGAGAGGGCCCTTCATGCCCCAGAAATCAATGTTTGGGTCTGCGTCAATCTTCCGGGCCGCTCTGCGTCCACTATCTACGGTTTAACCGCCACCTCCAAACCCGATTGTGTTGGCCAGCGGTCCTGACACACTGCCTACCTCTTTCAAAACACTTACGGACCAAAACGTGATGTTGCGAACTGACCATGACCATAGAAATCGGACAAGACTGGCCAGATCGACATTTTTTTACTCGACCTGTCATCGATTATTTACCACACTGGAATGCTAGAACAGCAGGAAATTATTATCGACCATCAACCCGATACAAATTCCGACAATCAAAGCCAGCAGGATCTTTTTTGGTTTATCGATACCTAATTCTCACACATACTTGGACGTCCTGCTAGGACTGAGATTTCTATGATAGCTTGGACTGTATCTTCTGCTTTATGTTTTCCCAAAGCTTTGCCATTCCAAGAGGCTCATAGATCATGAACACAATGATCAGGACACCAAAGACCACCTGTTCAATCGATGAGATGATCGTCGCGTCAATGGCCCCGTGGAAAACGTTATTGCCAACACTATTCAGCAAAACAGGAAAAAGCAGAATGAAAACCGCCCCAATGAAGGCGCCACTGATCGTACCGAGCCCCCCAAGGATGACCATAAACAAGATTTTAAACGAAAGTTTTATGTCAAAGGCCACGGGTTCCAACGACTTCAGGTAAGTAAAGGCAAACAGTGCACCGGCAACGCCACAGTAAAAAGCACAAATTGCAAAGGCTTGCAGTTTGGTTTTCAAAAGCGATATGCCCATCGATTCGGCTGCGATATCCATATCGCGCACCGCCATCCAGTTACGACCGGTGCTGCCTCGCGCCATATTGATTGCAAGCAAGGTAAGCACAGTCACAACTACAACGATCACAAAGTACATTTCCATCGGAGAAGTAAAGGTTTTCCCCATAATCACGATATCTTGCGCTGTGATGATCCCCGAGGTGTCATAATTCTTAAACCAGCCGAACTTGTCGATCATCCAGACAATAAAAAACTGCGACGCAAGCGTGGCAACCATCAGGTATATGCCCCGAACCCGCAGGCTTGGCAAACCAAACAAGACACCAAAAGCAGCGGCAACCAAGCCAGATAATACCAGCGCTCCAAAAAAGGGAAGATCTGGCACACGTAAGATGAAGTTATAGCAAGCAAAGGCACCAGCAGCCATGAAACCGGCGGCTCCAAGAGCCAATTGTCCAGCAAACCCCATGACAATCTGCTGACCAACCGCAGCCAGAGCAAGGCACAGCCAGGGTATTAGGATGGAAGAATACCAATATTCTGTCTCGACCACCAGCGGGACGACGACAAATGCCAAAACCATTAGAAGGACGAATTTACTTACATCGTCTTTTGTGTAACCCATGAAAACTGATTTAGCGTGCACGTTGTTCTCCCCGCCCTATACTCGTCTAATGATTTTTTCACCGAACAGACCTTCCGGTCTGTACAGCAGGAAGAAGATCGCCAGTACATACGGAGCCCAGCCTTCGATGCCACCACCAAAATATGGTCCGAGGTAGACCTCCAGAACCTTCTCCGAAGCACCGATGATGAGCCCTCCAATGATCGCGCCTGGAATGGACGAAAAGCCTCCGATAATCAAAACCGGCAACGCCTTCAGTGCGAGATCAACAAGAGCAAACTGCACCCCTGCCCGAGCCCCCCACATCATGCCTGCAACCAACGCAACAACCCCCGCCGCAGACCACACCAGTAGCATTATGTTTTTCAACGGAATGCCAATAGAACTTGCTGCGCCGGGGTCGTCGGCAACCGCCCGCAGACCAAGACCCATTTTGGTGTACTTAAACAGCAGCGCTAGGCCGATAATCAAGACTGCGGCCACCAAACTCGCGGTGAGGTCAAGCGCACTGATAAACAGGCCAAAATTGTCCACAATCCACATGATAGGAAAATCGCCTATGCCCAAATCAAGCCGTCTGACTTCGACGCCCCAGACTGCCTGAGCAAGCCCCTCAAGCACAAACCCCAGTCCGATTGTAGCCATCAAAAGCGTGTCTTCGTTTTGGTTCATCAGCGGCTGCAGCACCAAACGCTCGGTGCAAAAGCCAACAAAAACCATTAAAAGACAAGTGGCGATAAACGCTACCACAAAAGGCATGCCGAGTTCCATAAAACCAACAAACGCGAGGACAGCAAAAAACACCATTGCGCCTTGTGCAAAGTTGAAAGTGGACGAAGCCTTATAGATCAGCACAAAGCCCAGTGCGACGAGCGAGTACATGGTACCAGCCAAAAGGCCTGCCACCACAACTTCAATAAAAAACAGAAATTCAATCATGGGCCACTCCGAGGTATGCGTCTATCACGTTTTGATTGGATCTCACCTCATTGGGTGGGCCATCAGCGATAATTTTTCCGTAATCAAGCACCACAACGCTGTCAGAAATGTCCATGACGACACCCATGTCATGTTCAATCAGAACCATCGTCGTACCAATTTCGTCATTAACCTTTAGAATAAAGCGGCACATATCCCGCTTTTCTTCGACGTTCATGCCGGCCATTGGCTCGTCAAGCAAAAGCACCTCGGCCTCAGTGGCCAATGCGCGCCCCAATTCGACTTTCTTTTGCAACCCATAAGGCAATTTGCCCACTGATGTGTCCCGGATGTCCTCAATTTCGAGGAATTTCACAATATCCTCGCATTTTTCCCGGTTTTCGAGCTCCTCGGCTCTGGCTTTGGGAAGTTGAAACGCAACTTCCAGAAAGTTCGCGTGCATATGTAACCTGCGACCAACCAGGATGTTATCCAACACCGACATTCTTTTGAAAAGTGCAAGATTCTGGAAGGTTCGGGAAACGCCCTTTTGGGCGATGAAGTTGGGGCTAATGTTCTCGAGCACCTCGCCCTTGAAGGCGATGCTGCCTTCTTGTGGCTTATAAATCCCATTGATGCAGTTCAACAACGAACTTTTGCCCGCACCGTTAGGGCCAATGATCGCCTTGATCTCGTGCTGGCGCACAGAGAAAGACGTATCGGTGATGGCTTTCACACCGCCAAACCTCAGTGAAATGTTATTCACTGCTAATATGGGGGAGCCAATTGGAAAGTTTCTATCTTGCGTCATAACTGCCTATTCGTTGATCTGTGAGCGCGATTAGGGTTTCGAAAAACCATTTTAGGGTTCACGGGTTATCTTCTCTCAGGACGTCACGGAAATTTTTCCTGCCTTCTTTAGAAATCCCCAGGTACAGCTCTTTCACCTTATCATCGCTTAAAAGGCTTTCTGCCGTTCCGTGAAGCATCACGTGGCCGGTCTCGATTATATAGCCATAGTTGGCATTCCGCAGAGCTACATTGGTGTTTTGCTCGGCGAGCAGAATGCTAACGCCTTCTTTTTGATTGAGTTCTCTGACGATGTTGAAGATCTCGGTAACCAGCTGGGGCGCGAGGCCCATCGAAGGCTCATCAAGCATCAACATTTTAGGTTTAGCCATCATCGCCCGAGCAACAGCAACCATTTGCTGTTCGCCACCTGACGTGAAACCAGCCTGGCTTTTACGCCTGTCTCGCAGTCGATTAAAGTAGCTATAGATTTTTTCAAGCTCGTTTTTAATGTCGGACTTAGACAGGTTTCTTGAATAAGCCCCAGCGATAATGTTTTCCTCAACTGTCAAGTGAGCAAAGCAACGTCTGCCCTCTAACACTTGAACCATGCCAAGACCGACCATCTCAGCGGGGTTTTGATTTGTAACTGCGGTGCCATCGTAAGTGATGGTACCCCGTGTTACTTTTCCACGCTCAGCTGCTAGCATCGTCGATATGGCTTTGAGGGTCGTACTTTTTCCAGCCCCATTACCACCCAGCAGGGCAACAATTTTTCCTCGAGGCACGGTCAGCGAAACATCATGCAATGCTGAAATTACGCTGTCGTACATCACCTCTATATTGTCGATTCTCAATATGTCGTCTGAATTCGCGTTCATTTAGGTTCTGCCATCGCTTTTCTAAGGACTGTCGCCCGGTGTCGCATCATTTTGACGAACTCCGGGAAAGGGGGATCAAAAATACATCCAAAACTATGGACAAATTTGATCCCCAAGTGGTCTAGATACAGTCGAGTGTTAAGAACACTTCTTGGGAGTGATACCGTTCTCACTGGCAAACTTAGCCGCTGAATCTTCGACAAGCGTCCGAATGTATGCAGGATCCAGCGGCGCTTCCCAGCCTGTGATCTGCTCAAACTTTTTCCCGTCCCATTGCATGATGGCAAATTTCCCAGCGCCTTCATGGTTCGCACAAGAGATCGCGAATGGTGCAACCATGCCCTTGATGCCAATTTCGCCAAGGCGATTTTCGTTCATATCAAGGGCTTCGTAGCCATCCCTGAACTCACTACCCGTGACGGCTTGTCCGACTTTGTTATGAATTTCTTGGGCATTCTTCATCGCCTCAATCCACATAACTGCGGCCCCTAGCCCCCGGTTCCAATAGACAGACCCGACACGGCTCTCTTGCGACAGGTTGCCGTTTCCAGCACCATAGACCTGCTCTTTGATCGCGGCCACCAGTGGGAACTGGTCACCAGGCAGAGCATTTGCGACCGCATATGTTCCAATAGCTGCATCACCAGCCGGAACCATATCTTCCTCGGCTGCTCCAAACGTAACATACATCATGCGGTCACGTGGAAAGCCCACTCTCGCTGCATTCGTCATCGCAGTTGAGTTCATGCCTGAGCCAGCACCCCAAAAGGTCACCCAGTCGGGCTGATGTCTTCTTATTTGCAGCCACTGTGATTGTTGCTCCAAGCCGGGGGGTGGTACCGCGATCTCGATCAGTTCGACACCCCAGTCGTTAGCAATCGATCTCATCGCGGGCAGAGGCTCGCGTCCGTAGGCAGAGTCAATATGAAGGTGGACAATTTTCTTGCCCTTCATGTTGGCAACGCCGCCTTCTTTCTCAGCCATAAACTTCATCTTTACAGCGATCTGTGACCAATAGTGACTTGCCGCATTGAAGACCCAGGGCCAAACGCGACCGTCAGCTCCGTCGGTTCTGCCATAGCCGTACTGTGCCAGAACGATGTTATCTTCTGCCATCCGATTGATAACGGAATATGCGCCAGGGGTTCCCAGCGTATCGAATACGACTATCTTCTGGCCATCTTTTTCCATCAAGCGCTGATAGCACTCAACTGTTTTAACCGCGTTGTATTCAGTTTCGCATTCCTGCCAAGTCAGCATGACCCCGTTTACGCCACCGTTCAAATTGACATAATTCATATAATCGATTTGAGCACCGTAATAACCAGTACCCATGGCTGAGTAAGGACCAACCCGGCTGCTGGCGATTGGAAAATACTGCGTCTCTTCGCCGACCGCAATCTGCGGCAGCGCCAACGTCGAAGCGACGGCCATTGCTGCTGCGGCTTTCGTAAGACAACTTGCTAAGTTTCTATAATTCATTATTGCTTTCTCCCTTTGAGCATTTGTATTGCTCGTGTCACACAATTCACGCCCAACGCTATCGCGATGGTCGCAATTACCCTCTTAATCGGAGCTTGGATTGAAGTGCTTGGCTGGGTGACTCAGGGAAAGGTTTGAGCGCCTGGCGTAAAGCTTAGAATTCTCTATTTGGTTAGGCTGCGGTAGCTCAGACAAAAAGTCAACTCATTAAATTTAAAGTCTAATTTTATATTATAATTGATAAAATCAACCTATTAAGCCATCTATTTTCAAACAGAAGTGATCCTTTATTTTCTTTAATAACTTTGGAATAAAGGGACTGAGAGCTAAAATAATTAGAAAAATCAGCGGATATTTCCTGTATTGATTCGAGGAATTAATCTAATTTTTGGATTTAAAATTTATCGAATTAACAGGTCTCTTTACCTTAAAATGTCTTTTGAAATTTACGCCCTGCACTTGGCATGGCTCCCTGAGATCGGCTCTCAATGGGATATAAGTATTCCCGATCTCAGAAGAACTCAGAAATAGTATTTAAACAAAAGTGCTCGTCGTCATGGTTTTGTAACAGAGGGTCGCATAAACTCTCTGATTGAAAAGTTGGACGAGGCGTCACCATATAGCTTAAACTCAGCCACCAAACTACCCGACACATATTTTCCAAATCTATATCAATAGTGGTCTGCTTCCAGAAACTCTTACGCCTATGCCGGCAAGCACTCGCATTACTTTCTGGAGAGAACACCATCATACCTTGTGATGGCCACCCATTCCTCGGAGGCATCCATGTCAGGAATTAGGAGAATATTCACGGCATCCTCTCACCATGTAATCTAACTTGGTCAATGATGCCCCGCTTCTGCTGATCATTGATCCCTACTGAGTACAGCCCATAAGCCGGCTTGTTTTCTGATCTAGAAACCTTGTGTATTAGACAAGCCGCAAGCCTGTCGTGAAAAGCAGGGTCACTTCAAACCGATGACGCCGCAACCCAGCTGATCTATCTCGCCACCTGCAATTTTGAGAAAGCGGACCGGTGCGTCAGAGCATGGGTCGCAGCAAGAAACCAGCTCGCTATCCTATGTACTGAACGGTTCAACAAGTGGGCCGTTTTAACCGCATGCGCCAAGCCCCATACACACAGTTCAGGACAAGCCCATAAATCCCAATCGAGCGGTGGCGAGATCGCTACAATACTGTCAGACCTCGTAGGATACGGGGGTGCCTTCCACCTGCGCAAGAAAGTATCATAACAGTGCACCAAAGCTCGACTATGAATTAACATTTAATATGGACCGCCAAATGAGAGGTGGTCGCAGTGAGCCTCCCCCTTGGACGTGGTCCGCGCCTGTAGTAAGGAAAGCGAAGAACAAAATATGCCCATTAAGAGACCCAAGTCCGAAGAGATTGTCGTTAAGTTACGGTAGGTTGAAGTTCTGATATGGCAAAGTATGCCCCAAAGGATCTGGGCCTCTTTTCAAACTGCGATGGACACAATTACTTGTCGATTTTGTTGAATACGCTAATCGGGAATAAACATTTCTGCGAACAGAAATTGATTATTGAAACTTTGCTTTTTGAGGCAATCTGATCCGCATTTTTAAAAAAGAATGCGTGCTCAATAATCGGGAGCGAATATCTATTGCAAAGAGCACCCATCACATTGATGGTCACAAAAAGGTCAAAGTAGAACTGAAATTCATCTGACGCCAGCATTTAAATTTGGGTAAGGAAGATAGATTTGAGAATGGAAAATCACTCTCAAACGTTATTGGGCAATCTGGGTTGTTTTTTCGCCATGCTTATGTGGTCATTCACCTTTCCCGCGAGCGAAGTTCTACTCGAAACTTGGGGGGTCATGGCATTAATTGTAATTCGAACAATGCTTGCGGTTATGACCTTGATGGTGATCTGGGTATGGTTCGATGGTCTTGCAAAGGTTTTGTCTGCCCCTTGGGTACGTGGAATAACAGTGGGGGGCGTTGGATTTGGTATTGGTGCGGTTCTTTTGTTGGTTGGACAAAAAATGTCTGATCCTGTCACTCCTGCCGTTGCTGCTGCAATGATGCCTATTGCTGGCGCAGCAGTTGAAGTTATTTTTGACAAACGACGCCTTCAGTTACACCTCATCATTGCTATCGCGCTCGCCCTGATCGGGGGATTGCTTGCCGGTGGGGTCAATCTCGGTGACGCTACCTTCGGAATGGGTACGCTGTTTTGCGTTATAGGTATTTTTCTTTTCGCTTGGGTTACTCGCGCCGCAACTCGTGATTTTCAGACCCTATCTTCTATCGGGCAGACAACGATCACTCTCATCGGTTGCCTGATTGTTGTAATTATAATCTATGGAATTTGCTTAATAACCAGTCTTGGTGAGACTAACATCGGTTCGATTAGTCCCACGAACATTGTATTGCTTGTGGTCATGTCAGTCGCATCAATTGCCATTGCTCAATTGTTATGGATATGGGGGGCAGACAGACTTGGAATACTGTTCGCGTCCTTACACATGAATGTCGCGCCTTTTTATGTTATGGCAATCGTTGTGATCTTTATGGGAGAGCATTGGGTCTGGGGTCAGGCATTTGGTGCGATAATTGTGGGTGTGGGTGTTCTTATTGCTCAATCTCACAGTTGGAGAAAAGATCACAGAGAATGATTTTCAATTGAGGTTTCTTAAGAAAAGTTGGACGATCATCTGCAGTGATGGGAACGATCTACACGGGTACTGTAGTCAGGTAGTCATCGGATTTCATCCGCAAGCGTGGTGTCAAATGACTGTCGTGCCGCTCATCCTGAGCGCAACTGATCAGCTTGCTTGCTTTGCTGGTGGATATGTCAGTCGGTTCGAGAATTTGTTTCATTTTTTTGTGCCAAATCCAAACTCATTATCCGCTTAGTTCAGTCGCTCCGAAACCTTACGCCAGCTGCCAGTCTGATCTTTTAGGTCTAATTTAATTTCTTCGATTAAAGTGGCGACTGCAACTGTATTGCTTGGATTGGTAATCCCCCCCAAAAAACTAAGGGGATGCGGAAGTAGAATTTTCTCGGCAAGATATCTGA
>TARA_B110000046_G_scaffold37485_1_pt1 | contig 10154 bp, 9 predicted proteins | sample TARA_B110000046 | Tara Oceans TARA_B110000046 (sample SAMEA4397157) | marine metagenome | biome: Polar Biome; feature: [DCM] deep chlorophyll maximum layer (ENVO:01000326); material: water (ENVO:00002006), including particulate matter (ENVO:01000060) such as... | depth 40 m | reverse complement strand
CAATAGTGCCAAAGGCAGCTAGCGCTTCATCAACCTTTGGTTGTAAATTTGTGTAATCTTCTAAATCTAGAACAACAATTTTCACTTCATTTGGGTTTCTACAAGCTTTCTTAACCAACTCTAAATCTTCTTTTCTTCTTGAAGACAAAATAATTTTTGCGTTTTGACTTGACAATTCTACCGCCAAAGCTTTTCCTATTCCAGAAGAGGCACCAGTAATCCAAATTATTTTATTAGAAAAAGTCATATATTTATTTTTAACATTACAATATACCTATTTTAATACAGAAATGTTATTTTTGATGTACTTCTTGAAAATTGCTAAAACAAGAATAAATCAACATAAAAAATGATGAAAAATATTTTTACTTTTCTACTTTTAATATCGTCAATTACGAATGCACAATACACCGTTAAAGGGATTATGAGTCCTAAAATTGAAAAAAGTGATTGGATTATTTTATATAAAATTGAAGGAACAAAACAAGTTTTTGTAAACAACACCTCGATGAAATCTGATTCTATAGTTGTAAATGGTAAAAAAGAACGTGTTGGTAATTTCGAGTTAAAGATACCTTCTTCTGCAAAATCGGGTGTGTATAGAATAAATTATAGGTTAAAAGGAGAAAGTTTCGTGGATTTTTTCTACAATAAAGAAGATGTTTCATTTATTTTTAATCCTGATTATCCCGAACAATCAATTACATTTTCAGAATCATCAGAAAACAAGTTGTTTAATACCTATATAGAAACTGTTTCTATTGCTCAACAAAAAGTGGATTCTATCCAGGTTGCTGTGCTACAAAACCCAAATTTAGACTTAAAGATTCAGTATAAAGAAGTGAAACAGAATGTAGATTCTATTCAACATAAATATACAGAAGCTTCTAAAAACAAATATATTGCTCCTTTTATAAAAGCCAATTTACGCAACAATCCTTCGGCTATTCTGACTTCGGTAAATGCATACATGTTGAATTTAAAGAACTCCTATTTTGATGCCTTAGATTTTTCTAATAAGACGTTAATTAACTCTACTTTTTTAACAAATAAAATTTTAGAATATGTGTTTTACATCAACTTTTCTGATGATAAAAAAACTCAGCAAAGACTGTTTAAACAATCTATAGAAACCGTGCTTGCTAGAATTAAAAGTCAACCTTATAAAAAAGATATTATTGAGTTTTTAATCGAGCAGTTTGAACCTTCTAAAAATTTAGAGCTCATAGATTACCTATTTGAAAGCCATTATAATAAACTCCCCGAAATGCTACAGGGTAAAGAATTTAAATCGGAAAAAAAAGCTTTATTTGTCTCTGAAATTGGCAGAATCGCTCCTGATTTTTCTTGGAAAGAAGATGCTAAAACGTTTCGCATTTCTACTTTAAATGACGCTGAAAAATATGTATTAGTTTTTTGGAGTACAAGCTGTTCTCACTGTTTAAGAGAAATCCCTTTATTACATGCTTACATGGAAAATAAAAAAGGGGTAAAAGTAATTGCTATCGCATTAGAAGAGGATGCTTTTGTTTGGAAGAATTATTCTAAAGCGAATCTTTCTGGATGGCACAATGTATTGGGTTTAAATAAATGGCAAAACAAAATAGCGAATACGTATAACATTAATTCAACTCCTTCTTACTTTGTGTTAAATAATAATAAAAAAATTATAGCAAAGCCTAATGAATTAGAGGGTGTAAAAGATTTTTTTGATCAAGAATAATTATAAGAAGTGAAGAAAAGCATCTTCTAAATGCTCAATTTTTGTTTCCTTTTTTTGATGGATAATTGCGATAATATCAAAACGCACTTCAACATCTAGATCTTTTTCAACGACATAATGATCAATCGCAGAAAGCAATAATTTTATTTTCTTCGGATTTACAAAATCTTGCGGATTGCCAAAATAAGCTGTACTTCTTGTTTTCACTTCAACAACAGCTAAAATTGCTCCTTTTTGAGCAATAATATCTACTTCAGCTTTTAAATAACGGTAGTTTTTTTCTAGGATTTTATACCCGTTTTCAACTAAAAAAGCGATTGCTAATTGTTCTCCTTTTTTACCTAGTTCATTGTGATCGGCCATTTTATTTTTTAAAAATAATTGAAGACTCTTGATTGTTAATTGTTAACTCAACCTTTCTTCCAAAAATTAACGCTCTATTATCTAATTCGTGACCTGCTGGAAAATCAAACAAAACAGGAATATCTTCTGGTAAAACATCTAAAATTAATTGCTCGATAGAACTTCCCCAAGCAGTAGTGTTTTTCTTCACTTTGGTCATGTTTCCAACAACAACCGCTTTTACTTTTGTAAAGTATTTGGCTCTCTTTAAGCTTTGTAACATCCTGTCAATAGCATATTTATACTCGCCAACTTCTTCAATAAATAATATTTTACCTTCAGTGTTTAACTGACTTTCAGAACCTAACATTGATGCTAAAATCGCTAAATTTCCTCCAATAACTTGTCCTTCAACAATCTTTACTGAACTTAACAAGCTTACGCCTCTATTGTATTTTGATGAAGGAATTGTATAAGAAAGATCTTCTCCAAAAAGCACTTTTTTAAATGATGAAACTGTTTCTTTTATATCTTTAAGTTCATCGCCTAAACTTGAACCCATCATTCCATGCATAGATTCGACTCCTAAATTATGAATGTGATTGTGAAAAGCAGTTATATCAGAATAACCAATTACCCATTTTGGGTTTTTCATAAACTTCGTAAAATCTAATTTATCCAAGATTCTTACAGAACCATAACCTCCTCTTGCCGCCCAAATTGCTTTGATGTTTTTATTATCTAAAGCTTCTTGAAAGTCATTGATACGTTCAGTATCTGTCCCTGAAAAATGATTGTTTTGATTAAATAAATTTTTACCAAAAACAACTTTTAATCCCCAACTTTCTGCTAATTCTTTTGCTTTTTGAATCGTTTCTTCCTTGTTTTTTAATATTCCTGCAGGCGCAACAATTGCAATCGTATCTCCTTTTTGTAAATAAGGCGGAGTAATTAATCTTTCTTGAGTAAATACTGATGAAAAAGGCATGAGTAATAAGGTCATAAATAGGATAAGTTTCTTCAAAATAAATCTTGTTTGTAGGTGTTAACAATTAAAAATTCTAACTATTGTAAATGTATCAAATTTCAATCGGTTTTAAAACTCGGTTTTTTGTACTTTTGTCAGGCAATAATCAAACCACAAATTAAATCAAGGAAAATTCGATGAATACTCCAAAAAGATATACCATTACAGCAGCTTTACCATACACAAATGGTCCAATTCATATTGGCCATTTAGCAGGCGTTTACGTCCCTGCAGATATTTATGCGCGTTATTTACGCTTAACTGGTAATGATGTTGCTTACATTTCTGGTTCTGATGAACACGGTGCTGCCATACCAATGAGAGCAAAAAAAGAAGGAGTTTCTCCACAAGTTATTATTGATAAATATCATGGAATCATTAAAAAATCTTTTGCAGATTTTGGTATTTCTTTTGATAACTATTCAAGAACCTCTTCTAAGATTCATCATGAAACTGCATCAGAATTTTTTACAAAAATGTATAATAATGGTGATTTTATTGAAGAAGTTTCTGCACAATTGTATGATGCAGAAGCAAATCAGTTTTTAGCAGATCGTTTTGTCGTGGGAACTTGCCCAAAATGTGGTTTTGAAGAAAGTTATGGTGATCAATGTGAAAACTGTGGAACTTCTCATAATGCTACAGATTTAATCAACCCAAAATCTGCAATTACAGGAAATGTACCCACTGTAAAAGAAACAAAACACTGGTTTTTACCTTTAGATAAACACGAAGATTTTTTACGTAAATGGATTTTAGAAGGTCATAAAAAAGACTGGAAACCAAATGTTTACGGACAAGTAAAAAGTTGGATAGATGATGGATTAAGACCAAGAGCTGTAACGCGTGATTTAGATTGGGGTATTCCTGTTCCTTTAAAAGATGCCGAAGGAAAAGTATTGTATGTTTGGTTTGATGCACCAATCGGTTATATTTCATCAACCAAAGAATGGGCGGCAAGAGAAGGGAAAAATTGGGAAGATTATTGGAAAAAAGAGGATACCAAAATGGTTCATTTTATAGGGAAAGACAACATCGTTTTTCACTGTATTATTTTTCCTGCGATGCTAAAAGCACATGGAGATTATATTTTACCAGATAATGTGCCTGCAAATGAATTTTTAAATTTAGAAGGAAATAAATTATCAACTTCAAAAAATTGGGCAGTTTGGTTGCACGAGTATTTAGAGGAATTTCCAAATCAACAAGATGTTTTACGTTATACGTTAACTGCAAACGCACCAGAAAGTAAAGACAACGATTTTACTTGGAAAGATTTTCAGGCAAAAAATAACAACGAATTGGTTGCTATTTTTGGTAATTTTATTAACAGAGTGGTGGTTTTAACTAACAAATATTATGAAGGAATTATTCCTGAACCAAATGATTTTACAGAAATAGATGAAGATGTTTTAGCGGCTGTAAAAGAATTTCCAAATACCATTGGAAAGTCTATTGAAAGATATCGTTTTAGAGAAGCTTCTCAAGAATTAATGAACTTAGCAAGACTTGGTAACAAATATTTAGCTGATGAAGAGCCTTGGAAAGTTATAAAATTAGATGAAGAACGTGTAAAAACAATTATGTATGTTGCTTTGCAAATTTCTGCAGCTTTAGCAGTGGTTTCTAAACCTTTTTTACCTTTTACTTCGGATAAATTAAAAGGTATTTTAAATGTTGATGAGAACTTGTCTTGGGAAGATGTAACAATAAAGGACGTTTTATTACCTGGAACTCATCAAATAAACAAAGCAGAATTATTATTTTCTAAAATTGAAGACAAAGCGATTGAAGTTCAAGTAGAAAAGTTACAAGCGACTAAAATTGCGAACGAACAAGAAAATAAGGTAATCGAACCTCAAAAAGAAACGATTGAATTTGACGATTTTACCAAACTAGATATTAGAATTGGAACGATTTTAGAAGCTGAAAAAGTAGCTAAAACTAAAAAATTACTAAAACTAAAAGTTGATGTTGGTATTGATATTAGAACCATTGTTTCTGGAATTGCAGAAAGCTTTTCGCCTGAAGATATTATTGGTCAACAAGTTTCTGTATTGGTAAACTTAGCGCCAAGAAAAATTAGAGGAGTAGAAAGCCAAGGAATGATTTTAATGACAGATACGCCAGATGGAAAGTTAGCTTTTGTTGAACCAGAAAAGGCTGTTAAAAACGGGCAAGAAGTTAGTTAATGCTAAAAATAGCAAATCATCCAATTTATAGACACGAGTTACCAGAAGGGCACCGTTTTCCAATGGAAAAGTATGATCTTTTGCCGCAGCAATTAATATATGAAGGAACTTGCATAGAAGGAAATTTCTTTGAACCCGAAATTCCCAATAACAAACATTTTTTTACAGTTCACGACCCAGAATATTTTTTCGATTTATTAAACATTACACTCTCACAAAAAGCAGCTAGAAAAATAGGTTTTCCGCTTTCTGAAGTCCTTATCGCCAGAGAAATGATTATTGCAGACGGAACAATGAAAGCTTCTCGATTTGCTTTAAAAAACGGAATAGCAATGAATATTGCTGGTGGCACACATCATGCTTTTTCAAACCGTGGTGAAGCTTTTTGTATGTTAAATGATCAGGCAATTGGGGCAAAATATTTACAGCAAAAAGGCTTGGCTGATAAAATACTAATTATAGATCTTGATGTACATCAAGGAAATGGCACTGCAGAAATATTCCAAAAGGACAATTCCGTTTTTACATTTTCTATGCATGGAAAAAGTAATTATCCCTTTGTCAAAGAAAAAAGTGATTTAGATATTGCTTTAGAAAATGGTGCGAAAGACGCTGAATATTTATCAATTTTAAAAGCAACACTACCAAAACTCATCAACCAAGAAAAACCAGATTTTATATATTATTTATGCGGTGTAGATGTTATTGAAACTGATGAATTAGGAAAACTTGCTTTAACCATTGAAGGCTGTAAAGAGCGGGACAGATTCGTTTTACAAACCTGTTTCGATTTAAAAATTCCTGTAATGTGTTCTATGGGTGGAGGTTATTCTAAGGATGTAAATGTTATTGTACATGCACACGCAAATACGTTTAGATTAGCACAAGAAATTTATTTTTGAATTATCCTAAAACAGAACTCTTCTTGAGTTCTTTTACAAATGGCTGGCTATATAGTCTTTTACCTAATGCTGCATTAATTGCATTAGCAACCGCACCACCTGCTGGCGGTAAACCTGGTTCTCCTAAACCTGTTGGTGATTTTTCGTTTAGAACAAAATGAACTTCTACTTTAGGAGTTTCTTGCATTCTAATTAATCGATAGGTATCAAAATTTTTAGAATCTGGTTTTCCGTTTTTAAAAGAAAAATCACTATACATTGCATGTCCGATTCCGTCTAAAACTCCACCTTCAACTTGGTTTCTTGCTCCAGTTGGATTTACGACAATTCCACAATCTACTGCAGCAGTTACTTTTTTAATCACTGGAAATCCATCTTTTAAAACAATATCCGCAATTTCTGCAACATGTGTATTGTGACTGTAATAAGCTGAAAAACCTTGAAAAACGCCTTCTTGTGTTTTCCCCCAATTTGCTTTTTCCTGCACTAATTTAATTGTGTCTTCCATTCTTTGCCCAGAGTATTCAATAGTCTTGTCGGTAGTTCCTTTTACATTTTGTAGTAAATCAATACGTAATTGAATGGTATCTACATTTAATTCTAAAGCGACCTCATCAAAGAAGCTTTGTTCTGCAAATGCTAAAAAATTGGTATAGGGCGCTCTCCAAGCTCCCGTTGTAATATTACTTTTATGATTTGCAGTATCTACTTTGAAGTTTGGAATACATCCTGCAGGAAAAAAGTTTGATATTGCACCATACATATTTCCATTTATAGCAGCTTCCTTTAAATAATATCCAGTTAACTTTCCGTCTTTGATAGATGCTTTTATTCTATATTTTATTGATGGTCTATAAGTTCCTGCAGTCATATCATCTTCTCTAGAAAAAACAACTTTAATTGGTTTTTTTGCCAAACTCGAAATTTCTGCAGCTTCTAAAGCAAAATCGCCATACAATCGTCTTCCAAAACCACCTCCCATTCTTGTCATTTCACAATAAATATCATCGGTTTCTCTATCTAGTAATTTAGCGACTCTATTTACTGTCCATTGAGGTGTTTGGATAGGACCAACTAAATGAACTTTTTTAGCAGTAACATCTGCATAAAAATTCATAGGTTCTAAACAATTATGAGGTAAAAATGGTGAATGATAAGTTCTTTCTATTAGTTTATCTGCAACTGAAAAAGCCTCGTTAATATTACCATCTTCTCTTCTTGTGTTAAAATCGTTCCCGTCTAAAATATTAGTTAAAATTTTATTATGATCTTCTGTGCTTTCTACGTTTTCATCTTTCCAAATTGCTGATAAAGCTTTTTTACCTTTCATTGCAGCCCAAGTTGATGATGCTAAAACAGCAATCTTGTCTCCAAACTTTATGACTTCTGTAACGCCGTTAACAACTTTAGTCTTTGAATCATCAAAACTTTCTAATTTTTGACCAAAAGCTGGAGGTCTTAAAACAGATGCAAATTGCATGCCTTCTGCTTTATAATCCAACCCAAAAAGTGGTTTCCCGGTGATAATTTTATCAATATCTACATTAACAATTTCTTGGCCAATAATTGTAAAATCTTTAATTTCTTTGAGTTTAATCTCTTCAGGAACTTCTAATAAAGCAGCTTCTTTTACAACTTCTCCATATCCTAATTTATCCCCATTTGCGTTTGTTATAATTCCTTTTGACGCACTACAAGTGCTTGCATCAACATTCCATTTTATTGCAGCAGCGTTTACTAGTAGTTGTCTTGTAGTTGCGCCTGTTTGTCTTAATGCATCCCAACCAAAACGTATAGATTGACTCCCACCAGCAACTTGTCTTTGAAAATTTTCGGAATCTAAAGCACCTTGAACTACGTTTACTTTACTCCATTCTATCTCTAATTCTTCTGCAATAATCATTGGCATTGAAGTTTTTACACCTTGCCCAATTTCTGGATTTGGAGAAAAGATAGTTACATAACCATCATCAGAAATTTTTATAAAAGCATTAAAATCGTTGAAGTTTAAACTCTCTATATCTACAGGCATTACTGCCTCTGATTTACAAGCTGAAAGTAAATTGAATCCAATTAATATTCCGCCACTTGCTAAAACCGAAGTTTTCAAGAAATTTCTTCTGCTAAAATTATCTATTTTTTGAGATTTCATTTTTAAGTAGTTTTGTTAATTAAGACATTTTTTCTGCAGCAACTTTTACCGCTTTTTCAATTCTATTATAAGAAGCACATCTGCAAATATTTCCATGCATTGCTTCTCTAATTTCTTCTTCTGAAGGGTTTTTATTCTCATTCAAAAAAGCTGTTGCGGTCATAATTTGTCCTGCTTGACAATATCCACATTGTGGCACATCAAGTTCTTTCCAAGCTACTTGTACAGGGTGTTTACCATCGTTCGAAAGACCTTCTATTGTAGTGATTTTTACATCCTCTAAAACAGAAACTTGCAGTTGACAACTTCTGGTTGCAACTCCATCAATATGAACAGTACAGGCACCGCATTGTGCAATACCACAACCAAACTTTGTACCTACTAAATTGAGATCATCTCTTAAAACCCATAACAAAGGTGTGTCTGCATCTGCTGTTACAAAACGCTCTTTTCCGTTAATGTGTATTGTGTAGTTTAGCATAGTAAGTGATTTTATATTGATGCTGTAAGTTACAAAAAAATGTTTTTATTTATTTTCTAAATTACGAATAGGAAGGATTTGTGATAGCTTTAACTAAAATATAATACCCATTTATTTTATTGATATTTTTATTTTTCCTGAAATACTGTTTGATGCATTTCCTACATAGGTGAAATAAGGCCCCCTTTTCAAGTGTCCAATCTGAAATCTTCTCATCATAAAACCCTAAACTTGAAACATTTATTTCTATTATTGTAGTCTCCTTTTCTTTACTTTTTAAAAACACTTTCTTAAACCCTTATATTTAGAATAAAGAAAACAAACATTTACAATCCTCTTTTCTTCTTTTTGTAGAACAAACTTTCTACTAACTATTTCCAAACATCAATAACGCATTACAACCAATTTCGGTGATATCTCATTTTCCTCTTCTTTCGTTTCCTTAATTATTGAAAACAATTTTCCATAATTGCAACGTTTAAACCTTTTTTAGGTTTAAACGTGGTTGTATATGGTTTGTTGCGTGTTTAAAGCAACTAATTTAGTAAATATTTACCGACCAAGAAAGTCCGCGAGGACTTTCGCAAATAAGTAATGAGCTAGCAATAAATTATATACGGTGTTTTAAGTAGTGTTTATTTTATTTAAAGTAAAGTTTATTTGTCATTTAGAGTTGTTTGTTTTACATTTGACAAAGCTTTAATATTTTTAACTATGAAATTGAATTATCTTTTTCCTAACAAGTACAAAAAAATTGGTTGGTTAATATTCATTCCATCCGCAATCATTGGTTTGGCAACTCTTATTTTTGAGTTCGAACCTAATTCTTTAGATTTTAATGTCCCTGCTATTTTTATTGACGAGCTTTTTGGTGATAAGCATTTCATCGGAATAATTAACAACAATATTTTAAATGAAATTTTGGGTGTCCTTATTATATTGAGTTCATTATTAGTTGCCTTTTCTAAAGAAGAGTCTGAAGATGAATATATTTCCAAAATTAGGTTGGAGTCTTTGGTTTGGGCTGTTTATTTAAACTACGCTATACTTTTAATATCATTTCTATTCATATTCGATATGTCTTTTTTATGGGTTATGATATTTAATATGTTTACAATTTTACTGTTTTTTATGATTCGGTTTAATTCGCAAATTTCTAAACTTAAAAAATCTGCTCGTTATGAAGAATAGTATTAAAGTTGAGAGAGCAAAAAAAAATATTACGCAAGCTGATTTAGCTAAATTGGCAAAAGTTAGCAGGCAAACAATTAATGCAATGGAATTAGGTAAATATGTTCCATCAACAGTTTTGTCTTTAAGGTTAGCTCAAATTTT
>TARA_B110000046_G_scaffold116211_1_pt1 | contig 10168 bp, 5 predicted proteins | sample TARA_B110000046 | Tara Oceans TARA_B110000046 (sample SAMEA4397157) | marine metagenome | biome: Polar Biome; feature: [DCM] deep chlorophyll maximum layer (ENVO:01000326); material: water (ENVO:00002006), including particulate matter (ENVO:01000060) such as... | depth 40 m | reverse complement strand
ATCCGTTGGTTAGAAGAACAACTGGTGCAATTTAAAGGCACGTTATTGTTTATCAGTCACGACCGTGCATTCGTACAAGCCTTATCAACGCGTATTATCGAGTTGGATCGCGGCAGTATTTACTCTTGGAAGGGCACTTATCAGGGCTTTATTGAGCATCAAGAGCAGCGCCTTGCTGCAGAAGAAGTGCAAAACGCCTTATTTGATAAGCGTTTAGCGGAAGAGGAAGTATGGATTCGCCAGGGGGTTAAAGCCCGTCGTACGCGTAACGAAGGCCGCGTTGAACGCTTAAAAGAGATGCGTAATCAGCGCAGCGCTCGTCGCGAACGCCAAGGTAACGTATCGCTGTCGATGAATTCTGCAGAGAGCTCTGGCAAAAATGTATTTGAGCTTGAGAATGTTTCGTTTGGTTTTGACTTGCCCTTTGAAAAGAGTACCGGCAATCAGCGTAAAGAAATCGTTCGTAACTTTACCAGTGTGGTGATGCGTGGTGATCGTATTGGTCTTGTTGGCCCGAATGGCGCTGGCAAAAGTACCGTGATGAAACTGTTATTGGAACAGATCAAACCAGAGGCCGGTACGATTAAAGTCGGCACTAAGTTAGATGTTGCCTATTTTGATCAGTCTCGTAGTTTGCTGGATCTGGAAAAATCCGTTGCTGAGAACGTTGGTGATGGCAAAGACGAAGTCGAGGTCGATGGTCGCTCGCGCCACATTCTAGGTTACTTACAAGACTTCTTATTTGAACCTGCACGTGCACGTACTCCGGTAAAATCACTGTCTGGTGGTGAACGTAACCGCGTACTGTTGGCAAAGTTGTTCTTGAAACCTTGCAACTTGTTGATTATGGATGAGCCGACCAACGACTTGGACGTAGAAACGTTAGAGCTGTTAGAAGAAAAGCTGGTGGAATACGATGCGACTTTGTTATTGGTGAGCCACGACCGTGCGTTCTTGGATAACGTAGTAACGCAGCTTTGGGTATTTGATGGTAAGGGTAATATCGACGAGCAAGTCGGTGGTTATTCGGATTGGGAAATTCGTGATAAAGCGACCAAAGCAGAATTTGATGCCGCGGTAAAAGCGGGATCAAAGAAAGCGAAAGCGCCTTCTCAGTCTAAGAACCAAAAAGCAGCGCCGGCAGCGGCTGAGAAAAAAGCACCGGCGAAGAAGTTAAGTTATAAACTTCAGCGCGAGTTGGATGAATTGCCAAAACAGATTGAAACCTTAGAAGCTAAGCAAGCGGAATTAGGTGAAGAGACCGGCAGCGCGGAGTTTTATCAAAAAGATGCAGACTACGTAGCGACTAAATTAGACGAGTTACAATCATTAGAGCAACAGTTAGAGGCTTTAGAAGAGCGCTGGTTGGAGCTTGAGGAAATGGCCGGATGACACCATTAATTATCGTTGTATTGATTCTCTTAGCAGTTTTTGGTTCTGTCGCGATGTTGAAGCCAAGTCCGCGGCAGCAACGCTTAGCTAAGTTACGCATGGATGCTATTAAATTGGGGTTGCACGTTAAGTTGGATACCTTGAAGGTAAACAGCAAAAAAACGGGTGTGCGCGATGATATTGTTGCTGCTCGCTATGAGCGATTTAATCCAGATGTTAAAAGCCAGGCTTTACGCTGGTGTGTGGTTCGCCAAGCGGGTTGGGATCAAGAAGGTTTACCAGAAGGGTGGAGTTGGCACAATATAACGAAACGTCCAGATTTAGATAAGTTGAATGAGTTGTTAGTGAGGGTATCTGAGGATGTGGTTGTTATTGAAGCATTTGATAATCGCGCTAGCGTAATGACACTTGAGAATAAAGGCAGTTCTGCTGAGTTGCTTAATCTGTGGGTTGATGACGCTCAAAAGCTTTAACGTTTTGTAATAAAAAGCACTCAGTTCCGTTATAAATATCGAAACTGAGTGCTTTTTTTATGCGTGTCTTAAATGTAATTGTTGTTGAAATAATTACAGATAAACAAACAACGGTCCAAATCCTACGATCGTTAAAGTAATCAGCATAGTGATTAACGGCAGTAATAAACGCTCGTAGCGACGGAAAAATGACTTCCCTTCGTTGTCTTTGTTCGCTAATTGCAGTTCCTTTTCACCAATAACTTGTCGTGTTAATAGGTGGTTAAGTGCAACCGGTGGGCTTAGATAACCTAATTCGAATGCTACTAATGACACCATCCAGAAATGTAGTGGTTCTATACCCGATGCCATGGCTTGAGAAGCAAAGGTTGCTGAGACTAGGATAACGGCACCAAAGGGGTCCATAAACATCCCTATGACGGTAAGTAATAAGATACAAATAAGCATGGTTATCCAAGGGTTCATAATCTCTTCACCAAAGATATGAATCATTACATCAGAACGTTCAAGTACACCGCCTAAGCAAATAGATAATGCGATTAAGGACAGTAATGCACCAATGTGAACACTGGCTTCATCAGCAGCTTTGGTGGCAACGCTAACAAAGCGAAGTGTGCGATGGCTTTCTGCTTTCCATAACTGCTCATACGCTAAGATAAAAGATAGGATGATCGGCAATACTAACGGTGCAGAATATTCATTGAGGGTGATACCCAATAACACTCGAAACCCTACTAATACCAAGGTAGCGATCAAGGCATAAGGTACTAGTTTTTTTAATGTGGCAAGGATTTGTTTTTTACTTTCTTCCCATGACTCCATCTGCATGAGTGGCTGTCGATTAGTTAGCATAACGATTGTTGAGAAAATCGATGCTGATAGCATGAAAACAGCAAATCCCCAGGAGTACATGTCAGCGGTTGTTACTTCTTTGTTTAACGCTGCAATAATAACAATCAATAAGCATGGGTTAAGTACAACCCCTAAGCTGCCAGACATTGCGGTAGTTGCAAAGGCCAGTGTTCGGCGTGTGCCTGCTGCGCGTAGTTCGTCATATAACAATCCACCAAGTGCTAATACAAATATACCGGATGCTCCAGTGAAAGCTGTAGGGTAAGCGGTTACGAATATTATTAGACTGGCAAACAGTGGTGGCGCTAAATGGAAAGGGCGCACTAAATCGAAGATTAATCTAGGAATAGCGGTTTCTTTTAACGTCATACCAATGAAAACGTATAAGCCAATATTTAAGAAAATATTAGACAGGCTGGTTAGCTGGTTAATATAAATAGCAATACCTGAAATATGGTTATCAACCAAAATGAAATAGGTAGAAGAAATTAAACACATCCAAACATATAGTGGGACGGTTAATAAATTAGAACCGGTTACTAGTAAACGAAGATGTTTTAAACTTTTAGCAAGTTGAATGACGTTAGTGAGCGCGAGAACACTGAAACAAAGAAATAGCATCATTTGAAGATTCAGGCTGTGATCAGTACCGCTGTTCTCAGAAAGTGTTACTCGATAATGCCAGAAGGAAATTGCAATAAGTGTATTGGCTGCCAACTGAAATAGTGTTGATACTCTGCGTTGTTGAACAGTAACTGCTGACCATAACGAAATATGGTGATGCCGAATAGTAGCAATAAAAGCGCAGATAAATAAAATAGCGACAATTAAATATTCTTTAATATCTATATTATCGATTAAGAATTTAGCGACAGAGGTTTCAATTGATTTGAATACTTCTAACGAAGGAGTGATTCGAGACTGTTGAGCTTTATGTAGTTGGTGTTCTTCTTGGCACATTGCTAGAGAACTGGTTAATGAGACTCTTAAATCTTCTTCTGATGGGCCTTCGTCAGAAAAAAGATCGTCACCAAATAAGTCATCCTCTGAATCAGCTTGTTGTTCTGCTAATAGCCTTTGTACCGAGTTTTCTATGTTTTGGTTAATATCACACGATGGGGTTTGTGCGCTGGGATCTAATAAATAATAGCCTTCCCAAGATTTTTCACCTAAGACGAGTAATCTTGAATGGATAGAGTCACCAAGTCCGAGTAATACGACAAATGACAATAATGAGAAAATTAAAAAAGCTGGGACGTAATGGGAGCGTTTAACAACGACTTCTTTTTCCTCTGGTTTAGCAGGGGTAACTGTTGAGTTCATGATTCTGGCTTCTGATTATGTTTATTGTTTAGAAAGCAGTAAGTAGGACCTGACTTCTTTTACTTTATAATCTATTCACACAAATCCCTGATATAAATAGATGTTCTATATAATGGTAATAAACGTTAGTTTATTACCATCTTTTGCATGAAATAGTTAAAAAATTACTCTTTATCGGCGCGAGTACATTCAGATGCTTGGGCGTTTGCTTTACAACGGATTTTTCGCATTAGAGTTAAAAGAGTTCCATCATAAATGTCATTTTCTTTTAGCTCTAGGCGGTTTTTACGAAACATTTCTTGGTATTTTTCGATATCAGCTGCAGGAATATCTACCCAATATTTTTCATCAATAGATTCTTCATGTTTTTTCACGATATTTAAGGCTTTGTCGTACATAGAAAACATGATGTTACGAGATGCTTGACGAGTTTTGGCATCAAAACTGTCAGTATTCGTTAATAGTTGCATCGTTAGTTGTGCAAGTGGGTAGCGAATGATCCCGCCGTTTTCACCTAGTCCGTGATAAAGCTCATAAGCGCTGAAAGCGAAGGCTGGGGAATAGCAAATATCTACAGAGCCATTATTGAATTTTCCACCGAAGTTCGTAATGTCTGAAGGAACAACTGTTGAATTAACATAGTTCACCATATGAATGGCGTCTTTTTGATAGTTCAAAGTTGCAATACGCTTTCCTGCTAGAGCTTCAACTGTGTTCATTTTACGGTCGTTAGTGAACAAATATCCTGCACCAATCGGGAAAATCCCTATGATCGAAAATTTATCACCGTCTAAATATTTAGCCGCTTTATTTCTGGATAATGTTTTTAAGACGGTATGGACTTCATCGTAGCTAGGAAGTGCTCCGAGAGCGCTGATAGTTCCTGCGAACTTGTTATATTGACGAGTTCTCAAATCCGTAGCTGCGATGACGTGACATTTTTTAGATAAAAAGTCACCCATAGCAACGCTTTCATCGGTGTAAGGCTTTACGTCAAAATCAACACCATGGCCTTTCATTTCAATAGCGTAATCTTTCATGATGTTATAAGAATCACCAGCGGAACCTAGTGGATCAAAAACACAAAGAACTTTTTCTTCAGAAGAGGTCGGTGCTGCAAAAGCCGAGGCGGTAAAAAGTGATGCTGCTAATGCCGAAATTGCTAGCTTAGGTGTAGTGAGCTTTGAGGCAGAAAGTAGGGCTTTTTTTATGAGTGTCATCTGTCTATTCCTATAGTATAAAAAAGTGTCAGGGTTAAAGAAGAGAATCTAAATCTTCGGAGTCATCTTGCTCTTGACGTATCGTGGGAGGCAGGCTGCCTAGTTCTTCCAGTGGCGTTCTATAACCAACTTCTGATGTCCATAATGCATTAGAGATATCTTGAACAAATGATGTGGAAACTTTTTCTACCAATAAGAACTCACCTGTGGTGAATACTTGGTGTCCAGCGGTTTCTTTATATAAATCTAACGCTTTATAGAGTTGTTCTTTGTTTCCTGATATTTCAGCAGTAATTGCATGTAAAGCACTACCTAGGTGATTGCCCGCTGTTACCGTATTACGGCTGGCGTATTCTAGGATTTCCCAATTACTTTGAGTAATACTTGTTGGTTTTTTATTGGGAAGAAGTTGCCATAACAGTGCTTGTAGTGCTTGTGGCGCGCCGCCCCATTTTTCATTATCTAAACAATTGGCGGCTGATAGGATTGAGGAGGCCATGCTTCTTGGGACACCAACGAGCATTCCTGATTCGGCATCATTTTTAATTGCTAGTGAACCCATTGTGATCGATAACATGAAAGACATTTCATCTCGATCATTATGAAATGTAGGGCATTCAGGGGAATTGGAGGTGCTTTCAAATTCGTAAACATTCATGCCAATATTGAAAGAGTCTAAGCGACGCTGAGCGGTTTTGGCTAGCCATTGCTTTTGTATGATTCTTGCGTCTTTTGCTTCTTCAATATCATGTTTTCTTAATGCTCGAATAGAACGTAATTCTTCTTCACGTGCTTTATCTTCACTACAGAGTGATGAAAGTAAGGGAATCATGGGATCATTACTATTCTTTGAATCAGTCATGTCATTGATTGAACCTAGAAAATACTCGAATGACTGTCCTAAATTACAAGCAATATCAGGATCGTTTTGAGCTAAAACATAAGGAAATGTTTTATTTTCTACAATACCTTCTAAGACATAACCTGTGGTTACTGATACTGGATTGTGTGAGCAGCCTGTTATTGCTAGGAGTAACAGTGAAAGTCCGAATAGTGAACTACGGTTCATTGGTTTAATCATAAAGACACCCCGGGTTATTGTTTTTTTATGGTTAGGTGTGGTCGTAGGGATTATTAGGATAGAAGCTAGATCCTTTTTATTGTCCTACAATTTAGCGGTACTATTTCACATTAATAGTTATCTGTAAACGTTTATACCTATATTGAATATAATTATTTAATGTGAATCAATTTTAAAGCATGGGAACTGTGTTATGGCAGGTTTAATTGGTTGTGGGGGATGCAGTACCTACATTAGTCATTAGTCGATTCTGTAGAAGGTTTTTAAATAAGGAGGAGGGGTGTTGTGAAGAGGAGGGGTATCGTCTTTTTGAGGGTGAAGAGGCTGGATATTAGTATCACTATTGCTAAGGAAGTATTTCATTAGCAATAGTGGTTCATAACTCTTGATACTATGTCAGATGTTAGGCACTAAGAATTGGGAGTGTCGATTTATTGAGCATCTGCCAATTGTTCTAGATCTTCAATAATACGCTCACTATAGCTTGAGACTAGAAACGGAACGGTATTGGTATTGTAGTTTTTAATGGAGCGTTCTATGAAATTCCACTTGCTATCAATTGAGCGCAAGATGCCACGACTATCAGTGGTATCAATTTGAGCTTGTAAACTTGTGAAATCTTGTCCAAACGTAGTAGCCATTTGATCGAGTGTTCTTTCGTAAGAGCCCATGAAAACCTGACCTAGGTTGGATGTGCCTCTGGCTGAATACTGAGATGTTATTTCAGAAATAGTAACTGATAGGGTGCGCGCTACTTCAACGGCTTTAACAGGCTTGGTTCCCGTACTGATTTCTGTATCGATATACGCTTTTGAGAGGGATTTAAGTAATACCGTATGGGTTTTCCCCATTTCATCGACTAAGCGTACATTGGGAAAACCTTGTTTCTTCATGTCACCGTAGTTGATGCGCATTAATTTATTAAACTCATTCCAATTAGTATCGACTTCGCTTAATGAATCGCTGATACCTTCAGCAGCGGGTAGGGCTTTTGCTTTTGCTAGCGTTGTTTCAAAGGTGGCTAGGTTCTCTATAATCTTTTTACCGTACTTCGCATCGGCGTCTAATCCTGAGTACATATAGAAATTAGTCATCAATCCAGTTGAAAGCAGTCGTAATTTATGAACATCACTTAATAATTCTTGAGGTGTTGCTGAAGCCTGAAATGTAAGCACAGACAGTACGATAAGAAGCGAGCTTCTAATATTTTGTAAAGTTATCATGGCATCCACATTAATTATTTATATTTATTTGTGTACTACTAACGCTTTCATACTAAGGAAAATAAGGTGTATTCCATAGGGGTAGTTACAAAAGGTAACAAAAAACTTGAAAACCCAGCTGATTGTACTAGAAGGGCGTTTTTAAAGGTTGTGATTGTTAATATTGTGATTGTTAATATAAAGGCAAATATAAAGGCAAATAGGCTATTGAAACTGCAGTTGTATCAGAATTTCTTCGATTATTACCTCTGGTCGTCACTATTTTGCTACAAAGTTGTTCCAAGTTTAGAAAAAGAGCTATTCTTCTGCGAGCAATAGCGACATCCTCTTGACTTTTTCAAGGCTTTCGCGGATTGTGTTCGACTAGATTCAAACGGTCGTATGAATTGTCTGTTTTTTAGACAGTCAGCCGTTATCTCAGTGCAAGAAGCTGCTTTAGTATTTCGCTTCTGCAGTTATTTAGCTAACCCTACGTGGAGATCATTTGATGATTTACGACGGTACAGCCATCACGGTGAAATTGATTGAAGACGGCATCGCCGAACTTAACTTCAATCTTGATGGAGAGTCTGTTAACAAGTTTAACCGTGTGACTCTTGAAGATTTAAAAGCGGCAACTGCGGCCATTAAAGGCAACAGCGACGTTAAAGGTGTTTTAGTAACTTCTGGTAAAGATTGCTTTATCGTTGGTGCTGATATCACTGAATTTGGCGATGCGTTCAAGCTTCCTGAAGAAGAAATTGTTGACTGGATTCTATCTGGCAACGAAATTTTCAACGCAATTGAAGATTTGCCAGTTCCTACTCTAACTTCTATCAACGGTATTGCGTTGGGTGGCGGTTTTGAAATGTGCTTATCGACTGACTTCCGAGTTATGTCTGAAAAAGCCAAAGTAGGTCTACCAGAAGTTAAACTAGGTCTTATGCCTGGTTTCGGCGGTACAGTTCGTCTGTCTCGTGTAATTGGTGCCGATAATGCGATCGAATGGATCTGCATGGGCGCTGAGAACCGTGCGGATAAAGCTCTGAAAATGGGCGCTGTTGACGCTGTAGTAGCTCCTGAAGCTCTACGTGAACAGTCTATCGCTATGCTTAAGTCTGCCATTGCTGGTGAACTTAACTATGAAGCACGTCGCGCTGTTAAGACTGGTAAAGGTCTTTTGAACTCGATGGAAAGTATGATGGTTTTCGAAACTGCTAAAGGTTTCGTTAAAGGTCAGACTAAGGGTCATTACCCTGCACCAATCGAAGCGATCAAGGTTATGCAAAAGCATCACAACCTTACTCGTGATAAAGCACTTGCTGTTGAAGCAAAAGGTTTCGCTAAGCTAGCTAAGACGACTGAGTCTCAAGCACTTATCGGTTTGTTCAATAACGATCAGTTGTTGAAGAAAAAAGCCAAAGAATACGATGCCATTGCTAAGCCTACAAACAAGGCTGCAGTATTGGGTGCGGGTATTATGGGTGGTGGTATCGCTTATATTTCTGCACTTAAAGGCACGCCAATCCTAATGAAAGATATCGCAGAAGCGGGTATCGAGTTAGGTTTGACTGAAGCAAACAAGCTTCTTTCTAAGCGCGTTGAGCGTAAGAAAATGAAGCCTCTTCAAATGGGTGAAGCGCTTAACCGCATCCGTCCTACTTTGTCTTATGCAGAGTTTGGTGACGTTGATGTTGTTGTTGAAGCGGTTGTTGAAAACCCTAAAGTTAAGGGCATCGTTTTAGCAGAAGTTGAACAGCATGTTGGCGAAAACGCTATCATCGCTTCTAACACTTCTACTATCTCTATCGATTTCCTAGCGAAGAGCGTTAAGCGTCCTGAAAACTTCTTGGGTATGCACTTCTTTAACCCAGTACACATGATGCCTCTTGTAGAGATCATCCGTGGTGAGAAGACGTCTGAAGAAGCAGTAGCAACGACTGTAGCTTATGCTAAGAAAATGGGTAAAACCCCAGTAGTTGTTAACGATTGCCCAGGTTTCTTGGTTAACCGTGTATTGTTCCCTTACTTCGGCGGTTTCGCTGGTTTATTGAAAGACGGTGCTGATTTCCGTCAAGTCGATAAAGTAATGGAGAAGTTTGGTTTCCCAATGGGTCCAGCTTATCTAATGGACGTTGTGGGTATCGATACCGGTAAGCACGCGAACGACGTTATGGCTGAAGGTTTCCCTGAGCGTATGAAAGCTGACTTTACCTCTGCTATGGATGTATTGTTCGAGAATGGTTTCTACGGTCAGAAAAATAACAAAGGTTTCTACACCTACGTTGAAGATAAGAAAGGCAAGCCGAAGAAAGTTTTCGATGAGTCTATTCTTGAGTTGCTTGCACCTGTATTGGGCGAAGCACGTGAATTCGACGCAGAAGAAATCATTGCTCGCTGCATGATCCCAATGTGTAACGAAGTTGTTCGTTGTCTTGAAGAAGGCATCGTAGATACAGCTGCTGAAGCGGATATGGCTTTGGTATTTGGCGTTGGCTTCCCTCCATTCCGTGGTGGTGCTCTACGTTACATCGATACAGTTGGTCTTGCTAACTTCGTTGAACTTGCTGATAAGTACAAAGACATTAGCCCTCTATACCACGTGACTGACAAGATGCGTGAAAT
>TARA_B110000046_G_scaffold180242_1_pt1 | contig 10174 bp, 11 predicted proteins | sample TARA_B110000046 | Tara Oceans TARA_B110000046 (sample SAMEA4397157) | marine metagenome | biome: Polar Biome; feature: [DCM] deep chlorophyll maximum layer (ENVO:01000326); material: water (ENVO:00002006), including particulate matter (ENVO:01000060) such as... | depth 40 m | reverse complement strand
ATAATACAAACGAACTTCTTCTGGTGTCACGTCTATTTTTTCTGTAATTTGGTATTGTTCTTTTTCTATTAAGACATTTTCTTTTTGAACAATATATAATTCTTTCTTTAAATCATCTAAATCGTTAAAACCATATGCCTTAATTACTTTATCTACAGTACCATATTGCTGTGTAAAATACTGAACACTTTTATCTACTCTACCAGAAATTTCGGCTTCAGAAACAGTAACACTATCGATGATTGCATGATGCGCTAATAATTTTTGCTCCATTAATTCTTCTAACATTTCACAGTCAGTAATGGTGATTTTGCCTTCTGTTCTAAGATCTACTTCTTGCTTAAATTTCTCAATATCTGAGTCTAATACAATGTTTTTACCAATAACTACAGCAACACCATCTATTTTTATTTTCTGTGCAAAAGTGGAAATACTTATTAACCCAAAAAAAACTGTTAAAACAGTTAATTTAGTATACTTTAAAATTGTTGTTTTTTGTTGCATCTTTTACTATTATTTTTTCTATATCTCTAATTAATTCAATTTTGCGTTTATGCAAAATCATTTGTTTTATAGTGGGCTTAATATAACTTAAAGGAGCTATATCATTTCTAACTAAAACGTCTTTTATTGCCGCCAAATATAAACCTATTGAATCTTGTTTTTGAAGTAATTTTGTTTTTTTTAACAGATTTTCTTTAGAAAACGGAAGTTTTAACAAAACCTTATCTAATTGTGTCCAAACCGAATCGTTAAACTGATAATATTTAAAACTTAATTGTTCTTTCTCCAGGGCTTCTAAATCTTCAATTTCATCTGATTTAAAGAGTTTTAAAAACTGTTTTTTACTGATAACTTTAAGATCAAAATGAAGATATTTTATTTTAACAAGCTCTTCGTTTAGCCTAAAATTACCTTTACTTTTTGAGTAGAAATCTTCTATTTCATCATCATTAATAACCGTATCTAATTGCTGCTTAATTAACATTTCTTTGTAATTATTAATCAACAAACTTTCTCTATAATCATTTACAAGATCGTTAATTTCATTAATATCTTCTATAGAATTGTTGTTTTCTGCTTTATCAAGAAGTAATTGGTTTATTGCCCAATCATTTATAAAACTATTCATTAAAACTATACTATCCTCTTTACTTATCTTTTGAGGCAAAATACTTTTTACATCTTCTCTAAATAATTTTACGGTATTTACAATTGCAATAATTTCTGATGATTTATCTTCTTTTTCTTGCACTACAAAGTAGTTACAAGAATTAAATAAAAAAAGCATTAAAAATGCATTTAAGATACGTTCCATCTATTTGCTCTTATAAGATTTTATTAACTTTGTAAGCTGTCGACCTTTAATTTCAATTACACTTTTTCTTCTTAAATCTGCAATCCAATTTTTATCTAAAAAATTTTGATAGTCATTCATTACCTCCCCTTTTATTTTGTGTAATTCTTTTGGCTGATAAGTAGTTAAATTTGCATCAAAAAAGTTTTTTAAGCCTAAAGTATCTTTAGATGATTTATCCCAAATTTTTTGTTGCATTAGTTCAAACAACAACAAACCATCTCTATATTCTTGAAGAATATGAGCGAATTCTGGTTCTGTTTTTTCTAAATTTTCTTTATAATAAGATAAAATTTCTTTTTCTTTAAAATCATTAAAAACATCAAAGACTGGTTTATTCCTTTTATTCTTCAAAAAATTAAAAAATGCTTCTTGTGTAATATTTTTATCATTTATTGATAAAACAACAGCCTGCATTGAATCTTTAGAAGTTGTTAAAAAATCTTTTCTATCAAATATTTTCTTAGCTTCTTTACTTTCAATAATAGAATATTTTTTCTTTAACTTATTAGTAACAGCGTCTTTAGACAATTTAGCTCTATCACCAGATCTAACTTTAGCTTTTAATTCTCTTTCCATATCTACAAAAGACAATACAGGATATTTTTTTGTTAATTGTAAAATATGCCATCCAAAACGTGTTTTAAAAGGCTTAGAATATTCACCTTCTTTTTGCAAGCCAAAGGCTACATCCTCAAAAGATTTTACCATTACACCTGTTCCAAACTTTTTTAGCTTACCACCTTTAGACTTCGAGCCAATATCATCAGAATATTTTCTAGCTAAGGATTTAAATTGCTCATTCGCTTCTAACTTTTCATAGACAACATTAATTAATGCTTCTCCTTTATCGCTTTTATCATTTAATAAAATATGAGCTACTTCAACTTCTCCTTTAGAAGCCCTTAGCGTATCAACTTTTAAGATATGATATCCATAGCGTGTTCTAAAAGGCTCGGAAACTTCACCTATTTTAGTTGTATAAGCTGCATCCTCAAAACGATATAGCATTCTAAAAGCAGAAAAATATCCTAAATTTCCATTATTACCTTTTCTTTCTGATTTCGAATCATCTCTTGCCGATGGATCTTCTGATATTTCATTGGCTACTTTTTCGAAATCCTCTCCATTTAAAATTCTATTTCTAATTTTTATTATTTTTTGATATGCTAATAAGGTGTCCTTTTGGGTAGCTAATTTTGGTATTTTGACTAATATATGTTTTGCTTTTACTTCGTTCTTTGTTCTAAAATAAGCAGACTTTACCAATTCATTTACAAAAACAGTGTCTTGCATATAAGGAGCAGAAAGTTGATTTTGATAAGTTTCCATCTCTTTTATGTAAGATGGCAAAGTATCTAACTTCATGGAATATGCTTCTTTAACTTTTAACTTATAGTTTATATATAATTCTAAATTTTTCTCAACATCTTTTGCTTCTTCATTTTCTATTGCATCTAAATTTTTCTCATAAACTCTTTTAAAATCAGAAATTGTTATTTCTTCACCATCAATAGTTAATAAAACTTTACTTTTCTTTTGTGAAAAGACGATACTTGAACAACATAAAACTAGTAATAATAGTAACTTTTTCATAAATTTATAACGATATAATTCCTTTAATTTTTTCTGCTTTTTTGTAATATTCTATTACCTTATTCGCGCTTTCAATTTTTAATACAATAGAAAGACTAATGTATTTTCCTGTTTTTGAGCTTTTTGTTTTTATAACCGCTCCTTTATCATTAAACAAATCTTGTACTTCTTTTACCTGATTTTCATTTGAAGGTACAATAAATTTATACATATAATCTGCAGGAAACTTAGTTGTATCTTCTAATTGTAATTTTAATTTGGTATAAAAAGTATTTTTATCGCTCATAATTAAATCTCTTTTCTAGTTATTTAAAAATAACAACTCACAAAACTACATTAAAAATTAGTTTTATAAAGCGAATGATTTATTTTTGTGAAAATCTCCTATGGGAGAAAAATCAAAAATAATAATTCTAAGATAAAAAACTTGCATAAACATCAGCAAAAAATTGTTTTAATTGGTGGACCAGGAACAGGGAAATCTACTGTTTTAAATAAACTGAAAGAAAAAGGTTTTTTCTGTTTTGATGAAGTCTCTAGAGAAGTAACTTTAAAAGCGCAAAAGAAAGGAATAGATCAACTCTTTTTAACAGAACCACTTTTATTTAGTGAAATGCTACTTGAAGGAAGAGAGGAACAATATTTAAATGCTGAAAAAAGAAAAGAAAATATTATCTTTTTAGATAGAGGAATTCCAGATGTTCATGCATATATGAATTATTTTAAAACAGCATATCCTTCTTTATTTTTAGAAAAAAGCAAACAATACAAGTATGATTTAATTTTTCATTTCTCTCCTTGGGAAGAAATATACATCACTGATAATGAGCGACATGAAACTTTCAAAGAGTCTGTCATAATTGACAAGTTTCTTATAGAAGCCTACTCAGAACTAGATTATAGAATTGTAAATGTTCCTTTTGGCACTGTTGACGAAAGAACAGATTTTATCATTAATTCGCTTTCTTGCGATTTATGATTTCTGCCAAAGAAATATTAAAAGAATACTGGGGTTTTTCTTCTTTTAGAATACCACAAGAAGAAATAATAGAGGCTGTTTTACAACAAAAAGATGTCATTACTTTATTGCCAACAGGTGGTGGAAAATCTATTTGCTTTCAAGTTCCTGCCTTGGTTAAAGAAGGGGTTTGCTTGGTGATTTCTCCTTTAATTGCTTTAATGCAAGATCAAGTAGAAAATTTAAAAAATCGCAATGTAAAAGCCACAACAATAAAAGCTGGTTCTTCTCAAAATGATATTATAACACTTTTTGATAATATTAAATTCGGCAATATTAAGTTTCTTTATATCTCTCCAGAAAGACTACAATCAAGTTTTATTCAACAAAAAATTAAAGAGATAAACATTTCTTTAGTTGCTATAGATGAAGCACACTGTATTTCAGAATGGGGACACGATTTTAGACCCTCCTATAGAAATATAAAGGTTTTAAAAGAAATTATACCTGATGTAAATTTTATTGCTCTTACAGCTACAGCAAATAAAAAAGTTTTAGAAGATATTTCTACTAATTTAGAGTTAAAAAATCCTGAGGTTTTTAAAAAATCGTTTGCTAGAGAAAATTTGGCTTACCAAGTTTTTTCAGTTGAAGATAAATTATTAAGATTAGAGCAAATTTTTGCAAAAACAAAATCACCAGCTATTATTTATGTAAACTCTAGAAAAAAAACAGTAGAACTTGCCAACTTTTTAAATGCAAGGAATTTTAAAAGCAGTTTTTATCATGGTGGATTATCCGTTAAAGAAAAACAAATTTCTTTTGATAATTGGATGACCGAAAAAACACCAATTATGATTTCTACAAATGCATTTGGAATGGGAATAGACAAATCAAATGTTGGAATTGTTGTTCATTTTGATGTACCTTTTAGTATCGAAAATTACATTCAAGAATCTGGAAGAGCAGGTAGAAATGAAAAAAAATCTTTTGCTGTTTTATTAAAAAACGAAAATGATATTGCAATTTATAAAGAGCAAGTAAAAAAAGGGCTACCAAGCCTCTTAGAATTAAAAGAAGTTCATAGAAAACTATATCAATACTTTAGAATTTCAAATGGTGAAATCAGTGAAAATTCATATAGTTTTAATCTTTTAGAATTCTCTGAAATTTATAAATTCACCCCAGTAAAAGTAGATGCAATTTTAAAAATTCTATCCAATAACGGAGTCTTTGAACTAACAAATACTTACAATCAAAAATCTACTGTAATTTTTAATTCAAGTAGTAGAAATGTTATTTCTCACACTATAAGAAATATCTATACTAAGAAGTTTATAGACACATTATTAAGAACTTATACCGGTTTATTTGAACAAGAAGTTAAAATAGATGAATTCTTATTAGCAAAAAAAAATAACATCACTTCTAAACAAGTAATTGCAAATTTAGAACGTTTACAGCAAGAAGAAATACTCACCTACAACAGTGTGAAAACGGATACAGAAATTCGGTTCTTAGTTCCAAGAGAAGATGACAAAACGATCAATAGGTTCTCAAAAGAAATTAGTCGGTTTTTAAAACAAAAAGAAAAAAAATCAGCAGATTTTTTAGCTTATATTACAAATAATAAAGCATGCAGGAGTATTCAAATTTTAGACTACTTTGATGAAGTATCAGCTAAAAATTGTGGTATTTGTGATGTCTGTTTATCAAAAAAAAGAGATACTAAAAAAGATATTTCTTTTGAAATACTATCAATCTTAAAAGAAAAAAAAGAAGTGACATCGCAAGAAATAAATCAACATTTAAAAGCAAATGAAAAAGACATTTTAATACATTTGCAACAACTTTTAGCGCAAGGTAAAATACAAATTAATCATCAAAACAAATACCAACTAAAATAAAAATTATGAAAGATTTACGCATCGTTTTTATGGGAACTCCAGATTTTGCTGTGACCATTTTAAAACACTTAGTAGAAAATAATTATAACATAGTTGGTGTTATAACTGCCCCAGACAAACCTGCTGGAAGAGGTAGAAAGTTAAATGAATCTGCTGTAAAAAAATATGCGCTATCTAAAGAATTGACTATTCTTCAACCAAGAAACTTAAAAAACACAGCATTTCATCATGAACTAGAGGAGTTAAAAGCCGATTTGCAAATAATTGTAGCTTTTAGAATGTTACCAAAAGCGGTTTGGAAAATGCCAAACCTTGGTACTTTTAATCTTCATGCATCCTTATTACCTGCTTACAGAGGTGCTGCACCTATTCATTGGGCAATTATAAATGGAGAAATAAAAACTGGTGTTACTACATTCTTTATTGATGATAAAATTGACACCGGCGAAATCATCCTTCAAAAAGAAATTGCGGTTAACAGTGACGAAACCGTAGGATCCCTGCATGATAAGTTAATGTTTTTAGGAGCAGAGTTAGTTACTAAAACTGTTGATTTAATTTCTAAAGGAAGTATAACCACTAAGAAACAGCCAGAACTAGAAGAAAAATCGGCCCCAAAACTTAATCCTGAAAATACAAAAATTGATTGGTCAGATTCTTTAGATAACATCTACAATAAAATAAGAGGATTAAACCCTTTTCCTGCTGCTTGGACAAGCATCAAAAATGATAAAGAAGAAATAACTGCAAAAATTTATGCTATTCGTAAAGAAATAAATGAGCATCCTTATAAGGTAGGGAGAATAATCACTTCAAAAAAAGAACTAAAAGTAGCTGTTGAAAATGGTTTCATAATTATTGATGAAATTAAGGTTTCTGGCAAGAAAAAAATGGATGCAAAAAGCCTAATAAATGGTTATACTTTTTCTAAAAATGCTGAAATGCTTTAAACCCCTTTATTGACAGGGTTTTTAGAGTTTTTTGATTTCACACACTACCTTTATTAACAATTTACATCTATTTATTAACAAAAACCTACTTTTTTCGAGGTCAAATTTGCGTAAAACCTTAATCCGTCTATATTTGTTAAGCTATCAATAGCAAAATGAAATAATATTCAATTAATTTTTAAAATCTATTTATTATGAACAAGTCAGATTTAATCGATGCAATGGCTGCGGATGCAGGAATTTCTAAAGTAGCAGCTAAAGCAGCTTTAGAGTCTTTTACAGGTAATGTAACTTCTGCTTTAAAAGGTGGTGATAAAGTTGCTTTAGTTGGTTTTGGAACTTTTTCAGTATCTAACAGAGCTGCAAGAACAGGAAGAAATCCCCAAACAGGAAAAACGATCCAAATTGCTGCTAAAAATGTAGCAAAATTTAAAGCTGGAGCTGGATTAAGCGAAGCTGTAAACTAAGATATTAATATCTAAGTTATAAAGAAGCTCTCTTTTTTAAGAGGGTTTTTTTTATACCTTTATTTTTTTTATATTTACTTATGTCCCATTTAAAACCGATTAAAGGTAGATTATTAATTGCTGAACCAGCTATTTTAAATGATAGTTCATTTAATAGGTCAATTATTTTAATTACAGAGCATACAGAGCATAATACTGTTGGTTTTATTTTAAACAGAGCATTAGAGTATACACTTCAAGATTTATTGCCGGAAATTAAAAGTGACTTTATTATTTATCAAGGTGGTCCTGTAGAACAAGATAATTTATATTTTGTACACAAAATACCAGACTTAATACCCGAAAGTATAGAAGTTGATAATGGTATATTTTGGGGTGGTAATTTTGAATCATTAAAAAATCTACTTAATAATGGTTCCATAAAGAAAACTGATATTCGTTTTTTTCTAGGCTATTCTGGTTGGAGTAAAAATCAACTTGATGATGAACTAAATCTAAATTCTTGGTTTATTTCAGAAAATGATATCAAAAATATTTTTGCTGAAAATGATGAATCTCTTTGGAAAAATAAAATACTACAAAAAGGTGGTGACTATAAAATTTGGGCAAATGCACCAAGTGACATCAATTTAAACTAAGAAGTCGTTACTTCTAGAATTTTTAAACTTTTACTTATTTTATTAGAGAAATCAGTTGTAAATTTTTTCTTCTTATAGTTTGTTACTGACTGAATACCTATAATTGCATTTGTGATAAAAACTTCATCTGCTTTTTGAATTTCAAATGGTGAAATATTTATTTCTTCTAAGTTATATTCTTTATTTTTAGAAATGATTTCAATAACTTTACCTCTCACAACACCTTTTATACAACCTTCAGTAAGGGCCGGAGTCTTAACAACATTACCTTTCAAAATAAAAATATTAGCATTGGCAACTTCAACAACTCCTTTTTTTTCGTTGATTAGAACACAATTATCTAAATCATTTTCTTTAGCATAAATACTTGCTAAAGTATTAACCATTCTATTATTCGTTTTAATCGTAGATAACAGTCCAGAATAGCTATAAAAATCTTTAAAAACATCAACTGAATATATATCTTTTGTTTGATATGTATTGGCTTTTACATCAATTAAATAGTCTATTTCATTCGTTTTTGGAGTATACAACCCTCCATCTTTTCTATATACATTTAATCGAACTCTAAAGGAAGAAAAATGATCTTGAACAGCAGCTGTCTTTAAAATTTCTTGCTCTAAAAACTCTAATGTAAATTGCATCGGAATTTTCATACGCAACATCCTCATAGAAGCCATTAATCTAAAATAATGATCTTCCCAAAAAATTACTTTTTGATTACTAACTTTTATAGTTTCAAAAATTGCATCTCCATATTTAAATCCTCTATTCTCTGAAGATAATTTTATATTTTCTTCAAACAATAATTCACCATTAAAATTAATCATCTATGTATTTTTAGATTTGCAAAACTACTAAATTTTAGTAAAAATAGTACATAAAAAAACTCAGCAAATTGCTGAGTTTTAAATTTATATTAAATTTTAATTTTTTACGCACCAATTGTATGTCTTAATTCTTCTATTTGATTTTCCCAAAGCTGTTTTGACTCTTCAACTTCATCTTCGTCATCTGCAAAATCTGTAACAATTAATGAAACATCTTTAGTAAGTGCGTCTACTTGAATTTTAATTTCAAAAAAACTGTCATCTCCTTCGCTTTCTAACCATTTGAACCGAATTCTTTCACCCGCTTTTTTTGTGATTAATTCAGCCTCTTCCTCTACTCCATCCCAAATAAAACTAAAAATTTTACCCCTAGAATTCACTTTATCTGCAAACCATTCTTGCAAATTAGAAGGTGAAGAAATATATTGATACAACATGTTTGGTGAAGCATGAATTGGTATTTCAACCTCGTATTTTACTTTGTTCATTGTTAAAAAACTTAAGCTGACAATATAGGTATTAATTCTATTTAAAAAAAATTAATAACACTTCTTGCCAATATGTAAAAATAAATTATATTTGCAGCCTCAAATATAAATGGCGAGGTAGCTCAGTTGGTTAGAGCGCAGGATTCATAACCCTGAGGTCACGGGTTCAAATCCCGTTCTCGCTACAAAAACCCCAAACAACTTTGTTTGGGGTTTTTTATAATTCAAGACTCTTAATAGTTGCCATTCTTCTAAAATCTAACATTTTTAAAAAAAAATTAAAACCAATTACTATACGCTGACTTAAAGAAACTTTAATCCTAGGTTATTTCATTTTTGAATACTTTTAGTATTACCAAATAAAGCTTTAAATAATATTTTATATTCTGTAAATATAAATTACAATGAATAGAAATTCTCACTCTTTTTTAAGCATAAAAAAAATAAATAGCATCCCTTAATATGCTTCTTTTATTTATTGCTATCTCTTAATATTTAAAATTATTTTTGAGGTTTATAAATTGGAATAAGACTGCTAATCTTGATAAATAATAATAAATATTAACATATAAATAAAATTATTTTGGTAATTATAATGCTAAATACCTTACTCTTTATAGCATCATTTCATCAATTAAGGTAAACTATAAATTCATTCTCTAATAGATTAGTATTCCTCGTCGTAACAATCTTTGGCTTAGCTGGATTTACTGCTTTAGTGACTTTTACTGAAACTAAATCTCCATTAGCATGGATTATCATATAATTAAAGACATACACAACTTAGAAACTTACTACTAGAGTATACTTTATAATATTTCTCTCTAATTTTCACCTTCCTTCTAAATTAGCATAGAATCCTGAAAGAGATAATTGGATAAGCTACATTAGATCCGTCTATTGAAAAAAGAATCTATTCCAACAGTGTCTAATAAAAACTAATTAAGACCGTTGCAAAAAGCGAACTTAATTAATTTCCCTTT
>TARA_B110000046_G_scaffold2201_2_pt1 | contig 10192 bp, 8 predicted proteins | sample TARA_B110000046 | Tara Oceans TARA_B110000046 (sample SAMEA4397157) | marine metagenome | biome: Polar Biome; feature: [DCM] deep chlorophyll maximum layer (ENVO:01000326); material: water (ENVO:00002006), including particulate matter (ENVO:01000060) such as... | depth 40 m | reverse complement strand
ACCGTTCCCGCACCTTCATAACATATACCTCGGGTTAATTTTCCAGCCGCCTCAAGGAGGCATTTACGCATTTCATCGCTAACAACAGGTGAGGGTGATTCTTCGACGAGCTTTTGATGTCGTCGCTGTACACTGCATTCTCGTTCATCAAATTCAAGGGATCCACCCTTACCGTCACCAAAAACTTGTACCTCGATATGCCGAACAGTAGAAAAAAATCGCTCCATATAGACTGCACCATCGTTAAAAGCAGCTTCAGCTTCTCGCGTTGCCTGAGCAAATGCCGATGCAAAACCTGCCTCTTCCTCAACGATACGCATACCGCGACCTCCGCCACCAGAGCGAGCCTTGATTAATATTGGATAACCAATATCAACTGCAGCTTTCTGAGCTTGTTCTAAAAAGGTATAAGCTTGGTCTGACCCCGGAACAACGGGAACACCATATTTAACTGCTGTTTCACGTGCTTTAGACTTATCCCCCATTATATTGATTGTCTCAGCTGATGGTCCAATAAACTTGATACCGTTTTCTTCGCATTGCCTAGCAAAGGCTGCATTTTCAGCCAGAAAACCGTACCCAGGATAAACTGCATCACATTGCATCTCTATTGCGATATGCAGCAGAGTTGGAATTGAAAGATAACTTTCCTGAGCTGGAGGTGGACCTATACAAATTGACTCTTCAGCGGCCCAGACGTGAGGTGATGCCGCGTCTGCTGTCGAATAAACAGCAACCGTTTTCATACCGAGGTTTTGGCAAACACGGATGGCGCGGAGGGCTATCTCGCCCCGGTTGGCTATAAGGACACGGTTGAAATTCATATAATCATTCATTAATGGTATTACTTTAATTTTATAAAACTATTATCGTCTCACAATATAAGACAATTGATTTCATTTTCGCAAGAGGTATAATGCTAATATGATAATTGATTTACCATTTTAATCATGAAAACAAAGGCCTGTATCATGAAAACAAGAACCAAAAAATTCTCTGTTGTTGGCAAATCCGCAGACGAAGGCTTTTTGCGTGCTAACATCATAGATTTCGAACGTAACGAGCAATTGGCGGAGTTGGGGATAACTGGGAAAGCCTTCTCCATTCTAGAAGTGATTTCCTTAAATCCTGAGCCAACAACACTGCCAGAAATCATTCAAACAACTGGGATGTCCAAGCCAACGGCGTACCGAATTGTAAATTTGCTGGTGGACATGGGTTTCCTTGAACGCGATGCATTTGACCGGGGTTTTATTGAAGGCGCCAGCTTGGTTGGCCTTGCATATCGCACAGTTGCAGCCGCAGCTCCTAGATCCCTCCGTCATACCGTTTTACAGGGTTTGTCAGAATTGGTTGGGGAAACTTGTAATTATGGCATATTAAGTGGTGGAGAAATAATTTACCTTGATCGTGTCGAAGGGAAATGGCCGCTTGGGTTACGTTTCGATGCTGGTAGCCGCGTCCCTGCTCATTGTACAGCCATCGGAAAGTTAATGCTGAGTAGTTTGCCTGAAGCAGAATTGTTTGCCTCAATAGATGCTATGCCGCGTCCTTCTTATACAGCCAATACAATCACAAAGACCAAACTTTTGCTGACAGCCTTGGAAGATATTTGCCAAGATGGCATCGGTACGGATAACCAGGAATTCATGCACGGTGTCGTCTGCGTCGCTGTGCCGGTGATCGGGCATGGGAAGCGTTTTCTCGGAGGTATTGCTATTTCAGCACCTGAGGCCCGTATGACTTTAAACAAAATGCTTGGGTTTGTTCCGCTAATGAAAGAGGTAGCGGAAAAGCTCGCAGCCACTTATCGGCGCGACATAGTTGCTTGAATAAAACGGAGAAGGAAAAGATGACGTTAAGTTTTAAGGAAGTTGCAGAGATAGTAAAAATCATTGATGCCTCTAGTTGCGAGGAGGTGGTGCTAGAATCAGAGGGAACACGTCTTGTTGTCCGGCGTGGAAGTGGAACAAACACAAGCTTGGAGTCTGCCGACCTTCCAGTCAGTGCAGCCCCCCCTCAACAGCATTCACCACAACAAATTAACTCAACCTTAAACTCAAATCCATCTGCCTCGACGAGCAGCAATATACCAGTAGCACAAACCGGGGGGGTTACTGTCAACTCACCAATGGTTGGCACCTTTTATCGCCGCCCATCCCCAGAAGATGAACCGTTTGCAGAAATAGGAACCAGAGTTGCTGCTGGCGACCCGATGTGCATGATTGAAGTGATGAAGCTCTTCACAACAATCGAGGCAAGTACCTCCGGTGTCGTTGAAGCAATTCTTGCTGAAGATGGAAAGTTGGTTGAATTCAACCAGCCACTGTTCATAATCCGAGCAGACTGACCCGCCGCTGCCAGACTAACCTCTGCTCAATAAATTCTTGGGTTTATAAGAGCTTCAGCCAAGCTTAATGAAAGTCCATTTATCTTGCAAATATATTCAGCAAGCAATGTGCTCACTGAGGTTTCACAGCCTTGATGTATCCCGCCGCCGCCATAAACAACACTCCACCTACATATAGATATTGTATATCAAGCGTCATCCCCAGAAAGCCAAGTAATGCCACTGAGGCAAATACCATTCGTTCCCAACCCACGAGAACTCTAAAGAAGAAGCCATAGGATGCAATAGATACAGACCATTGGATGAACACCACCTCAAGAATGGCAGGAACAACGGACCAAGTCATGTTGGGAAAAGACATCAACTCAGGCGAAAAGACGAAGGCAAATGGGATGATGAATGTTGTCATCGCAATTTTTAAAGAATCCTTTGCCGTATTTAAAAATGTTGCATCCGCAAGTTTTGCGGCAGCTAGCACACTGACTGCCACAGGTGGCGTCAAAGTAGAAAAGACCGCAAAATAAAAGACGAAAAAATGTGCCTGTAATGGTGGGATCCCAATCTGTTGCATAAAGGGCACCAATGCTAGAGCAACAATGATATAGGCTACTGGTGTCGGTAGCCCCATACCCAAAATCAGAGAGACCACCATCGCACCGATCAGGAGGATTAACTGTGTGTCTGGGAGATATTGAATGAGCGCAGAACCCAGACGGCCTGATAGGTTGGTAGTGAGCATCGTTTGCCCCAGTGGGCCAACAGCAATCAGTAGTAACGATAGAATGGCGACCAGATAAAACCCTTCTTCAACGGCTTTGTATAGCTGGCGCCGGGTTGGGCGAAACTGCCCCTGGAACATAGAAATGACAATAGCTAGTCCAATCCCCCACATCCCCGCAATAGCTGGTGAGCGATAACCAAGGAGCAGCCAAAGAACAACGCCAAAAGAAATTAGAAACGTAGGAAGCATACGCTTAATACGCGTTGTATCAACAGCTTCCTTAATTTTAGGCAAGTCATAACGCCGTGCATATACAATCACCGCGATGCTTACGCCAACCAGATAAAGAAGGCCAGGAATCATCGCCGAAAGAGCGACGTCGATATAGGCCCGGTTGAGAAATGATGCGATGATGAAAGCAGCTAGCCCCATAACTGGCGGCATGATCTGTCCTGCTGTTGATGCCGTTGCCTCAATGGCACCAGCCATAGATCCTTGGTATCCATATTTTTTCATCATTGGAATGGTTAAGCGACCCGTCAAAACAACATTGGAAACCGCCTGCCCCATAATTGAAGCAACAATGCCCGAACCAATAATCGCTGGTCCAGCTGCACCACCGGCAACGCGCCGGCCAGCAATCTTACCAATATCAAGAACCATGTCGAGCATGCCAACACCAAGCAAAATCGCAGCGTAAATAATAAGAAAATACACGGAATCTGCCGCCACCTGTGCAAGGTAATAAAACCCCTGATTAGTTCCTAATCCAATATAGTTCATCACAAATTCCGGATCGTACTCCGGTGTCATGAACAATGGATTTTCAATAAGGTACCCGAGAAAAAAGTAAGTAATTGAAATGGCGATAATGCTGGTAAGGAGCAATCCCCAGTGAATAAGAGTGAGCATCAGAATTGATATTGTCATCATCCAGCCAAAAATCATATCAGTACTGTTGAAGAATGGCTGAGTCTGCTCAAGGTTTATCGCGTTAATGCGCACATAACCCATGGCAATTGTACTGAATACAAGTGCTGCAATGACAAATGCCATACGGGCTCCAAAAAAACGACGCCCAACTTCATTTATTTTCTCATCGCACATGCTCCGAACGGCGATAAGTCCACACATGATGCATGTCCCCAGAATAAAATTCGAATAATGCTCGGCCGAATTTTTGATTAAGCCAAATGCAGCAGCCCCTATATAACCCGTCAACACAAACCCGGTGATCATGAACGGAATATTAGCGGCAGCTCGAAGTTTCTTCCAGAGTGTCATTTGGGTAACCTTGTGTTATATTTGCGGGTTTAGATAATTCCGTTCGTAATAAGTAAAAAAAGGGAGGCAAACATACCGGAGTTAAAACCGATTTTTTACCTCCCTGATAACAAATGCCCTACACCTTATCCTTTCGGATAAGTCATTGGCGAACATTTCTTGGTCAATTTCCACCAACCAAGTTCTTTATAGGCTTTAACAGCACCTGGGTGGGTATTTTTCTCATCCAAACCACATGTCATAAGGTCCGGCGACCACACCCGCCACAATGCATGCAACTCTTTCATTTTAGGAGCAATTTTAGCAACAGCCATGACTGTCTTATAGGCTTTTTCATTGTCAAATACCGGGTGTACAACGGCATACGCACGATTGACACCAATGCCCAAAGTTTCTGTTTGATGCGGCAACGTGTTTGGTGGTAAATCGACATGGATCCAAGTTGCTTGGAACTTTTTGTTCAGCGTTTCGATGTTCTCTTTGGTCACACCTATATAGCACATTTTTTTACCCGTTGCTTCGAGTTGACGCACTAATCCAGGGATCATGAATTCTTTCATGTTGGGCTCAGCGCCAATAGGAACAATTGCAGCATCCGTCACGCCATCAATCAACTGTTGGGTCAACTGGCCTGGCGACATATGGCGGATATCAGCATTTTTGGTTGTTACACCAAAAACATGCTCAAGCAACAAGCGTGGGAAAACGCCCCAATCAGATTGTCCACGCAGGCCAAGTGAAATCCTCTTCCCTTTTAGGTCACTCATTGTCTTCAAACTACAATCAAATGTGCCAAGGAATTTACCTTGACCCCACCATGTTTCTCCATAAAGAATTTTCCATGGAATTTTGACAGGCTCAGGAAGGAATTCTTTCATTTCCTTTGAACCGCCCGCGTAAGCGACTTGTATCAGCGTATCTTCAGTTTTAAAGATTGAGGATTTCCATTTCCGTTCGGTTCTACCCATTTCACGAATGTTATACATATATCCAGGAGTTTCCTGGGGCAAAAGAATGACATCTGAGCCAGCCTTGATTAACTGATTCATCAAGATTGTATCACCAGCCATAGGGCCACAACCAAAGGGACACAGTAGAATTGGTATAGTGTCAGCGGCTTGCGGGCTAGAAGGAGCCCCTAATGTCGCCACGCCAGCAAGTATAGCAGCTCCTGCCACATAACGAAGTTTACGAAAAGACTTCATACTAATTACCTCTCTTTATTAACCTGTTTTCCGAAATTGGCTCAAGCAAGTTCGGCTTCAATAGGGATGCGATATTTTGAAAAAATATCGTGCCCTTTATTAATGGTACAAAAAGTATCATAATATGAGATGCTCAGGTCAAGTAAAATATTAAAACATAGACTTAGGAGCCACTATGAATGAAGATAAGAAAAAATTATTTAGTCGCCTATTTGTTTTAAGAGAGCTGTTTTATCTTATCACTGGAGCTTTCAGGGCTGAGTTTTTCTCCGGGCAGACCACGTACGTTGATGGTGGGCAAACGGTTGTTTAAGCATTCATCAAGCATCCCACAGAGCAAAAGTATCAGTTCCCTTATTGAAGCGCTGGGGGTCAAAAAACAAAATCCAAAAGAAATAATCGAGGAATATCAGCGCAGAATTGAGAAGCGCCAACCTGACGTGGAAGCATGGCAAACTCTCGATTGGGATTTCGTTAATCGGCAGATTTTTGATCTTGGGAAACGCGAAGTTACCAAACGCGGCTCTCTTTATGGTATTCCCTTCGGTGTAAAAGATATATTCGATACAGCTGATTTACCCACAGCATATGGATCAGATATTTATGAATCTAACCGACCTACTGCGGATGCGGCCGCTGTTGCGCGTTTGAGGTCGGCAGGTGCGGTTGTCATGGGCAAGACCGTATCGACCGAGTTTGCTTACTGGAAACCAGGGAAAACCCGCAATCCGCTTGATCTTGCAAGAACGCCCGGTGGCTCATCATCTGGGTCAGCAGCCGCCGTAGCCGACAATATGGTGCCATTTGCACTGGGCTCACAGACTGCTGCATCAACCATACGTCCTGCCTCTTATTGTGGCATAGTCGGTTTCAAACCTACGCAGGGATTGATTAGCACTGCTGGGGTCAAGGCTTTGGCTAGTTCAATGGATACGATTGGTATTTTCGCCCGAACCGTTGATGATATAGCAACAATTGCTGCAGTTCTTACTGGAGATCAGAGCCTTATAGAATTGCCCCCCCCCCAACCACCACGCATTGCCGTCCTTCGGGCACCAGAATGGAATACCGTATCTGCTGACGCCCTGGCCCAAATTAAAATGGCCAGTTCGCTCGCCCGATCTGCTGGAGCTAATATTCATGTGGGCTCTGTGCCAACATTTTTTGAGAACCTGTCAGACAATCAGACGCGTCTTATGGCGTTTGAGGCTGTTCGTGAATTGGCGCATGAACGTCATATCTATTTTGATCAGCTGAGCCAATCTTTACGTGATCTGTTGATCCTTGGTGAATCAATTCCGTTTAAAGGCTATACGGAGATTTGCAGTCATCGTCTGGCTTGTCTTGAGATAATTGACGATTTATTCGGAGATGCAGACGCTTTATTAGCCCCAAGTACTCTTGACGAAGCTCCACCGATTGAAGAGGGAACTGGTAGTCCTGATATGTGTCGCGCTTGGACACTGCTCGGATTACCTTCCATCACTATTCCCTGTGGCCATGGAAAAAATGGCCTGCCACTTGGTTTGCAAATTGCCTGCCGACCACGGCAAGATGCCCAACTGTTGTCTATAGCACATTGGTTTGAGACTGTTTTGGCGACATCATATTGAGTGTTGCTGATTTTATCTTATACCTACCATCACCACTTAAATTGGTGATTGTGGTTGGCGTCGTTTTTGCCGGTGGGTTTCTTCGGGGGTTTACTGGTTTTGGTGCTGCTCTAATAATCGTCCCAGTTCTCAGCATTATATATACCCCACAAGTGGCGGTGATCATGCATTTGCTTATGGAGATTCCTAGCACTATCCAGTTACTTCCTTCGGCATTACAAAAGAGTGAAAAAAGATGCATCTTTCCCATGCTAGTTGCTCTTTTGGCGGGTGTCCCACTCGGTGCGTTTTTGCTTTCTATAATCGACGAACAAATACTTCGCGTCATAATTTCAGTTTTTGTACTAATAGCTGTTTGTCTTCTTGCCTCAAATTGGCGATATAAAGGGATTATCCGCTGGCCAGTAATGGCGGGAAGTGGATTTCTTGGAGGTTTTATTCAGGGCGTGGCAGGTATGGGGGGTCCACCAATCGTCACAATTCTGATGTCGCGACAGGATAGTGTTACCGTCTCACGAGCAAATATCATTGTTGCAATGAGCACAATGATGCTGATTGCCCTTCCAAGCCAATGGGCCAATGGATTAATAACAATTAAGGTGCTCATCCTCGGATGTGCAGCCGGACCAATCTATCTACTAGCAAGTTATGCTGGAACACGGTTTTTTATTGCCGGTGGAGAACGCTTTTTTCGTTTAGTAGCACTGATTATGCTGAGTGCTATTGCGATCATCATGCTGATCACCAGTATAAGATCATAAAAGAAAATCTGAGTATGTGGCCTATGAGAAAACACTAATTATGACGGTATCAACAAGTGGCATCGAGAAAAATAGACCAATATTGGGCAACGGCAGGTTAGAATAATAGTCAATGGAATTGAAGGGCCAGATATTGTTACATATCTCAATGAAGCAAACATCGACTTAACGACTATAGGTTTATTTTTTGGCGGAAAGATCAGATATTAAGGACTATGGCGGTCTTCAATAATCATATCAGACGCCTTTTCAGCTATCATTATTGTTGGTGCATTGGTATTTCCTGAAACGATTGTCGGCATAATTGACGCATCTACGACACGGAGCCCCTTAATACCGTGAACGCGAAGCCGTTCATCAACGACAGACATAGAATCACTTCCCATTTTGCAGGTACTGGTTGGATGATAAATTGTTTGAGAATTATTTCTTGCCGCATCAAGAATCTCCTGATCCGTTGCAACACTTGCACCTGGTATTTTTTCTGAAACGACATAGGAAGCTAGTGAGGGCGCATGAGCTAGGCTGCGGGCAAGCTTGATTGCATCTATTACCGTTTGCTGATCTTTTGTAGCAGACAGATAGCCAGGATGAATTTCCGGATAGACGTTAGCGTCTGGTGATTTTATAACTATTCGTCCCCGACTTTCAGGGCGAAGTTGGCAGACTGACAAGGTCATGCCAGGAAATGGGTGCATTTTGACACCAGGTTTATCAGCACTTAAGGGCTGAAAATGAAACTGGATATCTGGTGTTTCCATGGCCTTTTGGGTTTTTGCAAAAATACCTACCTGGCTTGCGCCCAAGGCCATGGGGCCTGTGCGGAATAGCCCATATTCCAAGCCAATTAGACCACGCCTGAAAATATTGTTGATCTCATTATTTAAGGTCGGCACATTGACTTCATAAACTAAACGAATTTGCAAATGGTCCTGAAGGTTTTCACCTACACCATTTAGTTCGTGTTGGACTTTGATCCCTAAACCTTGCAACAGGCCGCCCGAACCAATTCCTGAAACCTGTAAAATTTGGGGCGAGCCGATGGTACCAGAACTGAGGATGACTTCACCACCTATCTCCAGCATCGCTTTCTTAAATTTTTCTTTAATCGAAAACTGGATGCCGGATATGGCACGTTCTTCAGTGTCGTCAAATAACAGGCATTCTGCATGAGCATGGGTAATAATTGTCAAATTGGGACGGGCTCGCACTGGGTTGAGATATCCAACAGCCGTAGAGCACCGCCGACCTTTTTTTGATGTCATCTGATAGTATCCAGCACCTTCCTGCGTTGCTCCGTTGAAGTCGTCATTTCTGGGGATACCCAGTTCTTCGGCAGCTGAAATCAAAGCCGAACAAATATTGCGTTCAACTTGCATATTCGAGACATGAAGGGGGCCATCTTCGCCGTGATATTCGTCTTCACCACGTTCTTGTTTTTCGGAACGCTTGAAATAAGGTAGAACATCATCTGATGCCCATCCGGCATTCCCTAATTGACGCCAGTGATTGTAATCCGCATGTTGTCCGCGAACGTACAGCAAGCCATTGATTGAGCTTGAACCACCAAGTGTTTTGCCACGGGGCCAATCGATGGTTCGGTTATTCAATCCGGGGTCGGGCTCCGTTTTATAACACCAATCGACTTTTGGGTTGTGCATAGTTTTAAAATAGCCAGCAGGAATATGAATCCAGGGATTCCAGTCTCGTCCCCCAGCCTCAAGCAGTAGCACCCTATGGGATGGGTTTTCAGAAAGCCGGTTGGCCAGTACGCAGCCTGCAGACCCTGCGCCAACGATAACAAAATCAAAATTACCAATATTTTCTATACTATGATCTGTTGTATTTGCGTTCAATTTTTTGCCCTTTAAGATTAATTTACATAAATATGTTTTGGCTAACGTTTCTCGTCTGCAAAGGAACCAGACACTGGAACTCTTGAGGGTCTAACTTAGCTAGTCTCCCCAATTTTAGTATATCAATCATACCATCTCTTTTTGCTGCCTCAATTTCAGTGACGCTAACAGCCCCCTTGCCAAAAGGGAACCCGTTGAGGGATAAAAGATAATGAATAATTCTCTTCAGCATATATTGGTATGTAGCTTGGTTATCGTTCTGTCACTGCCAGCACAAGCGGTCGAAACAACCATCCTGACTGGCATTGTCACCCATGTACGTAATGACGACACCATTAAAATGGGCAAGATAGCGATCAGACTGAATGGTGTTTCAGCCCCAGAACTTAAAGAACCGCTGGA
>TARA_B110000046_G_scaffold49999_1_pt1 | contig 10219 bp, 7 predicted proteins | sample TARA_B110000046 | Tara Oceans TARA_B110000046 (sample SAMEA4397157) | marine metagenome | biome: Polar Biome; feature: [DCM] deep chlorophyll maximum layer (ENVO:01000326); material: water (ENVO:00002006), including particulate matter (ENVO:01000060) such as... | depth 40 m | reverse complement strand
CAAAACCGGCTGTTGGGGGTTCGAGTCCCTCCTGGCCTGCCACTTAAAAAGCTTGAGGAATAGTGCGGCATGAGTGTTCTAACAGAAGAAAAGCAGTACCGCTTCGACAGTATTAAATGGCTTGTCGTGCTAGCTCTGGTAGGCGGTGCCATTTATGCTAACTGGTATTACTCAGCTGAGTCAGCGCTATATCGTGTTATTGGTTTGCTAGTGGTTATGTTGGTGGCGGCGTTTGTTGCATCAATAACGGAAAAAGGTGCGGCGGTCATAGATTTGGCTATTGGTGCTCGCACGGAGTGGCGCAAAGTTGTGTGGCCCACCAAGCAGGAGCGGAACCAGACAACATTGATAGTTGTTGCGGTTATTTTATTGATGGCGTTGATTTTATGGGGAATAGATTCCCTGTTAAGTTGGGTCGCTTCACTGATAATGGGCTAGGAGACAGCATGTCAATGCGTTGGTATGTAGTACATGCTTACTCGGGCTACGAGAAAAAGGTTGCTCTGGCAATTCAAGATCGCCTCACTATGCATAACCTTCAGGATCGTTTTGGCGAAATATTAGTGCCGACGGAAGAGGTTGTTGAGATGAGGGGTGGGCAAAAACGTACTAGCGAGCGGATGTTTTTCCCTGGCTACGTTTTAGTTCAGATGGAGTTGGATGACGATACCTGGCATCTAATTAAAGAGACGCCTCGGGTTATGGGATTCATTGGTGGTAAGGCTGACAAGCCGTCACCAATTACCGATAAGGAAGCTGATTTGATCCTGCGTCGCGTGCAGGATTCTGAAGAGGCGCCGCGGCCTAAGACGATGTTCGAGCCGGGCGAGATGGTTCGCGTTACCGAGGGTCCATTTAATGACTTTAATGGTACCGTCGAAGATGTCAACTATGACAAGAGTAAATTGCGAGTTGCGGTAACGATCTTTGGTCGCTCAACCCCTGTGGAACTAGACTTCACCCAGGTCGAAAAGGCCTGATCAAAATAATTAATGGTATGTCTGCAATTCGGTAGACGTGCCGGGGAGCCGGAGAAGGATTGTCGTTATTTATAGCGGGGGTCTGGAGGCGCTAACACCCAACAGTGGAGAAGTAGCATGGCGAAAAAAGTAACGGCTTATATTAAGCTGCAAGTGCCTGCCGGTCAGGCCAATCCCAGTCCACCTGTAGGCCCAGCTCTCGGCCAGCAAGGTGTGAATATTATGGAATTCTGCAAAGGGTTCAATGCTCAGACTCAGGGTCTTGAAGCTGGTGCACCGGTGCCTGTTGTGATCACCGTCTATGCTGATCGCAGTTTCACTTTTGTGATGAAGACCCCGCCTGCATCCTATCTGCTGAAAAAAGCGGCGGGAATTAAGAGCGGTTCCGGTACGCCGAATACCAACAAGGTTGGTAAGGTGACACGTGAGCAGCTAGAAGAAATTGTTAAAATAAAAGAAACAGATCTTACGGCAGCTAGTCTTGATGCCGCAGTTAAAACCATTGCCGGCTCCGCTCGGTCAATGGGCCTTGAAACGGAGGGCGTGTAAGTGGGCAAGTTATCTAAGCGCGTAAGGGCGATCAACGAAAAAATTGAATTGGGTAAGGTCTATCAGGTTGAAGAGGCGATCGCCCTTTTGAAAGAGCTGTCGACTGTCAAATTCCCTGAAACTATCGATGTTGCTATTAATCTGGGTATCGATCCACGTAAATCGGATCAGGTAGTTCGTGGTGCAACTACGTTGCCCAATGGCTCGGGTAAAGACGTTCGCGTCTGTGTATTTGCCCAGGGCGATGCTGCTGAGGCCGCTAAGGCCGCCGGCGCCGAATTGGTCGGTATGGATGAGCTGGCAGACGACATTAAAGCGGGTAATATGGACTTTGACGTCGTTATTGCAGCGCCGGATGCTATGCGAGTTGTTGGTTTGCTCGGTAAGGTTCTTGGGCCGCGTGGCCTGATGCCTAATCCTAAGTCGGGTACCGTTACGCCAGATGTGGCCACAGCCGTTAAGAATGCTAAGGCCGGACAGGTTCGTTTCCGTGCTGACAAGAATGGTATTGTTCATGGTGGTATTGGCGTCATTGGTTTTGAATCTGATGCGTTGAGGCAGAATTTAGAGGCTTTGATCGTGGATTTGGCAAAGGCTAAGCCGGCGTCGGCCAAAGGCATTTACCTAAAGAAGATTACGCTATCTTCAACCATGGGTCCTGGGTTAGTGATTGATCAGGGTTCATTGGCAAAAGTTTGATTGTTCGGCAGCTATCGCTGTCAAAAAAGACTTTGGGGTCTAGTCTAGCGGTTAAATGCTAGGCCAGGTCGTTAAAGACCGTAGGTACCCGCGAGGGGTTAATGATTTCACGCTGATATAGCATTGGAGTCGCCTACGCAGGCGGTGAACCCAGTCCAGCTTAGTTAAAGCTGAATACTATTCACCTAGGTGGTCGAAGATTGTCTTCGGCTGTAACTCAGGTTAATCGAGGAAATTTATCGTGGCATTGAATCTCGATGATAAAAAAGCAATTGTTGCTGAAGTAAACGAAACGGCAGCTCAGGCGCTAAGCCTGGTAATCGCTGACGCCCGTGGCGTTGACGTAACTGCTATGAATGCTCTGCGTGCTAAGGCTCGTGCTGAGAATGTGCAATTGCGCGTTGTCCGTAATACCTTGGCTAAGCGTGCATTTTCTGAAACTAACTTCGCTTGTGTCGAAGACGTTTTGGTGGGGCCGTCACTGTTTGCTTTCTCCATGGAAGACCCGGGCGCAGCAGCGCGTTTATTAAAAGACTTCGCTAAAGAAAACGAAGCCTTTGAAGTTAAGGCGCTGTCAGTCAGTGGTCAACTGCTAGACAAAAGTCAAATAGACGTTCTCGCTAATCTACCGACCCTTCATCAGGCTCTTGGTATGTTGGCTTGCGTTACGTTGGCTCCGGTTACTAAGTTGGTGCGTACTCTCAATGAGATACCGACGAAAGCAACCCGTGCAGTAGCAGCAGTTCGTGATGCAAAGGAAGCCGCATAAGCGTCTTCATACTAAACAAATAAAACATTAGGAGGCCCAAAATGGCCCTGTCAAACGAAGATATTTTGAACGCAATCGCTGAAATGAGCGTAATGGACGTTGTTGAGCTAGTAAGCGCAATGGAAACTAAATTTGGTGTATCTGCAGCAGCAGCAGTCGCAGCAGCGCCTGCCGCGGCTGGTGATGAAGCCGCTGTCGAAGAGAAGACTGAATTTGACGTCGTTCTAGCCTCAATTGGTGAGAAGAAAGTGAACGTCATTAAAGCTGTTCGTGCAATCACGGGTCTTGGCTTGAAAGAAGCTAAAGAGCTAGTTGACGGAGCGCCTTCTACTATCAAGGAAGCTGCTTCTGCATCTGACGCTGAAGACGCTAAGAAGCAGTTGGAAGAAGCTGGCGCAACCGCAGAACTTAAGTAAGTTCGCAGTGCCAGTTGCCTGATTGATCAGGTTGGGCTGAAGGGGATTTTCCCTTCGGCCCTTTCCTGCTTGTAAGGATGGGAAGATACAAGCAGAGCCGGCTTAAGAATAATCTTAATGTTGGTAATTCCCAATAAAGTTAACACCGAGGAATGCAAATGGCTTACTCCTTCACTGAGAAGAAACGTATCCGCAAGAACTTTGGCAAATTGCCAGATGTTATGGATCTGCCTTATCTATTGGCAATTCAGCTTGATTCCTACAAAAATTTTACGCAAACCGGTGTTAAGGTCGAAGACCGCATGAACACCGGATTGCACGCTGCACTCAACTCGATCTTTCCGATCGTTGGGTACTCTGGACATGCAACGTTAGAGTACGTTGATTATGTTCTGGGTAAAGCAGCCTTTGATGTCGAGGAGTGTAAGCTTAGAGGTGTCACGTTCTCTGTGCCACTGAGAGTGCGCGTTCGGCTGGTTATTTATGACAAAGAATCGGCCAATAAGGCGATTAAAGATATCCGTGAGCAGGAAGTATATCTCGGTGAAATCCCGTTGATGACCGATAACGGTACCTTTATTATTAATGGTACTGAGCGCGTCATCGTGTCGCAGTTACACAGGTCGCCCGGTGTCATTTTTGACCATGATAAGGGCAAGACGCACTCATCCGGCAAGCTGCTATACACCGCCCGAGTCATTCCCTATCGTGGATCTTGGTTGGACTTTGAGTTTGATCCGAAAGACGTGCTCTACGTGCGTATCGATCGCCGCCGTAAGTTGCCGGCCACGATCTTATTGCGTGCTCTTGGCTACACCTCAGAAGAGATTCTCGCAAGATTTTTTGACACTAGCGTCTTCCATTACAAGAAAGAGATCTTCTCGTTAGATCTGGATCCTGAGCGATTACGGGGCGAAATTGCCGCATTCGATATCAAGGATACTACCGGTTCGGTGATCGTTGAAAAGGGCCGTCGTATTACCGCCCGCCATATCCGCGAGTTGGAGAAGGGTAAAGTCACCAGTTTGGAAGTGCCAGCAGAATACTTGGTTGGTCGTCCTATCGCTCGTGATATAGCTGATCCGAAGACCGGTGAGCTCATACTCGAATGTAACACCGAGATCACTGAAGAAAGTCTGGCTCTATTGCTCGAGGCAGGTATTAAAGAAATTGAAACGCTTTACACCAATGATTTGGATTGTGGTCCGTTTATTTCGGATACCTTGCGCGCTGATCCGTCGCGGACGCAGTTAGAGGCCTTGGTGGAAATTTACCGCATGATGCGCCCAGGTGAGCCGCCAACCAAAGAGTCAGCCGAAAATCTATTTTATAATCTGTTCTTCAACCTTGAGCGTTACGACCTGTCATCTGTGGGCCGGATGAAGTTCAACCGCCGTCTTGGTCGCGAGGAAGAAGAGGGCGCCGGTGTTTTGTATGACAAGCGCTACTTCTCCATGCAGAAGACTGACGAAGCGAAAGAGTTACATGCAGAATTTGGCGATGCCTCTGATATTGCTGATGTGATGAAAATGCTCATTAACATTCGCAACGGTAAAGGCGCGGTAGATGATATTGATCACCTTGGCAATCGCCGTATACGTTCAGTGGGTGAAATGGCGGAGAACCAATTCCGTGTTGGCCTAGTCCGTGTCGAGCGTGCCGTCAAAGAGCGTTTGGGCGTTGCTGAGTCTGAAGGCCTAATGCCTCAGGATCTAGTGAATGCCAAGCCTGTAGCTGCAGCAATGAAGGAATTCTTTGGCTCCAGCCAGCTGTCTCAGTTTATGGACCAGAATAACCCGTTGTCAGAGGTGACGCACAAGCGTCGAGTCTCTGCTCTAGGGCCTGGAGGTCTTACTCGTGAGCGTGCCGGTTTTGAAGTGCGCGACGTCCATCCGACTCACTACGGTCGAGTATGTCCCATTGAGACGCCTGAGGGGCCAAACATCGGCCTTATTAACTCTTTGGCTACCTATGCTCGTACTAATAACTACGGGTTTATTGAAACGCCTTATCGCAAAGTGATTGACGGTAAGGTTAGCTCTGAGATTGAATATCTCTCGGCCATCAATGAGTCGCAGTACGTCATTGCACAGGCCTCTGCTGAAATTAGTGATAAGTTGCAGTTCGTCGAAGATATGGTCGCAGTGCGCCACCAAAACGAATTTACAGTCAAGCCGCCAGAAGATATTGATTACATGGACGTGTCGCCACGTCAGGTAGTGTCTGTGGCAGCATCGCTGATCCCATTCTTGGAACACGATGACGCGAACAGGGCGTTGATGGGTTCTAACATGCAGCGTCAGGCAGTCCCGACACTGCGGGCGGAAGCGCCATTGGTGGGAACAGGTATCGAGCGCACCGTCGCTAGTGACTCAGGTGTTTGTAAGGTTGCCAAGCGCGGCGGTGTCATTGAAAGCGTTGACGCTGGCCGAATTGTTGTTCGTGTCAGTGACGAAGAGACAGCGACTGGTGATGCGGGTGTAGATATTTACAATCTGACCAAATATACCCGATCTAATCAAAACACCTGTATCAACCAACGACCCATCGTTAGTCAGGGTGATCTGGTGTCTCGCGGTGATGTACTTGCCGACGGTCCCTCTGTCGACCTGGGTGAACTGGCTCTTGGGCAAAATATGCGCATCGCGTTTATGCCCTGGAATGGTTACAACTTTGAAGATTCGATCCTAATATCTGAGCGCGTTGTTCAGGAAGATCGCTTCACTACCATTCATATTCAAGAGCTGACCTGTGTCGCCCGTGACACGAAGTTGGGATCAGAAGAGATTACTGCTGACATTCCTAATGTTGGTGAAGTGGCTCTGGCCCGACTGGATGAATCAGGCATAGTGCATATCGGTGCCGAAGTGGCCGCAGGTGATATTCTGGTTGGCAAGGTGACGCCAAAGGGCGAAACCCAGCTGACACCGGAAGAAAAGCTATTGCGTGCAATCTTTGGCGAGAAGGCATCAGACGTTAAAGACACATCCCTGCGTGTTCCTAGTAGCATCAAGGGTACTGTGATTAATGTTCAGGTGTTTACCCGCGACGGATTAGATAAGGATCAGCGGTCTTTGGACATCGAAAAGACTGAGCTAGATCAGTATCGGAAAGATTTAAATGACGAATATCGCATTGTTGAAAATGCGACGCTAGGTCGTTTATTCACGGCTCTGGTCGGTGGCAAAGTGAGTAAGGCTGAAGGTCTTAAGAAGGGCGCACAACTGACGGCTGAGGCGGTCACCGATTATACGTCGGATGACTGGTTTAGCATCCGCATGGAAAAAGCTGAACTCAACGATCAGATTGCGGCAGCGCAAGCCCAGTTGGGTGAGCGTCGTATTGATCTAGATGATCGATTTGAAGAGAAGCGTGGAAAGCTACAGAGCGGTGATGATCTCGCTCCTGGCGTACTGAAAACCGTCAAGGTCTACCTGGCAGTTAAACGTCGGATTCAGCCGGGTGATAAAATGGCTGGGCGTCACGGTAACAAAGGCGTCATCTCTGTCATCAAGCCTGTTGAAGACATGCCTTACGACAAGAATGGTGATCCAGTTGATATCGTGCTTAATCCGCTTGGTGTTCCGTCGCGAATGAACGTAGGTCAGGTTCTCGAAACGCATATGGGTATGGCTGCTAAAGGTCTGGGCGTTAAAGTGGACGCCATGATCAAGATGCAGGCTAAAGCTGCCGAGATTCGGTCGTTCCTGCAGGAAATCTACGATATTGGTGACACAGTTTACGGTACTGATCTCAAAGAGCTGAGCGATAAAGAGGTTCTTGAGCTGGCGTCTAATTTGCGCAAAGGTGTTCCTATCGCCACGCCGGTATTTGATGGCGCTAACGAGGTAGAGCTGAAGAAGATGCTAGCCCTAGCAGATTTGCCAGAGAGCGGGCAGACGGTGCTTTATGATGGTCGCAGTGGTGATAAGTTCGATCGCCCTGTTACTGTGGGTTACATGTACATGCTCAAATTGAACCACTTGGTAGACGACAAGATGCATGCGCGCTCTACGGGTTCATACAGCTTGGTCACTCAGCAGCCACTGGGTGGAAAGGCGCAGTTCGGTGGGCAGCGATTTGGTGAGATGGAAGTGTGGGCGTTGGAGGCATATGGCGCCGCCTATACGTTGCAGGAGATGTTAACCGTCAAGTCTGATGATGTTGCAGGTCGAACCAAGATGTATAAAAACATCGTGGATGGCGATCACCGAATGGAGCCTGGCATGCCAGAGTCATTCAACGTGTTGGTCAAAGAGGTTCGATCTCTTGGTATCAACATGGAATTGGAAAACGAATAAGCGCAGTTTCGCTTACTGATGGCCGGGGCGGCGAATCGCCTCGGCAAACCCAGTTACTGGAGGAAAAGCCTTGAAGGATTTAGTCAACCTACTCAAGCAGCAAGAACAAAATACTGAATTCGATAATATTCGAATCGGTCTCGCATCACCTGAAATGATCCGCTCATGGTCTTTTGGCGAAGTTAAAAAACCCGAGACCATAAACTATCGTACCTTTAAGCCTGAGCGAGAAGGTCTTTTCTGCGCCAAGATCTTTGGCCCCGTAAAAGACTATGAATGTCTCTGCGGCAAATATAAGCGCATGAAGCATCGCGGTATTGTCTGCGAGAAGTGTGGTGTTGAAGTGACACTCACAAAAGTGCGTCGTGAGCGTATGGGCCATATCGAGCTAGCCTGTCCTGTGGCACATATCTGGTTCTTAAAATCACTGCCATCACGCATTGGTTTGATGCTGGATATGACGCTGCGCGAAATTGAGAGAGTCCTGTATTTCGAATCCTATGTGGTAACAGACCCAGGTCTCACCACCTTGGAAAAAGGTCAGCTACTGACCGACGAGGAATACTTTGAGTCCCTTGAAGAGTTTGGTGACGAGTTCACTGCAACTATGGGCGCCGAAGCGGTTCAGGCGCTTCTCAAAGACATTGTGATGGAAGATGAAATCGCGGATATCCGTGAGGAAATGCCCAATACAAAGTCTGAAACCAAAATTAAGAAGTTTTCTAAGCGACTCAAGTTGCTGGAAGCGTTTCATGGTTCTGGCAACAAGCCAGAATGGATGGTGCTGCAAGCCCTGCCGGTCCTGCCGCCAGATCTGCGTCCGCTGGTGCCACTCGATGGCGGTCGTTTCGCTACCTCTGATCTGAATGATCTGTACCGTCGCGTTATCAACCGTAACAATCGCCTCAAGCGGCTATTAGAGCTCAGCGCGCCAGATATTATCGTGCGTAATGAAAAGCGCATGCTGCAAGAGTCTGTTGATGCATTGCTCGACAACGGCCGACGCGGTCGCGCCATTACGGGTTCAAACAAGCGCCCATTGAAGTCGCTTGCAGACATGATCAAAGGCAAGCAGGGTCGCTTCCGTCAGAACTTGTTAGGTAAACGAGTCGATTACTCGGGTCGTTCAGTGATTGTGGTTGGTCCTACGCTAAGACTTCATCAATGTGGTCTGCCTAAGCGAATGGCATTAGAATTATTCAAGCCGTTTATCTTCAGTAAATTGGAGTTGCGCGGTCTGGCCACTACAATCAAAGCCGCCAAGAAAATGGTAGAGCGAGAAGAGCCAGTTGTCTGGGATATTCTTGACGACGTGATCCGAGAGCATCCAGTACTGCTTAACCGTGCACCGACACTTCACCGTCTTGGAATTCAGGCATTTGAGCCAGTACTCATTGAAGGTAAGGCAATTCAGCTGCACCCACTCGTTTGCGCGGCCTACAACGCCGACTTTGATGGTGATCAGATGGCCGTTCACGTGCCTTTGACTATTGAGGCGCAGATGGAGTCGCGCGCCTTGATGATGTCGACTAACAATATCCTGTCGCCAGCCTCCGGTGAACCCATTATTGTTCCCTCGCAGGATGTGGTCTTGGGCCTCTACTACATGACGCGTCACAAGGTAAATGCGCGTGGTGAAGGTATGGTCTTTGCCGATGGCCGGGAGGTTTCTCGCGCTTACTACTCCGGTGTTGTTGAGTTGCAAGCTCGAATAAAGCTTCGCATTAATGAAGTGCTGGTTGATGAAGTCACGGGTGAGCGCACAGAAGAACGCAAGATCGTTGACACTACTATCGGCCGTGCGCTGCTATGGGAAGTAGTTCCGCCAGGCCTACCGTTTGAATTGGTCAACAAGCCGATGGTCAAAAAAGCGATTTCGCTAGTGATTAATGAGTGCTACCGTCGTGTCGGTCTTAAAGAGACCGTTATCTTTGCTGACCAGTTAATGTATACAGGCTTTGATTTCTCAACGCGTTCCGGCGCCTCAATCGGCGTTAACGATTTCGTTATCCCCGATGATAAGGACGAGATTATCTCGGGAGCTGACGACCAGGTTCGTGAGATAGAAAGTCAGTTTGCCTCAGGGCTCGTTACTCAGGGTGAGAAATACAACAAGGTTATCGATATTTGGTCCCAGGCTAATGATCGTGTCGCCAAATCGATGATGAAAGGTATCAGTACCGAAGCCGTAATCAACCGTGATGGTGAGGAAGAGAGGCAAGATTCCTTTAACTCTGTCTTTATCATGGCCGACTCTGGCGCTCGTGGCTCCCCGGCCCAGATCCGTCAGCTAGCCGGTATGCGTGGTTTGATGGCGCGACCTGATGGCTCAATCATTGAGACGCCGATTACGGCCAACTTCCGTGAAGGGTTGAGTGTACTTCAGTACTTTATCTCGACTCACGGTGCGCGAAAAGGTTTGGCCGATACGGCCCTTAAGACGGCTAACTCTGGTTACCTAACGCGGCGCTTAGTTGATGTATCTCAAGATGTGGTTGTTACCGA